>OJSN01001630.1_pt1 | contig 15427 bp, 9 predicted proteins | sample 1599421 | NCBI WGS metagenome assembly OJSN01 (sample SAMN04168659, study PRJEB22393) | human gut metagenome | biome: human gut microbiome; feature: stool | host: Homo sapiens | collected 2014-05-12
CTGTTTTAATTCTTACGAAAATGCGTTTCCTGGTAAGAACAAAAAGGCCGCCTTTTTTTACAGAGGCGGCCTTTCGGATATATGGAATAAGTTTGTTATTACTTAACTAATGCAGCGAATTCGCTGTTAGTTGCATATTTTGCAAATTCCAGGTCGATAGCAGCTTCTTTAGCCATAGCCTTATCAGCAGCGATAGCAGCTTTCAGGTTGCTGATAACTGCGTTAGCGTCGTTTGTACGAGCAGCAACAACAGCCTTCAAGTAAGAGGTGATAGCATCAGGTTTAGCAACACCGTTCAAAGTCTGAGAAGCCTTGCTGTAATCCTTAACCAAGATCTGAGCCAAAGCAGCGTTGTTAGTCTTAACAGAACCGAAAGAGTTAACAGCCTTAGCATATTCGCCTTGCTCTAAGTAAAGAACGCCAAGAGCCTCGCTCAATTCGTTTACGCCGGCAGCGTTACCGAACAATTGTTGAGCCTTAGCTTGGTCACCCTTCGTTAATGCGATCAAACCTAAGTTCATGTTAGCGGAAGCGTTATTCTTAACAGAGTTAGACTTGTTAAACATTTGCTCAGCCTTAGCCAAATCACCAGCCTTGAATGCCATCATACCGATGTTGTTCCAAGTGCGGTAGCAGTTAGGATACAATTCAGAAGCTTTTGTATAGATAGCCATCTTTTCATTGTCGTTGTTCGTCAATGTAGCGGCGTAAAGGATTTCCTCGATATTCAACTCAGAAGGATTGCTCTTAGCCAAAGCGCTGATCTCGTCGTCAGACTTACCGATGATCTCGATGTTAGCGGTCAAACGAGAACGACGTAATTGCGGAAGGATAGTCTCAGCCAAGTCAGAGTAAACAGCGGAGATATTCTTGATTTCTTTCTCTCTTGTCTCAGGATCTTGGTACATAGAGATCACACGCAATACTAAGTCTTTATCTTGCAAGTTAGAAGCAGAAACTAATTCCTTGAAGCCTTCCCAGTCTTGAGCTGTGTAACGAGCGTCAACCGGAGCGTCAACCTTCATCTTCTTCAATTCCTTGTTCAAATATTTCGTAGTGTTTCCTTCACGATTCTCAGCCAACGTGTTGTTCAATTTGAAACCACCATCAGGAGAAGCGTAAGCGCTGATCTCGATAGCTACATTCTGGTTCGGAGCCTCGTCTGCGTTCTTAACAAGATCTTTCCATTCTTTGATAGCGTCAGAATTCAATTCTTGAGCGCGAAGGTTAGCTTGTTGGATCAAGAACATGATGTTAGCGTCATGAGCCTCTTTGATAATACGTTGGAATTTATCAGCTGCGATAGCTGCTGTAGCAGTAGCTGCGTCTGCCAATTCGGAAGTAGCGATAACGCCTTCACCGATCTTTACGTCCGGCAATTTAACAGTCTTGTTTTTGATCTTCGCGTCGAAAGTCAAATACAATTCTGATTTTTTCATCTCGGGTTTGTAAGTGAAAGAAGACTTCATAGTTACGTTAGCGCCTTCTTTTTGAGGGATTACTTGGTTGTTACCTTTTACTTTCTCACCTTGGTAAGTGTAAGAAGTGCCCCAAGCTTCGCCACCCTGGTAACGCAATACCGGAGTTACAGTTACAACAGCTTTCTTGTTGAACCATTTAGCGGGGAAAGTCGCATTGATCGTTACAGGAACTTTGCCTCCGATAGCCTCTAGCGGCTGCGGCTCTGCTTTAATGTACTGTTCTGCCAACGGTTTCAACTTGTTTGAACAAGAAGAAAGAGTTAAAATGGCTGCCAATACGAAGAATGGCAATAAAAACTTTTTGTTCATAATCTTGATGTAAGTTTAAAATGTTACTATGTTAATATATTCACTTCCAAATTATCCCTTAGCCATTATCGTGCAAAACTAAAGTATTTTTTTGTTATGGATAGCAAAGAAGCGATAAAATCTTTTTAATTAATACTTATTAATGAATCCTAGGCTTGTTTTATACATAAAATATGGGTAGAATTATTGAAAAAATATGGCTGTGTACCTCTTGCCATTCTTTTCAATGGATGGTTTCCCAGAACTCTTATTGTATATTTTTTGATTAAAATATAATCTTTTGTGTATAATGCTCCTCGCCATAATGCACGGTTAGAAAGTAGACTCCAGATGTTAATTTTAGGAAATGGAGTGTAGCTTGCCTGTCCGTGATCTCTCCGTTTTCCGACACTTTTCCTTGTGCCGAGTGCAATGTATAAGTCGCTTTCTCCATTCCATCCGGCAAAACAAGGTGTACCATGCCTTTCTCCGGACCGAGATGAATGAGTACCTGCTCGTTCGCCTCGAGCTTTTCGTTGCTGATGGGGTTACCGTATTGAATGACGGGATCGATAAACAAGGAGGTGCTAAAACCTGCTTGCGTATATTCGGTAGCTTGTCTCCAGCCGTTTTTATCATGAACCCAAGCCGTATTCCGGGTCGTTTTGCCTTTGGGCAAATTGTAAGCGGAGAAATACGTGTTCTCCGGGACGCTCTTGAGCTTATAGCCGATGTAGAACTTTCCGCTGACGTTCACGGGCTTGGAGAAATGGATATAACTTTCCTGTGACCGATTTAGGGATTTAGCGGTCTCAATAAACGTATCGTCCAATATCGATTTATTGCTATAGGTGGGTTGGAATGTCTCCGTATATAATAATGTAGAGGGCTTAGAGTCGCCGCTGTAAACGGTAACTTCCACTTCCATCTGTTTGTAATTCGCTCCGGCAGGCGGTGTTACGAAATAAGCTCCGTATAAGGTACCCGCTTCGGCTACTTGGTAAGCTTCCGCGTATTCAGTGATATTGGCGGGGTTGTTCCCGAATAAATACGCTTTTTCAGACCCGGGATAGAGCGTACATTCGGCGTTTTCTTGATTACCGGAGTCATAGATGTTGCTCAACCGGAAACAAGGGGCTGATTCATACGGATCAAGTCCCTCACAAACCTTGGTCTCGTCATTGGACGGGTTCAGCCAATATTTGAGCTGTCTCTCGGGGGTATCGATTGCGTCCCATGGTTTCATCAAAGAGAAGAAGTAATCATCCTTCGGGCTATTCTCGCTGGACTGCCCGCCGGATAACGCTCCGATAATCTCTCCGTCGGCATTGAATAAAGGAGATCCGGAGGAACCGCTGGCCGTATAACCTACTTCCCAAGTCTTGACATGCCAATGAGCGTTCTTGTAAAAAATCATGTTTGGATCTGTCAAGGTAAAGGGAGCCAGATCCTCATCGGATATACTGATTCGCTTTACCGAGTATTGGGGATGTTGGATGCACGTATAGGGGGCAGGTCCTACCTCTTGTGCGTTCCAGCCCGCGTAATAAGGCCTGTAATAAACCGGAGGTGTGGCGGTAAGTTCCAACAAGGCCATGTCTGCCATTTCATTAACCGCCTTGAAGTAAGTGGATGCGGTAGACATCTCTTCCGTTCCCCTTAGGATCGGGTCGCAGAAAGGGCTGTTGAAGTTGAAAAAGCAGACGATACTTCCGGCTATTTTCTCATAATCGGGGTTTTTCATCGTGAATTGCTTGTTCAGGCAATGGGAGGCGGTGAGTAGATAAGGCTTTCCGTCATTGTCCGTATTATTTATCAGGGTGCCCGTGCACCCTACGCTTCCGTCTATGATCAGGAGAACGACGCTTTGCCCCCATTGGGCGTAATCGTTTGTCCCATCTTGATAGCAAGCTAACGGTGGAATTTTACCGATCAGTGAGGTGTTGTCTCCCGGTTCTAACCCCCGCAAGCTCCGGTAGCCATGGTTGACTTCCCCGACGGTCAGTCTTCCTTGAAAAGAGGCGTTAGCCGGTTCTTGATATTCTATGATCAGGCGATCCCCTTGGATAGGAGAGACCGGCAATAGGTTTAACTCCGAGTTGTTTAGGTGATTGAACGAGCCTAATATCTGTGTCTGGTCCTCATTATATAGGAAGAGCTGGGCGCCTTCGGGCAGTTCATATTCCGAGAAGAGCACGTTGATGGAAAGGGCCCCGGGCGAGTAGATCCCGAGTCTCCATACACGTGTCCCATCCGGCCCGGTGAAAGTTACGCCCGAGTTGTACCGATTGTAATCCGTTATGAATTTATAGGCAAAACGGAAACCGCTTCTTAGGTCGCTCTCATTCAGCGAGTCGATGCGTAACTCCTCTTGGACGTCGAACGGAGGCATTTCTTTAAACATCTGTCCGTTTGTACTTCGCATGAGCGATAGCGGAAGCGGGCGGCCTCCGTGGCTAACCTGCGCTTTCAGATTTCCTTGAAAACCGAGCATCGTTAGCAGGAATATAATGTATAAAGAGGTCAACTTTTTCATATCGGGCAAATATAACTATATTTCTTTACCCCATGATCTATATATCAAGTTTTTTCGCTAAGTTTGCCAATCGAAAAGTACGGACAAACTTAAATAAAACCAATATATAATTAAATTCTAAAGATATGGCAACACCTCCGTTTCACTACGAGCCGATGTTCCAAAAGGGACCGGACACAACAGAGTATTATTTGCTTACAAAAGATTATGTTTCCGTTTCTGAGTTTGAAGGAAAACCGATCTTGAAAGTCGCTAAAGAAGGTTTGACCGCTATGGCTAACGCCGCTTTCCGCGACGTATCATTCATGCTTCGCCGTTCTCACAACGAGCAGGTCGCAAAGATCCTAAGCGATCCGGAAGCTACGGACAACGATAAGTACGTGGCCTTGACATTCCTTCGCAACGCCGAGGTAGCGGCTAAAGGCGTACTTCCTTTCTGCCAAGATACCGGTACGGCTATTATCCACGGCGAGAAGGGCCAGCAGGTCTGGACCGGTTACTGTGATGAAGAAGCGCTTTCCTTAGGTGTTTACAAGACCTACACGGAAGAGAACCTTCGTTACTCCCAGAACGCTCCGCTGAATATGTACGATGAGGTAAATACGAAATGTAACTTGCCGGCCCAGATCGATATCGAGGCTACGGAAGGCATGGAGTATGAGTTCCTTTGCGTGACAAAAGGAGGTGGTTCCGCCAATAAGACTTATTTATACCAAGAGACAAAAGCGATCTTGAATCCGGGTACATTGGTTCCCTTCCTCGTAGAGAAGATCAAGACATTGGGTACGGCCGCTTGTCCTCCGTATCATATAGCGATCGTGATTGGCGGTACTTCCGCTGAGAAGAATTTATTGACGGTGAAGTTGGCTTCTACCCGTTTCTATGATAGCTTGCCTACGACCGGTAGCGAGGGTGGCCGTGCTTTCCGCGACGTGGAGTTGGAGAAAGAGGTATTGGCCGCCGCCCAGAATATTGGCTTGGGCGCTCAATTCGGTGGTAAATATCTGGCACATGATGTTCGCATCATCCGTTTGCCTCGCCATGGCGCTTCTTGCCCGGTAGGTTTGGGTGTAAGTTGCTCCGCGGACCGTAATATTAAATGTAAGATCAATAAGGAAGGTATCTGGATCGAGAAGTTGGATAGCCATCCCGGCGAATTGATTCCGGAGGAACTTCGTCAAGCGGGTGAGGGCGACGCTGTCAAGATCAACTTGAACCAACCGATGGCGGATATCTTGAAGGAATTGGATAAATATCCAGTATCTACTCGTTTGTCATTGAACGGAACGATCATCGTGGGCCGTGATATCGCTCACGCTAAGTTGAAGGAGCGTCTGGATCGTGGCGAGGATCTTCCCCAATACATCAAGGATCATCCTATTTATTACGCGGGCCCGGCTAAGACTCCGGCAGGTATGGCTTGTGGCTCTATGGGCCCGACGACCGCGGGTCGTATGGACTCATACGTTGACTTGTTCCAGAGCCATGGCGGTAGCATGATCATGTTGGCGAAGGGTAACCGTAGCCAGCAAGTTACGGACGCTTGTAAGAATCACGGCGGTTTCTACCTAGGATCTATCGGTGGCCCTGCGGCTATCCTGGCTCAGAACAATATCAAGAGCATTGAGTGTGTGGAATATCCGGAATTGGGTATGGAAGCGATCTGGAAGATCGAGGTAGAGAACTTCCCCGCATTTATCTTGGTAGATAACAAGGGTAATGACTTCTTCAAGCAGATCAAGCCTCGTTGCTGATTCCTTGATCGGTAAAGATAAATGAAAAGCGGTATCCGGCGGCAAGCTGGATACCGCTTTTTTCTAAAAAAAAAGTCGTACGTGTTTTTTTAATAGGTTAATCCCACGATCCACAGCGGTAGTTTCTTGCCGGTGGCGAACTCCATATTGTCAGCCAAGATGAAGGAATCGGGGAGATCCGCTATTTGCTTGAATGTTTTATCCGCTCCTCCTACCTCGAAGGTGTAGGCATGGTCTACGATAAAGTCACCTTTTGTTTTTCCATATTCCACGTTATGATTTACGGATAACTGGTTGACGACAAAAGTTTCCCTTGCCGTCCCGATCTGTACGGGAGCGGAAGCTATGGCGTACAATAGGTTGGGATTCTGTAGGTAAATCTTATCCGGTTTTTGCATCTTTTTGACAGATAGTAAATCCGAGTACAATAACTTGAGCAATTCCGCCTTGTCCAAATTCTGTAAGTAATTGATGACAGAGTTTCGGGAAAGTCCGATCATTCCCGCTAGTTTCGTGATGTCCAGCTCATAAGGAACAGAGGTAGCTAAGATACCCATCAAAGCCTTTAGCTTCCGTGTATAGGCAGGATCTACGCCACACAGCAACGGGAGTTCCTGCTCAATAATGAGATTGACCACATTCTCGATATTAATATAATAATCTTCTCTGTTACCCGTAAAAAAGGGGTAATACCCTTCGTGGAGATATTCGTTAAACATTTGTACGGGGCGACATTTCTCATTTATTTCCCGGCAAATGTTTCCTGGATTTTCCAGTATCGTTTGTAGGGAATAGACAGGTATATCAATTTGCTTATAGAACATGAGAAATTCCCGGAAGGAAAGTCCGTACATATTATATGGTAGGCAACGTCTGGAAAGATCGGCATCCGCATTCAATATATTCAATAGGGAAGAACCGCTAAAAACAATTCGTAGAGATGGATACAGGTCGTAGGCCTCTTTTATCTCTTTACTCCAAGTGGGATATTTATGTACTTCATCAAGGAATAATTGTTTTCCTCCTTGCAAATAGAACCGCTCAATCAGTTCAGATAGGGTGTGATTACTGAAATAGATGCTGTCGAGCGTGCAATAAAGTACCTCCCTGCTTCCCGGCTGGAAATTCAGTTTGATGTATTGCAACATGAGTGTTGTTTTTCCGACACCCCTTGATCCTCTGATGGCGATCAGAGGATTATCCCAGTGAATTTGGTTCATGAGTTCCCTTATGATATGGGTACTCGTTTGTGCCAGTAATCGTTCTTGTTTAATAAATAGACTATCCATACGCTGATTGAATGAATGACAAATATACGATTTATTCAAGATAGATAGCAAAAAGTACATGGATTTGTTAAGGGCAAAAAGCAAATCTGGTGTTTTTTTGTTAAGAGTAAAAAGCAAAACCTGTAAGTATCCGGTCGTAGCGTACTTTGCGTATTGGCTTTCAAAAGTTTGTATAAATATCAATGAAACTATTACACTTTAATTTTTTACCTTTGTTGCGTTTAAGTGATAAAACAGATTTCCAATGCCTCGTATATACATCCTCTTGATGTCGGTCTTGATCTCGGCTTTTTATGCTTGCGATCATCGGGGGAAGCCTTACCCCGCTACCCTGTCACGGATCGAATCCCTTGCGGATACAAATCCGGAGGAAGCCCGCCCTTTGTTGGATCGATTGCGGGATAGCCTTTCGTCCTTTGATGAGGAACAGCGTATGTATTATGACTTGCTCGACTTGAAGGTCAATGATAAGATGTATGTCCGGCATACTTCTGATTCTTTGATCAAACGAATCACCGCTTTCTATGAGACATATGGCGATCGAGACAAATTACTAGAGTCTTATTACTATATGGGCCGTGTCTACCGGGATTTGAATGATGCCCCGGAAGCGTTGAAGTATTTCCAAAAGGCATTGGATGTGGCGGGGGATACGAGAAAGTACCGATTATTGTCCAATGTCTATTCGCAGATGGGGATGCTTTATGATTATCAGAATGTATATGAAGAGGCGATCCGTATGTATGAGAAAGCGGCTGAGTATAAATTACTGAAAGGAGATAGTACTAGTTTTTCTCTTGTGCTGAGAGATATTGCCCGAGTATATGATATGGTCGATAAGAATGACAGTGCGCTTCTCTATTTTCAAAAAGCGGCAATTATAGCGAATGAAACAGGAAATAGACATCGATATTCCGGTATATTGACTGAGCTGGGTGATCTTTACCGGGAATTGGTAATGTATGATAAAGCTTTGGAATGTTTGTCTGAATCATTAAAAGATTCCGTAGACCGGAATATGTATCCTACTTATTCGGTTTTGGGGAATACTTATTTAGAACTCAATAAATTGGATTCTGCCGATTACTATTTAAGAAAGTGCCTGGATAGTCCTAACTTACATGTTAGAGACGCTATTTATGAGTACTTGTCGCTTTTGTATGAGCGTCGGTTGAATTATCGGGAGGCTATTCGCTATGTCCGTCTTGGCCAGCAAGTGCAAGATTCCATCCGCAAGATAACCGATTCGGAGGAAATCCGTAAAATGACCTCTTTATATAATTATCAAAAGCGGGAAACTGAGAATTTACGGCTAAAGGGCGAGAATGACCGGATGCAGATTCGTATTTACCGGATATTATCCTTGTTCGGATTGGGGCTTTCGATAACCTTATTGTTTATATATAGACTGAAACGGCAGAAAGAGCGGTTGGCTAGGCAGTTTGAGGCGCTTCAGCGGGAAAAGCAAGAACAATATGAGAGAAGTTTTCAATATGTAGAAGCGAATAACGCGAAATTGAATGAATTGGGAACCTTACTATCTAAAGACCATGAAGATACAAATTCATTGCTTCATGTGCGAAAAGAACTTTTGCAAGTGACCAATGAACAAATACAGTTGCGGCGTACCGAGCGTGATTTGTTAGAGTCGGATTTAAGGCATTCGGATATCTATATGAAATTCCATTCCACGAATGAGGCAGATCAGATAATCAGGGAAGAAGATTGGAATGCTTTACGGAAGGAGTTAGATAAGACATACAATAATTTTACGAATCGTCTATATCAGCTATACTCGGGAATGTCATTGATAGAACTCCGGATTTGTTACTTGATAAAGATATCAGTCAAGGTAACTGATATGGCAAAAATCTTGGGTCGCTCCAAACCCTCCGTATCCTCATCCCGTAAACGGCTTTATAAAAAAATAAAGGGAGAGGATGGAACCCCGAATGAACTGGATGAATTAATCGCTGGTCTTTAGCCTTATACAACTCTGCGAACAAAAAGCGAACAAAAAGCGAACAGTGTTTTAGCCCCGAATCCAACCTTATCGGATACTTTTGCAGTCAAAAAATGAATGGGATGAAAAGAATTTTACTTTTGACTTTGTTGAGTTGCGTGGGCTTGTGTACACAAATATTGAGTGTTTTTGCCCAACAAGGAGAGAAAAGTGTCGGGATAAATGTGGGTTACGGCACAGCAAGTAGTTTTGAGTCGTTTCGCTTAGGTGCTGAGTTCAATTGGAACGCAACGGATCATATTCGTTTGTCGCCTTCTTTCGATTGCTATTTTGCCAGTAGTACCTCTTATGTGGTTAGTGCGGATGTACATTATTTATTTCCGATAAAAAACACATGGCAGGTTTATCCTTTGCTGGGAGTCACTTATACTCATTTCATGACTAATGAATTTGGGGGAAATATTGGAGCTGGTGTGGAATATCCGATTTCCTCGTCTTTTTATGTAAGTGCCGAAGGGAAATACCAGCTTACGAAGGATTTCCAGCAATTTGCTTTGGCGGCAGGTGTAGCCTATAAGTTTTAATAGGTCATTTGATACATCGTTCGACGGAGTATAAAGACTAAATTCGTTGGGAGAACGAGATATAAGAACTTCTTAGGAGATGGTAACGTCCTATAAAATAAAATCCCGGATAGCGTTTAATCTACCCGGGATTATATATTAATGTATAAGACCTTATCTTAGTTTCTGTACTCCCTGCGAGGCCCGCAATCATTACGATCTTGATGAGGACCACGGTCTCCAGACGCTTCCAGCCGATCTCGGAAATGTGAAGCAGATCATCCTTGCCCGATATAAACTCAACGAACGTACCGTAAGGCATAAGAGAAGCGTTATCCCTCAAAAGGCATGTTTGGCAACATGATCCTAAATTATCAGTAGTACTTACCTTGCCAACGCAGTATATCTTCTATGCCACTTGCAGTATATATCCCATGGATAAGTAAGTAGTACTGACTTTTCCGGCATGAGAAAAGCGTTTCCCTTAGGCGAACAAATAGTTTCTCCTAGGGAAAACTAAAGTTTCGTAAGCACAAAACTAAGGTTTCCTCATGAGGAAACAAATGTTTCCATAGCGGAAAACTTTTGTTTTATACCAAGAAAAACTATAAATGTCAATTAATCAGTTTTTTAGATGATATATGAAGCATGACCAAATAGATAGCTTGCCGGCTAAGCAATGTCTCCGTCTTCGGTCGCTTCTTGAAAAAGATAGGACTAATAATACGGTTGGCGAGTAGGGGACGGTGGTGTTTTGTGATTGAAAAGTAGTAAATGGTGGTAGATACGAGCCAATAGTGGTAGATGCTATTTATCTACCACCACCCGATAAATAACTTATGACCAATTGATTATAGCTATAGTTGTAGGTGTGGTAGATGATTTGATAAAAAAATCCCGGATAGTGTTTAATCTACCCGGGATAATATATAATGTATAAGACCTTATCTTAGTCTCTGTACTCCCTGCGAGGTCCGCGATCACCACGATCCTGACGAGGACCACGGTCTCCACGATCTTGGCGAGGTCCACGCTCACCTCTTTCTGGTCTTGGCGGACGTTCCTCGTAACCTTCCGGTTTCGGAAGCAATACCTTGCGGGAAAGTTTGAACTTGCCTGTTTTCGGATCGATATCAACCAACTTGACAGAAACCGTATCGCCTTCCTTCAAGCCGGCTTGCTCAACGGTCTCCAGACGTTTCCAATCGATCTCGGAAATGTGAAGCAAACCATCCTTACCCGGCATGAACTCAACGAATGCACCATAAGGCATGATAGAGGAAATCTTTCCTTCATAAACCTCTCCGATCTCAGGAACAGCGACGATAGCCTTGATCGCCTTGACAGCCGCGTCGATCGTAGCCTTATTCGTGCCGGAGATCTCGATCTTTCCTACGCCGTCTACCTCATCGATAGATACCGTAGCTCCCGTTTTCTCTTGGATACCTTGGATGATCTTACCGCCCGGGCCGATTACCGCACCGATGAATTCCTTACCGATAATCATCGTCTCGATACGAGGTGCATGAGGTTTCAAATCCTCACGAGCTTCCGGTTGAGCCTCCAAGATCTTGCCCAAGATATGCATACGACCCTCTTTAGCTTGAGCCAAAGCATTCTCAAGGATCTCGTAAGACAAACCGTCTACCTTGATATCCATCTGAGTTGCCGTGATACCGTCTTTCGTACCCGTTACCTTGAAGTCCATATCACCCAAGTGATCCTCGTCGCCTAAGATATCAGACAAGATCGCGTAGTTCGTACCCTTGTTCTCGGAGATCAATCCCATAGCGATACCGGATACCGGTTTCTTCATCGGGACACCTGCGTCTCTCAACGCCAAGGTACCGGCGCAAACCGTAGCCATAGAAGAAGAACCGTTAGACTCCAAGATATCGGAGATTACACGTACTACATACGGATAGTTGTCCGGGATCATACGTTTCAGCGCACGGTGAGCCAAGTTGCCGTGTCCGATCTCACGACGGCCTACGCCACGTGTTGCTTTGGCCTCGCCTGTGGAGAATGGGGGGAAGTTATAATGTAAAAGGAAACGCTCGTATCCATGGTTCAATACGTCGTCTATCATTTTCTCATCAGACTTCGTACCTAAAGTTACCGTAGATAAAGACTGTGTCTCTCCACGTGTAAAGATAGCGGAACCGTGAGGACCCGGCAGGCAATCTGTCTCGATCCAGATCGGACGGATCTCGGTAGTCTTACGACCATCCAAACGCTTACCCTCATCAAGGATGGCACGGCGCATAGCCTCTTTCTCTACATCGTGATAGTAGCGACCGATCATTTCCAGTTTCTCGTCCGTCAACTCCTCCTCGGAGAATTGAGCCTTGTATTCTTCTACGATTTTCTCGAATGCCTCGCTGCGTTCGTGCTTGCCGCTACCAGATGTGGCTACGGCGTAAGCCTTGGCGTAACATTTGTCGTGTACGTCCTTGCGCAACTCGTCATCGTTTACCTCGTGGCAATATTCACGTTTTACCAATTTGCCGCAAGCCTCGGATAATTCCAATTGAGCCTTGCATTGTACCTTGATAGCCTCGTGAGCGACCTTGATAGCCTCAAGCATCTCAGATTCCTGAACCTCGTTCATCTCACCCTCAACCATCATGATGTTGTCTATGGTAGCGGCAACCATGATGTCGATATCAGCTTTCTCCAATTCTGCGGAAGTTGGGTTGACGATGTATTTTCCATCCGTACGAGCTACGCGAACCTCAGAGATCGGTCCGTTAAAAGGAATATCAGAAACTGCCAAAGCGGCGGAAGCGGCCAAACCTGCTAATGCGTCCGGCAAATCTTCGCCATCAGCGGAGAACAATATAATATTTACATATACCTCAGCGTGGTAGTTGTCTGGGAAAAGAGGACGCAACGCACGGTCTACTAAACGAGATGTGAGGATTTCATAATCAGAAGCTTTTCCTTCTCTTTTTGTAAAACCTCCGGGGAAACGTCCAAAAGCGGAGTATTTCTCTTTGTATTCTACTTGCAACGGCATGAAGTCAACACCCGGGTTCGCGTCTTTAGCGGCACAAACAGTGGCGAGCAACACGGTGTTGTTCATACGAACGGTAACCGCTCCGTCCGCCTGTTTGGCCAATTTCCCGGTTTCGATGGTAATGGTTCTTCCATCACCTAACTCGATCGTCTTGTTAATTGGATTAAGCATAATCTTTTTTCTTATTTTTCTATCTGTCAAAAATTGGTGCAAATGTAATGAAAGTTTACCTGTAATTGCATGAAAATGAAAAGAAATAACAGTCTTAAAGCACTTTTTTTGAAAAAAGCCTTGAAGAAATACGGAATAATAGTGCCACAATTGTAAAATAATGTATATTTGCACCGGATTAGTAATATAGACAAACTGGAATAATGAAACAAATATCTACGAATTTACTAGCTGTGCTGTGTGTTATGTTGCTTTTGTTCACGGCTTGTAAGAAGAATTCTGATTTTACGGTGGAAGGTGTAGTGTCCGGCGCAGACGGCCAGATGATGTATCTGGAGAATGTAGGTGTGTCGACGGTAGAGTTGATGGACTCCGTAAAACTGACGGCGGCCGGTAAATTCAGCTTTACGAAGCCTCGTCCGGCATTCCCGGATTTTTATCGCTTGCGTCTGAATAACCAATTGATCAACTTCTCGGTAGATTCTACGGAGACGATCTCGTTCGTGGCCGATGCCGGGACTTTCGCTACTTCTTATAGCGTGGAGGGCTCAGAGAATTGCAAGGCGATCAAGAATATTACTTTGGCTCAATTAGATGCGAACCAAGCGATCCATCGTTTACGGAAAGAATCTGAGTCCGGTCTGTTGGCGGATTCCGTATATTCCCGCCAGGTGCTCGAGGCCGCCGAGGCTTATAAGGACGTGGCTCGTAAGTATATTTATTCCGCCCCGATGTCCGCTGCCGCTTACTTTGCCTTGTTCCAGCAAATTGACGGCTTGCTGTTCTTCGATTTGTATGACAAGAACGACTCGAAGGCTTATGGCGCCGTAGCCACCAGCTTCGATCACTATTATCCGGAAAGCCCTCGTGCTAAGCATCTGTATAACTTGGCTCTTCAATCGATAAAGGTGATTCGTAGCCAGCGCCCGATGGACTTGGATAAGGTGGAGAAGAAAGAGGTTAGTTTCTTGGATATCGAGTTGCCGGATGTACATGGGGAAAACACGAAATTGTCTTCTGTCGCTACAGGTAAGGTGGTGTTGATCAACTTCACGGCCTATATGTCCGAATGGTCTCCTGCCTTGAATATGGAATTTGGCGATTTATATACGAGGTACCACGATAAGGGCTTGGAGATTTACCAGATCTCTTTGGATAGTGATCTTCACTTCTGGAAGAACGCCGCTTCTAATTTACCTTGGGCTTGCGTGCGTGATCCACAGTCGGTTTACTCTCAGACCGCAGCGTTGTATAACGTGAAACAGCTTCCGGCGATCTTTATCTTGGATCGCAAGGGAAACTTGGTTAAACGGGTGGACGACGTGAAGAAACTTGAGGCTGACATCAAGTCCGTATTGTAAATTGTTCATGATTTAATCATCAGATTTATATGTTATAAAGCACTTTCGTAAACTTGTTCATCTTAGAAAGATAACCTAACTTTGCGGAGTCTTGAAATGATAAAAAAGGGGAGTTCCGGCCATATGACTTGGTCGGGATTCTTTTTTATTATGCGATAATCAATCAATATTAATATAAAGAATAAGGAGGATTTAGTATGGCTGTTAGTTATATGACAAAGGACGGCTACGATAAGATTTTAGCTGAAATCAACTATTTGGAGACCGTGAAGCGCCCTGAAATATCAGCCCAGATCGCTGAGGCGAGGGATAAGGGTGACTTATCCGAGAACGCTGAGTACGATGCAGCAAAGGACGAGCAGCGTGATATCGAGGCACGTATCGAAGAACTTGAGAAAATCCTCAAGAATGCAGAAGTTGTAGTAGAAGATGACGTAGATCTTGATACCATCAACATCGGATGTACAGTAGATGTATATGATAAAGAATTTGAAGAGGAAATCGTATTTCAGCTGGTAGGTTCTACAGAAGCAAACAGCCTGGAAGGTAAGATTTCCAATGAATCTCCGGTAGGAAAAGCCCTGATCGGTAAGAAAGTCGGAGACGTAGTAGCAGTTGAGACACAGGCAGGAGTTATTGAGTACAAAGTACTGAAGATCAATCGTTCAGTATAAGATGGTATACAGCAGAGAGAAGGAGTGAAAAAAGTGGCAACACAGCAGAACAATGGACAGGAACAGGATTTGAATCATTTAAGAAAGGTGCGCCGTGAGAAACTTGCAGAACTGCAGGCAAACGGACAGAATCCTTTTGAGATCACAAAATATGACGTAACACATCACAGCCAGGAAGTGAAAGACAACTTTGATGAACTGGAAGGAAAACACGTTGTACTCGCAGGACGTATGATGTCCAAACGTGTGATGGGAAAAGCATCTTTCTGTAATGTGCAGGATTTACAGGGAAATATCCAGTCTTATGTAGCAAGAGACAGTATCGGAG
>OJSN01001637.1_pt1 | contig 15396 bp, 10 predicted proteins | sample 1599421 | NCBI WGS metagenome assembly OJSN01 (sample SAMN04168659, study PRJEB22393) | human gut metagenome | biome: human gut microbiome; feature: stool | host: Homo sapiens | collected 2014-05-12
GCGGTGCGCTGGGCACGGCGGCCCCCGCGGCCCGCTGGCTGCTGCTGGCATGGTTTGTGCTGCCGCTGCTGGCCATGTGGGGCCACGCTGCTGCCCGAGGGCGTGCGCGGCGCGATGAACCAGGCCACGCAGGCCGCCCCCGCCGGGGAAAGCTACCTGAACCTGCTGCCGCAGGCCGACGAGCATGACCGCGCGGTGTTCTTGAGCCGGTATTTCGGTCTGGAAAACAAGGACTACGTCAAGCGGTTTTTGCAGATGAACCGCGGCATTACGATTTTGGAGGACTACTCCGCCGGGTCGAACGCCACGACGATGCTCTGCATGGACACGCAATCGACGTTTTACCGCAAATATGCCTTTGGCAAGGACGGCGCAAAGCTGGCCGAGCAGCTCGACTGGCTGCGTGCCCGGCAAGACCGCCTGCCGCTGTGCGATATTCTGCGCGGCGAGGAGGCCGACGGCTGCTGTTGGTACGACATGGTCTACAACCCGCAGGCCGTGGGGATGTTCCGCTACCTGCACTCGAACCCCGTGGAAAAGAGCCGCGCCATCCTGCGTGCGGTGCTGGCGACGCTGGAGGATAAGCTCTACAAGCCGACGGCGGTCCCGGCGGACGCGGAGAAAATCGAAAAGTACATCGAGACGAAGGTTGACGGCAACCTGAAAAAGCTGCATGAGGACCGGATGCTGCGCGAGCTGATGAGCTATGACACGCTGCGCATCAACGGCGTGGAGTACAAGAACCTGCCCGCGCTGGACTGGATGTTTGACCATGACCGGCTGCGCAACCTGTTTGCGAAGGACCCTGTGGGCACGATCCACGGCGACCTGACGATTGAGAACATCATCTGCCGCACCGACAACGACAGCTGGTATCTGATCGACCCGAATACCGGCAATCTGCACGAAAGTCCGTTCCTGGATTACGGCAAGCTGCTGCAAAGCCTGCACGGCAGCTACGAATTTATGATGAAAACGCCGCGCGTGGCCGTGCAGGACAACCGTATTGACTTCCAGCTGACGCGCAGTGCGGCCTATGACGCGCTGTTGGCCGCCGTGATGGAGGATCTGAGCGCCCGCTACCCGCGGGAGCAGGTCGAGAGCATTCTGATGCACGAGGTCATCCACTGGCTGCGGCTGATGCCCTACAAGCTGAACAAGGACCGCAAGCGCGCGGCGATGTTCTACGCCGGGCTGGTCATGGTCGCCAACGATGTGGCGGATTTTTCGGAGCATAAAAAGGAGACACTATGCTGATTTGCGTGGATCTGGACGGGACCCTGCTGGACACAGTGCCGGCCAACGCGGCATCCTACCGCGCGGCGCTGGAGGAGCTGGGCTTTACCGTGACCGATGAATATTACGCCGAGCGCTGCAACGGCGGACATTACACACGGTTCCTGCCGCCGCTGATGGGCGGCGCGCCGAACACCGCCGATGTGGAGCGCGTGCATGACCGGAAAAAGGCGCTGTACAGTGACTTTCTCGATGTGGTGCGCCCGAACACGGCACTGATGGAAATTTTGAAAACGATGCGCGCCGCCGGGCATGACCTGGCCTGCGTGACCACCGGCAGTAAACAGAACGCCACCGAGGTGCTGGAGCATTTCGGGGTGCGGGAATGGTTCGGCTTGATCGTGACCGGAGAGGACGTGGAAAAGCAGAAGCCCGACCCGGAGGGGTACTGCCGGGCGATGGAGCATTTCCGCGTTACGCCCGCCGATACAATGATCTTTGAGGACTCGGGCATCGGCCTGACCGCGGCCAAGGCCAGCGGGGCAAGGGTGTTCAGGGTGGAGCGGTATTGCCTTAAGAGCTGTGATGCGGGGGAAACCTTGTTCGCACGCAGAATATGCAGCCGGCCGCAAGGCTCCCGGGCGGATATGGAATCCGCCCCTACGGTGTAGGGGTCGATGCTCGCATCGGCCCGGAAAGTGCACGGCGCGGCAAGGTTGACGGGCGAACAATGTTCGCCCCTACAAAAACAGCCCCGGAAGGCAGTTGCCTTTCGGGGCTGTTGTACTTGTGATGGAAAATCAGGCCTTCGCGTCCGGGCGGACGATGTCACGGATGACGTTGACGATGTTGTCAGCGGTCAAGCCGTAGTCACGCAGGACCTCATTGGCGGGGCCGGAGTGACCGAACTGATCCATGACGCCGATGCGGCGCACGGGAACGGGCAGCTTCTCGCTGACGACGGAGCAGACGGCCTCGCCTAGGCCGCCGATGATGCTGTGCTCCTCGACGGTGATGATGCGGCCGCACTCGCGGGCGGCGGTCAGGATGATCTCCTCGTCGATGGGCTTGATGGTCGGCATGTTGATGACGCGGACGTTCATGCCCTGGCGCTTGGTCAGCACGGCGGCGCGCAGAGCCTCGTTGGTCATCAGGCCGGTGGAGATGACGGCAATGTCATAGCCGTCGGTCAGCTTCTCGCCCTTGCCGATCTGGAACTCGTAGGTCTCGGGATCGTGGAAAACGGGCGTGGCCAGACGGGAGAAGCGCAGGTAGACGGGACCCTGATAGTTGTAGGCGGCGATGACGGCGGCGCGGGCCTCCACATCGTCTGCGGGGCAGATCACGGTCATGCCGGGCAGGCTGCGCATGAGGGCGAAGTCCTCGCAGCACTGGTGGGAAGCGCCGTCCTCACCGACGGAGATGCCGCCGTGGGTAGCGCCGATCTTCACGTTCAGGTGGGGGTAGGCCACAGAGTTGCGGATCTGCTCAAAGGCACGGCCCGCAGCGAACATCGCAAAGCTGGACACGAAGGGAACATAGCCCATGGTGGACAGGCCGGCGGCGACGCCCATCATGTTGGCCTCGGCGATGCCGCAGTCGAAGTGGCGGTCCGGGTGAGCCTTGCGGAACACACCGGTCTTGGTAGCGGCAGCGAGGTCGGCGTCCAGGACCACCAGGTCGTCGTGGCCCTCAGCGGCCAGTGCTTTCAGAGTATTGCCGTAGCTCTCGCGGGTAGCGATCATTTTTACATCTGCCATCTTACTTGTCCTCCTGTTCCAGCGCGGCGTAGGCTGCGTTCAGCTCCTGCATGGCCACAGCGTACTCCTCGTCGTTGGGGCCTTTGCCGTGCCAATCCACAGAGTTGGTCATAAAGGAGACGCCAGTACCCTTGACGGTGTCCAGAATGATGCAGGTGGGCTTGTCGTTCTCGGCGTGGAACGCCTTGATGGCGGACTCGATCTGGTCGTAGTCGTGGCCGTTGATGGTCAGGACGTTGAAGTTGAACGCCTTGAGCTTTTCTTCCAGCGGGGCGCTGTTCATGACCGTCTCGGTGGTGCCGTCGATCTGGAGGTGGTTGCGGTCCAGCATGACGCAGAGGTTGGAGAGCTTATAGTGGGCGGCAAACATGAAAGCCTCCCAGCACTCGCCCTCTTCCACCTCACCGTCACCGAGGATGGTGTAGACATTGATGGGCTTGCCGCTGTGCTTTGCGCCCAGAGCCATGCCGCAGGCGGCAGACACGCCCTGACCCAGACTGCCGGTGGACATATCCACGCCCGGAGTCTCATTCATGTTGGGGTGGCCCTGCAGGTGGCTGCCGATCTTGCGCAGGGTCTTGAGGTCTTCCACCGGGAAGAACCCGCGCTCGGCCAGCGTGGCGTAAAGTGCCGGAGCCGCATGGCCCTTGGACAGCACGAAGCGGTCTCGGTCCGGTTTTTTCGGCTCCTTGGGGTCGATGTTCATATCCACGAAGTAGAGATAAGACAGCACCTCGGCGATGTCCAGACTGCCGCCCGGATGGCCGCACTTGGCGCTGTGAGTTCCCTCGATCACGCCCATGCGGATGTGACAGGCGTGCTTGGCAAGGGTAAGCTTTTCTGCATTTGTCATGATGGTCCTCCCGTATGAACCTCAGAAGTTGCAAGTATACAGCCGCGCAAGGCACAGCTCCCGCCGCCCCATTGCGCTATAATTCAAGTTTATATTATCTATTCTGTGCAAAAAGGTCAAGCTTCTTACAGCAAAATGTACACAGGCGGTCAAAAACTGCTCCAAACGCTTTCTTTTTTGGTCAATTTGCAGCCTGTCCGGGGACGGTCTTGACAAATCCTGCGGCACTCTGCTATAATTTTCACGATTTCCGGCAGGAAGCCGGGCCTGCGGGCCGAAGCCCGCCTTACACTCTTTTCAGCCGCCGCATTTTTGAAACAGACGCCATGAAGGGGTCTGCCGTTGGCTTGCAAGCCGACTGGCAGGCCCTTTTTTGTTTTTCTGCGGCGCAGTCACAGGAGGAAACAGATGAAAACCAAAAACTCTTCTCCGGCCCGCAATGTCGTGCTGGCCGCACTCTTTCTGGCGCTGGCCTTCGTGCTGCCCATGGTGACGGGCCATCTGCCGCAGGTAGGCAATATGCTCTGCCCGATGCATTTCCCCATCCTGCTCTGCGGCTTCGTGCTGGGCGGGCCGTGGGGTCTGGCTGTGGGCTTTGCGGCCCCGCTGCTCCGCTCGGTGCTCTTCGGGATGCCCCCGATGTTTCCCATCGCCATTTCGATGGCTTTTGAGCTGGCGGCTTACGGCGCCGTGTCCGGCTGGCTCTACCGCCGGGTGAAGCACACCCTGCCCATGACCTACGCCACCCTCGCGGCGGCCATGGTGGCTGGCCGCCTCGTCTGGGGCGCGGTCCGCTTCGTGCTGGCGGGTCTGTCCGGCTCGAGCTTCCCGTTCTCGGCCTTCCTGTCCGGCGCGCTCTTCACCGCTGTGCCGGGCATCATCGCACAGCTGGTGCTCATCCCCCTCATCATCACCGCTCTGCAGAAAGCCAAGGTGCTGGAGTAACAGGTTCTCGCTGCCTTTATCGCAAGTCAAGAAATTGGTGCAGCATCCAAACAACATCTTTTCGATATGCAATTCAACGCTGTTGCTGTTGCATTAAAAAGTTGAATTGCTGTCATCAAGCCTCTCAGTCGAGCTTACGCTCGCCAGTTCCCCTGATAGGGGGAGCCTCTGGCAAAAAGAGAAAGTTTTTCTCTCTGTCAAAGCCTCTCCTCCGTAGGAGATGTGGCATTGCGAAGCCATGACGGAGAGGTTTTTCGTTTGCTTTCTCCCTGACGTATTTCAGCGTTTCTTCCAAAAAAATCCTAAAAAGTTTATTTCAAACGCCGAAATTGCCCGCGATCTTCAATTAAATCTTGTAAAGTTGCAGGAATCATGTAAACTAGAATACAACATTGTGTCGCAACCGCAACGGGGAGATTGCGCTTTCCGGCAGGGCGGCAGGAAAAGGAGAGTTTCTATGAGAAACGCAAAGCAAAGCATCCGGCGCACCGTAGCCGGACTGCTGGCAGGCGCGATGCTTCTGGGCATGACACCGCTGGCCGCGTTTGCGGAGGGGTCTTCCTCCGCATCGGGCGACTGGCAGTTCAAAGCCTTCGGCACCTCCACTGCAGCAGGAGTCAACACCATCGCAGATGGCGCGGACATCAACGGCAAGGTCACCCTCAACTCCTGCACCATCAAAGATGATGGCACCATCGACAAGAAGGGCGGCAAGTTCGTCGCGGACTCCCCGGCAGACGGCCTGTCCTTCTACTACACCACCATCGACCCGACCACCCAGAACTTCTATCTGCAGGCCGATGTCACCATCGATTATGTGAACCCGGCTCCGGACGGTCAGGAGGGATTTGCCCTCATGGTGCGCGACAGCATCAGCGGCTCCGGCAGCTATTTCTCGAATCAAATTTCTGTCGTCGGCACCAAGCTCCCTCTGGACGGTGTTGAGATCAAAGACGCTGTGGGCGTCCGCAGCTACACCGGCATCATCTCCAACGAGACGGCTGCTTCCAACGACGTCAAGTCGAATCGTGCGGCGTTCAGCTCGCAGGCCATCAAGCAGGGTGACACCTACCGCGTGAGTCTGGCCAAGACCAGCAACAGCTATGTTGCCACCCAGTACGCCATCAATGCGGACGGCACCACCGGCACGGTGATCGGCTCTTCTACCCTGTATATCCCGGCAAAGAGCAGCACCGCCACCAGCGTTTCCAAGTATGCTGAGTTGGACGACCCCATGACCGTGCAGGAGGCAAAGAAGGCGTATCTGGGCTTTGCAGCTGCCCGCGGCATGAACGTGACCTTCTCCAACATCACCTACACCACCAGTGCATGGAATGCTTCGGAGTGGACCTTGCAGCCCACCAGTTACATTGCCCCGGTGTACCAGATCACCAGCCCCTCCACCTGCACCGGCAGCAGCTACGCGCTGGCCTTCAAGGCCAATGCAGACGGCACCGCCAAGGTGTACGCCAACGGCAAGCTTGTGGACAAGAACCTTGCCGTCAAGGTCGGTGAGACTCTGACCCGGAGCTACACCGTGACCCGCGACACCACCTTTAAGGTGGTGTTCACCCCGGATAAGAGCTACGTCATCAGCGCCTTTGAGAAGCTGAGCAGCTACAAGACCGCCACCATTGAAAAGAAGGTCTCGCTGCGGGCATTGGGCGCAAACGGTGTCATCGTGGTCACCCCGGACGGCACTGCTGCCCATAACGGCACCAGCGCTGCGGACGCCGTAGACCTGCAGACCGCGCTGAACTACGCCGCCGCAGGCCAGACCATCCAGCTGGCAGGCGGCACCTACGCCCTGACCGGTGAGTTGAAGGTAGAGCGCGGCCGCGATGGCACCGCCGAGGCTCCCATCACCCTGACCACCGCAGACGGCAGCTACGCCACGCTGGACTTTGGCGGCGTGGGCACCGGCTTCAGCGTCTGGGGCAATTACTGGAACATCAGCAAGATCAACATCACCAACACCGCAGACGGCGCGAAGGGTATGCAGCTGGCCGGCAGCTACTGCGTCCTCGAGCAGATGAATTTCTACAACAACGGCAACACCGGCCTGCAGGTCTCCGGCCTGTCCACTGATAACAAGGCTCTGTGGCCCAGCCACAACACCATCAAGAACTGCACCTCCATGAACAACGCAGACCGCGCGATGGAAGACGCCGACGGCTTTGCCGCCAAACTGACCACCGGCGAGGGCAACGTCTTCGACGGCTGCATCGCTGCTTACAACGCCGATGACGGCTGGGATCTCTTCGCAAAGGCTGCAACCGGTTCCATCGGCGCGGTCACCATCCAGAACTGCGTCGCCTACAAGAACGGTTATCTGATGCTGGCTGCAGAGCCGGTCAAGAAGCAGTCGCTCCAGTTCCCGACCGTCACCTGTGACGACGACGGCAACCTGAGCTTCAGCAATGTTGCTGTCACCATCGCGGCAGGCAACGGCAACGGCTTCAAGATGGGCGGCACCAATCTGCCCGGCAACCACAAGCTCCTCAACTCCATCTCCTACGACAACGCCGCCAAGGGCATCGACTCCAACTCCTGCCCGGACGTCAAGGTCTACAGCTCCACTTCCTACAACAACGAGGGCTATAACGTCGCGCTCTACACCGGCAACAAGTCCGCTGTGACCGACTATGCCGCCGACGGTGTCATCTCCTTCCGCAAGGGTACCGACGGCAAGGAGCAGCTGGCCCTCCAGAGCCAGAGCAGCACCGCTGTCTACGGCCCGAACAACTTCTACTGGGATTCCGAAACCCAGACCAGCCACAACAAATCCACCAACACCGTCACGGTGAAGGAGAGCTGGTTTGAGAGCCTCGACACCTCCGTTGCTCCGACCCGGAACGCAGACGGCAGCATCAATATGCACGGCCTGCTCCTGCTGACCGCTGAGGGTCTGGCCGCCACCGATGCAGGCGCACGCGGTTCCGCATGGGGTCAGCCCGAGGCGGCCAAGGCGACCATCTGGGTCGTCGGCGACTCCACCGTTTCCGCTTTCGACGACAGCTATTATCTGCCGCGTGAAGGCTACGGTGAGGAGATTGCGAACTACTTCAACGCAGATGTCTACAATCTGGCTGTCTCCGGTGCGTCCAGCAAGGACTTTACCGGCATGAGCAGCTACAATACCCTGATGAACGGTTCCGATACCGTTCCGGCTCTGGGCGACGCTTCCGGCGACAAGTTCCTCATCATCGGCTTCGGCCACAATGACGAGAAGACCGAGCCTGCCCGTTACACCAACCCCAACGGCGACTACAAAACCGAAGGCTCCTTTGCCAACAGCCTCTATGTCAACTACATCCAGCCTGCTCTGGAGCGCGGTGTCATCCCGGTCGTCTGCACGCCTATTGCGCGCCTGACGAACGAGAACACCAAGGCCAGCTACGACAGTGCTTCCGGCCACAAGACCCAGACCGTCACCATTGGCGACACCGTCTATGAGGGCGGCTATTACGCACAGGCCATCCGTGATATGTGCAGCGAGCTGCACCTCATCTGCGTGGATCTGACCGATGCCACCATCAACGAGAACATCACGATGGGCAAAAAGGCTCAGTACACCCACAGCTTTACCGGCGCAAAAGAAGGCAAAAAGGGCAATCTGGTTCCCACCGGTCTTGACTTGACCCACACCAACAGCTATGGTGCAAAGCTGAACGCATGGCTCATCGACCAGCTCACCATCGACACGCCGCTGGGCGCGTACAGCAAACACAAGGAAAAGCCCACCTACAAGCAGTTCTACGGCGATGCCGCAAACCCGGATTACGTTCCTTCCAGCTATGTCTCTCCCACCGAGAACAGCACGCTCTGGCCGGCCTTTACCGACGCCAACGGCACCGTCTGGAATGGTTCCGTCTTCGGCAATGTCGGCGGCAATGATAAAATCTCCGGCGGCGATTTCACCGCAACAGTTGACGGCCAAAACATCACCCTCGGCGTCACCAACAACCGCGGTAAGATCGCGTCCACGGTGGACGGCCTGATGATGTACTACGTCAAGCTGCCTGCAGGCACCAACTTCACTCTGACCGCAAAGGCCACCGTCAACTCACTGGCAAAAAACAATCAGGTCTCCTTCGGCCTGATGGCCCGTGATGAGATGTATGTTGATACCAGCATCTCCGACCCCATCGGCGATTATGTCGCCGTCGGCACCCGGAATCAGGGTGCGATCAACTGCTTCGGCCGCAAGAGCGGTGAGTTGTACGACGGCCCGGCTGCGACTGTCAAGTACGGTGCAGGCGACACCGTTGACCTGAAGCTCATCGGCACGGCAGACGGTTTCACTCTGATCTACGGCGACAACGAGACGGCTTCCACAGGCTTCGACTACGCACTGACCGCCATTGATTCCGATTACATCTATGTCGGCTTCTATGTGGCACGCAATGCAAATGTCACCTTCAGCGATATCCAGCTGACGACCAACGGCGTTTTCTCCGCTTCCGGCTCCGGCCTGAAAGCGGTATGGAACAAGGTCAAGGACCTTTTCCCGTTCTAAGCTTCGCCTGATTTTCGGGTTCTTCTTCTGATCCCTTACACACGCAAAAAAGACCAGCGTTGCGGATGCAATGCTGGTCTTTTTTCAGGGCTTTCGCTCTGCGTTATGAATATACACGAAGAAAGAAGGAAGGCAATTACTTCAGGAAGTCCGGCAGGGGCTTGCCCTGCTTGAGCCACTGATGATACTCGGCGGTCGCGGCGAACTCCACGTCGCCGGCGGAGTTCAGCGCAGTCTCCACAGAGTCCTGGATCACGCCGATGATGAAGCCGACACCGACCATCTGCATGGCCACATCGTTGGAGATGCCAAAGAGGGAGCAGGCCATGGGGATGAGCAGCAGAGAGCCGCCGGCCACGCCGGAAGCGCCGCAGGCACCCAGAGCGGACATGGCGCTCAGGACGATGGCGGCAGGCAGGGTCACGGGGATGCCCAGCGTGTTGGCCGCAGCCAGCGTCATGATGGTGATGGTGATAGCCGCGCCATCCATATTGATGGTAGCGCCCAGAGGGATGGAGACGGAATACATATCCTTATCGAGGCCCAGCTTCTCGCACAGAGCCATGTTGACAGGGATGTTGGCCGCAGAGCTGCGGGTGAAGAAAGCGGTCAGGCCGGACTCCTTCAGGCAGCGGAACACCAGAGGATACGGGTTGCAGCGCAGATAGAGGAAGATGATGAAGGGCGAAACGATGAACGCCATGAAGAGCATGGTACCCACCAGCAGGGCCAGCAGCTTGCCGTACTGGGTAAAGATGGCCAGACCGTTACCGGCCACGTTGGTGTACACCAGACCCATGATGCCGAAGGGTGCCAGATTGATGATCCAGCGCACCACCTGCGACACAGCGTCGGCGGTATCGGCGAGGAACTTCTTGGTGGTGTCAGAGCCGATGTTCTTCATGGCAAGGCCGAACATGCAGGCCCAGAACAGGATGCCGATGTAGTTGCCGCTCATCAGAGAGCTGACAGGGTTGGCGACGAAGTTGGTGAGCAGGGTGCCCAGCACCTCGCCCAGACCCTGCGGCACCACATCCGACTGCGCAGCGTCTGCCAGAACGACCGACACAGGGAACATGAAGCTGGTGATCGAAGCGATCGCAGCCGCAAGGAAGGTGGTGAGCATGTACAGCCAGATGACCGTACCGAAGCGGCGGTCCAGCTTGGAGCTGCCCTGTGCCAGCGCGCTCGCCACGATGACGAACACCAGCACCGGAGCGATGCCCTTCAGTGCGCCGACGAACAGGCTGCCCAGCTCGCCGACCCAGCCTGCACCCGGCACCGCAAGCGCCAGCACCGCGCCGATGACCAGACCGGCGACGATGCGAAGGATGAGGCTGACCTCATTGTACTTCTTCACAATGGCTTTTGCACCATTCATCATATAAAACACTCCTCTGTATTTGTGCGTCCTCGACGCACACTTTTCCTGTCTCTTACCCAAAGACAGTTGTTATTATAGCACACACGGAAGAAAAGTCAAAGGTTTTCAGTGAATTTTTCGGGCTGCTTCGGCAGATTTTTTCGTTTTCAGCCTTCCTCCGCGCCGCCTTATGTGTGCGTCATAGAAATACACAATTAAAATATTTCACCGCTCAGGGCAGAAAAATCCCCCGGCAGAGTTCGCCTGCCGGGGGATAGTCATTCTTATTTATTTTTTCTGATTTTTCAGTCGTCCAGATAGGTCACTTTGCCGGGGACGAAACCCTGGATGCCCATGCCGGGTGCATCCGAAACGGTGATATTCTTCTCGTCGAAGACCGCGCCGCCGAGGATGTGGTCCTCGCTGCAGAGCACCGGGCCGTCCAGGTCCACTTTGGTGATGATCTTCTTGGCGCAGGCCAGCTCCACGGCTGCGTTGACCGAGATCTTGGCTTCCAGCATACAGCCGATCATGCACTCCACGCCGTAGACCTCTGCCGCCGAGGCGATGCGGAGGGCGTTGGTGATGCCGCCGCACTTCATCAGCTTGATGTTCACAAAGTCGGCTGCGCCGGTCTGCATGATGCGCAGGGCATCCGCCGGGCTGAACACGCTCTCATCGGCCAGCACCGGCACACTGGCGTGGCGGGTGACGTACTGCATCCCCTCGAGGTCAGCCGCAGGGACAGGCTGCTCGACGAACTCGATGTCCAGGCCCTTCTCCTGCATCTGGTCGAGGATGCGGACAGCCTGCTTTGCATTCCACGCCTGATTGGCGTCGATGCGGAGCTTGACGTCCTTGCCCACGGCCTCGCGGACGGCGGCCAGACGGGCCACGTCCAGCTCCGGGTCGATGCCCACCTTGACCTTCAGGCAGTCATAACCGCGCTGGATGGCGGTGCGGGCGTCCCGGGCCATCTCCTCAGGCGGGTTGACGCTGATGGTGATGTCCGTCACGATATTGCTGCGCGCACCGCCCAGCATCCGGTAGACCGGGGCGCTGTACTTCTGGCCCAGCAGGTCCCACAGGGCCATATCCACGGCAGCCTTGGCGCTGGTGTTGTGGACGAGGGCCTTCTGCACGGCGGCGGTCAGATCCTCGAACTCGTCGAGGTTGCGGCCCAGAATGGCCGGAGCGATGTGGTCACGGATAGCGCCGATGATCGCTCCGGTGGTGTCGCCGGTGATGACGCCGGTAGGAGGTGCCTCACCGTAGCCCACCGCGCCGGTGTCGGTGTGCAGCTCAACGATGACGTCCTCCACGCTGCTCACGGTGCGCAGCGCTGTCTTGAAGGGGACGCGGAGCGGGGTCGAGATACGGCCCAGCTTTACCTGTGTGATCTTCATGCCAGTCCCTCCTTATTCTTCCTGCATATGCACGGTGGCCGACAGCTTCTGGTAAGCGACGCGGGGCGTGCCGTTTTCCACATGGATGATGCCGCAGCGGGCAAAACCATTCTTCTCGAGAAGATGCTGCATGATCTTGTTGTCGGCGTGGGTGTCGGCCCGCAGGCTCTCGCAGTGCTCGAGGCACCATGCGATGACCTCAGACGCCACACCCCTGCGGTCACCCGTCGAGGCCAGCCGGTGGATGGTGCCGTAAGGCACCTCATCGTTGAGCCACTGGCCGTCTTCGATTTTCGCGTAGGTGGGGTCCGGCCCGAGGATGAAGGCAAACACCGCCTCGAGACAGCCGTTCACCGTATAGACGAACAGCCGGTTGGAGTCGATGTCTTCTTCCAGCATCTCCTGCGGCGGATAGCTGTCGCCCCACTGGGTCGGGTTGCCCGAATCCGCCATTTCTTTCCGGGCATGGGCATAGATCTCTAAAATTTGCTCCAGATCAGAGCGCCGTGCTCCACGAAACATTCCGTTTCCACCTTCTCTTTCCGTGCGCCGCAGCGCACTCCCACATTTTTGCAGGTCTAGCTTTTATTGTAACACACTCTGCATCGTTTTTCCATCTTAAGACATCAAAAGACGTCCCGCAGACACGGGACGTCTTTTTTCGCAGTGTGCTCAAAGGTCAGGCCGGTGTGCGGGTGCGGGCCGCGCGGCTCTGACGGTACTCACGGGGGCTCTGACCGTACCGCTCGTGGAACAGGCGGTAGAAATAGCTGGTGTTCTCGTAGCCGACATGGGTGATGATCTGCTGGATGTTCCAGTCGCTGCGGCGCAGCAGGCGGGCGGCAGTCTCCATCCGGTGCTTCTGGAGCAATTCCTTGTAAGTACGGCCTGTCTGCGCCCGGACGCACTCGCTGACATAGGCCAGAGAGACGCCGTAGCTGCGAGCCACATTGGAGAGGCTGGCCTCGCGGTAATTCTTGGTGATCTCATCCAAAGCCGCCTGCACCAGCTCTTCGCGGCTGACGGCCGCGCCGTAGGCTTCCAGCGGGAATTTCTTGATGCTCATAGGTATCCTCCGTTGCGGCGCAGCCGGGGACATGGGGGCTGTCGGAGCCGGGCCGCGCTCAGGTCTCATAAGCGTCCCTCTGTTGGGAGGCTTCTGCCTATAATACGGCGCAGCCGGGCCGGAAATTGCATAAGACAAGAAAAAACCCCAAAATTTTTCAGACGGGGTTTCGACAAAGCAAAAGCCGCCGCCCGCCTCGGGCAGCAGCTTTTCAGGAAAAGAAAAAGAGGAAAACAGAACTCAGAACATCTTCTCGTGGTGATACCGGCCCGTGCGCAGGAACTCCACCCACTCGGCGATGTTCACGGCGTGGTCGCCGATGCGCTCGAGGTACTTGATGACCATCAGCACATCCAGCGCGGCGTCCACTTTGCTGGGGTCAGCAGCGATCTCCGCCGCCAGCATCCGCTTGATGCTGTTGAAGTCGTAGTCCACGGCGTCGTCGGCGTCGATGACGGCTTTTGCCGCCGCCTCATCTTCTGCCGCAAAGGCGCTCATGGCGTCCTGCAGCATCTTGTGGGCTTTGCGGCCCATCTCAATGCTCCTGCTCACGGCGGGGTCGCCCGCCTTGCGGACACCGGCCAGATGGGGGACGATCTCCGCAATGTCGGCGGCGTGGTCACCGATGCGCTCCACGTCTGTCACCACCTTCATGGCAGCAGAGATAAAGCGCAGATCACCTGCCACCGGCTGCTGACGCAGCAGCAGGGTCATGCAGCGGTGCTCGATGTCCCGCTCCATCCGGTTGACCTCGGTGTCGCCCTTGACGATGCCCTTTGCTTCCTCGGCGTCCGCCGTGCAGAGGGCTTCCAGCGCATCTTCCACCGCGTCGGCAGAGAGCTGGCTCATCTTGGCCAGCGATTCCTTCAGGGCCGCGAGGTCGGCTTCGTACTGTGTGCGTGTGCTCATATCGCAAACCCTCCTTTTTAACCGAAGCGGCCCGAGATGTAGTCCTCGGTGCGCTTATCCTTCGGGGTGCTGAAAATCTCGCTCGTGGAGCCGCACTCCACCAGCTCACCCAGCAGGAAGAAGGCCGTGCGGTCGCTGATACGGGCCGCCTGCTGCATGTTGTGGGTGACGATGACCACGGTGTAGTTCTTTTTCAGCTCGCTCATCAGCTCTTCCACCTTCATGGTGGAGCCGGGGTCGAGGGCGCTGGTGGGCTCGTCCATCAGCAGGACTTCGGGCTTGACAGCCAGAGCCCGGGCGATGCACAGGCGCTGCTGCTGGCCGCCGGAGAGGCCCAGCGCGCTCTTTTTCAGGCGGTCTTTCACCTCGTCCCAGAGGGCAGCGCCCCGCAGGGAGCTTTCCACCAGCTCATCCAGCTCCGCCTTATTGCGGACGCCGTGGAGCCTGGGGCCGTAAGTAATATTGTCGTAGATGCTCATGGGGAAGGGGTTCGCCTTCTGGAAGACCATGCCCACGCGGCGGCGCAGGTCGGTCAGCTGCATCTCCTTTGAGAAAATATCCTCGCCCCGCAGCCGGACATCTCCCTCGATGCGGACATTCGGCACAAGGTCATTCATCCGGTTCAGGGTCTTCAGAAAGGTGGATTTACCGGCGCCGTTACCTCCGATGATGGTCACGAAATCCCCGGGATTTAAATTTAAATTTACCCCGTTTAATGCCACCTTTTCATTGATGGTTCCTCTGTTAAATACTTTATGTATATCCTGTATCTCCAATGCGTAAGCCATTATTTTGACGCTCCTTTCCGAAGTGTTCTCTTCTCCTTCAAGTAAGGAATTGCCAGGAAAATGGCAACTACGATAGCGGAGAACAATTTCATATCCTCTGAAGGCATCTTCAGCCACAGAACAAACTGATATACCATGTAGTAGATCACTGCACCCAAAATTACAGATGCCAGAGTAAATGCAAAAGCAAGTTTTCTCTTGCTGGCGAATTTACCGAACAGTACCTCACCGATAATAACAGCTGCCAGACCGATGACAATGGCTCCACGTCCCATATTGACATCCGACGCCCCCTGGAACTGTCCGTACATCGCACCACACAGACCTACCAGACCGTTGGAGATCATCAGTGCCAGCACCTTGATAAAGTTGGTATTGATGCCCTGTGCTCTCGCCATATTGCTGTTACAGCCCGTAGCACGGATAGCATGTCCCTGTTCTGTTCCAAAATACCAGTACATCACAGCGATCAGTGCCAGTAAAAATACGATCATTCCCAGGAAAAAGAGAAGTCTGCTCACCGAACCGTCCGTCACATAACGCAAAGATAT
>OJSN01001664.1_pt1 | contig 15166 bp, 11 predicted proteins | sample 1599421 | NCBI WGS metagenome assembly OJSN01 (sample SAMN04168659, study PRJEB22393) | human gut metagenome | biome: human gut microbiome; feature: stool | host: Homo sapiens | collected 2014-05-12
GTTCAGGAAATGAAAGCTGAGTCTAAAGGCGCATCTCCGCTGTCTGCGGGCGATGTGACTAACGACCTGAGCCACGTCCGTAAAATCATCGTTGCCTGTGATGCCGGTATGGGTTCCAGTGCGATGGGTGCAGGCGTGCTGCGTAAGAAAATTCAGGATGCAGGTCTGTCGCAGATTTCGGTCACTAACAGCGCGATCAACAACCTGCCGCCAGATGTGGACCTGGTCATCACTCACCGTGACCTGACCGAACGCGCTATGCGCCAGGTTCCGCAGGCACAGCATATTTCGCTGACCAACTTCCTCGACAGCGGCCTGTACACCAGCCTGACCGAACGTCTGGTTGCTGCCCAGCGCCATACTGAAAACGAAGTGAAAGTGAAAGACAGTCTGAAAGACAGCTTTGACGATTCCAGTGCTAACCTGTTCAAACTGGGCGCGGAGAACATCTTCCTCGGTCGCAAAGCGGCCACCAAAGAAGAAGCGATTCGTTTTGCTGGCGAGCAGCTGGTGAAAGGCGGTTACGTTGAGCCGGAATACGTTCAGGCGATGTTGGATCGTGAAAAACTGACCCCGACTTATCTGGGTGAGTCTATCGCGGTGCCACACGGTACGGTTGAAGCGAAAGATCGCGTGCTGAAAACGGGCGTGGTGTTCTGCCAGTACCCGGAAGGCGTGCGCTTCGGTGAAGAAGAAGATGACATTGCCCGTCTGGTGATTGGTATTGCTGCCCGTAACAACGAGCACATTCAGGTGATCACCAGCCTGACCAACGCACTGGATGATGAGTCAGTTATCGAGCGTCTGGCGCACACCACCAGTGTGGATGAAGTGCTGGAACTGCTGGCAGGTCGTAAGTAATCCATACCCACCCTCTCCGCATGAAGAAGGTGGGGCTAATTGCTTGATGCGCTTCGCTTATCAGGCCTACAACATAAAGCACAATTTGTTTTGTCGGTCGGATAAGGTGTTTACGCCGCATCCGGCAGTCGGTGCACAATGCCTGATGCGACGCTGACGCGTCTTATCAGACCTACAGGTCAGTGCCAAACACGTAGGCCGGATAAGGCGGTTTACGCCGCATCCGGCAAAAAGCCCCTCTCCTCACGGAGAGGGTTTGGGTGAGGGAAAAGCCTCACCCCAGCCCTCTCGGGTAAAAACATTGATGAAGGTTAATACTATGAAAGCATTACATTTTGGCGCAGGTAATATCGGTCGTGGCTTTATCGGTAAACTGCTGGCAGACGCAGGTATCCAACTGACGTTTGCCGATGTAAATCAGGTGGTGCTTGATGCCCTGAATGCCCGTCATAGCTATCAGGTTCATGTGGTTGGTGAAACCGAGCAGGTAGATACCGTTTCTGGCGTCGATGCCGTCAGCAGCATTGGTGATGATGTCGTTGATCTGATTGCTCAGGTTGATTTAGTCACTACCGCCGTTGGCCCGGTCGTGCTGGAACGTATTGCTCCGGCCATCGCCAAAGGGCTGGTGAAACGTAAAGAACAAGGTAATGAATCTCCGCTGAACATCATCGCCTGTGAAAACATGGTCCGCGGCACCACGCAGCTGAAAGGCCATGTGATGAACGCCCTGCCCGAAGACGCCAAAGCGTGGGTAGAAGAACACGTTGGCTTTGTTGATTCCGCCGTTGACCGCATCGTACCGCCTTCGGCTTCGGCAACTAACGATCCGCTGGAAGTGACGGTAGAAACCTTCAGCGAATGGATTGTCGATAAAACCCAGTTCAAAGGCACGCTGCCAAACATCCCTGGCATGGAATTAACCGACAATCTGATGGCATTTGTCGAACGTAAACTCTTCACCCTGAATACAGGTCATGCTATAACCGCGTACCTCGGAAAACTGGCGGGTCATCAGACCATTCGTGACGCAATTCTCGACGAGAAAATCCGCGCGGTGGTAAAAGGGGCAATGGAAGAAAGTGGTGCAGTATTGATCAAGCGCTACGGCTTTGACGCTGACAAGCATGCGGCATACATCCAGAAAATCCTTGGTCGTTTCGAGAACCCGTACCTGAAAGATGATGTAGAACGCGTAGGCCGTCAGCCGCTGCGTAAACTGAGTGCTGGCGACCGTCTGATCAAGCCACTGCTCGGAACCCTGGAATATGGTCTGCCACATAAAAACCTGATTGAAGGTATTGCCGCTGCAATGCACTTCCGCAGTGAAGATGATCCGCAGGCTCAGGAACTGGCAGCGCTGATTGCCGACAAAGGCCCACAAGCCGCGCTGGCACAGATTTCCGGTCTTGATGCCAACAGCGAGGTTGTATCCGAGGCGGTAACCGCTTATAAAGCAATGCAATAATGGTGGACCAGGCGCAGGATACCCTGCGCCCGAATAACAGATTGTCAGATATGCAGGCAACAATGGAACAAACCCAGGCCTTTGAAAACCGTGTGCTTGAGCGTCTGAATGCTGGCAAAACCGTGCGAAGCTTTCTGATCACCGCCGTCGAGCTTTTGACCGAGGCGGTAAATCTTCTGGTGCTTCAGGTATTCCGCAAAGACGATTACGCGGTGAAGTATGCTGTAGAACCGTTACTCGACGGCGATGGTCCGCTGGGCGATCTTTCTGTGCGTTTAAAACTCATTTACGGGTTGGGCGTCATTAACCGCCAGGAATACGAAGATGCGGAACTGCTGATGGCATTGCGTGAAGAGCTAAATCACGACGGCAACGAGTACGCTTTTACCGACGACGAAATCCTTGGACCCTTTGGTGAACTGCATTGCGTGGCGGCGTTACCACCGCCGCCACAGTTTGAACCTGCAGACTCCAGTTTGTATGCAATGCAAATTCAGCGTTACCAACAGGCTGTACGATCAACAATGGTCCTTTCACTGACAGAGCTGATTTCCAAAATCAGCTTAAAAAAAGCCTTTCAAAAGTAAGTACTTTCGCTTACTTCTCCTCTACCTGTTTCGGACGATAAAGCTGACGATAATACTCCAGACGTTGTAGATATAACGGCACGCTTTCATCAGGTATTCCGGACGGAATCGCGTTACGGGGAGGTAGTTTTTTCAGATACTCCCGGAACGCCTGGCTCGATGCCATGAAATCTACGGCTTTATCGATAAGAAGCGGAACGTTTTCACCTAATTTGCCCATGATGATATCTCCGTATTACCCCGCGCCGGGAATGCGCGGCCGCCAATTTTAGTTTAGATCCCGGTATAAATGACATTAAGGAAAACGTGCTCAATCCTCAATAATCACCTGCTTCTGTTGACTATCTTTTTTCTTTAAATTTCTTAACTAATCAATGTATTGGGTGATTTTTTAACGCATTAATGGTTACAATCTGGAACTATTACAATGCCATCAGTTGTGAACAAAGCACCTGGTCGCGCATACTAGAGGCTATAAATTTATCTCTATCAGAAGTCATCACATGAAAGAAGTCGAAAAAAACGAAATCAAACGTCTCAGCGATCGTCTGGACGCCATCCGTCACCAGCAGGCCGATCTATCGCTGGTTGAAGCCGCAGACAAATATGCCGAACTGGAAAAAGAGAAAGCCACGCTGGAAGCAGAAATTGCTCGCCTGCGCGAAGTTCACAGCCAGAAACTCAGCAAAGAAGCGCAGAAACTGATGAAGATGCCGTTCCAGCGTGCAATCACCAAAAAAGAGCAGGCTGATATGGGCAAACTGAAAAAAAGTGTTCGCGGACTGGTGGTTGTGCACCCAATGACCGCGCTGGGCCGTGAAATGGGCCTGCAAGAGATGACAGGGTTCTCAAAGACTGCGTTTTAAGTTCCTTTCTCGTCGCTGTAACTACTGCCACTCACGATTTACTCGCTCCTGCTGGCACATGCAGGAGCCTGTGCCACTCATTAAATACGATGTCTTTCTTACCGTAAACTGTTTCAGTTTCCCCTCGAGTTTGAGGTATTTTTGCAGGCTAAAATCTGAAAATTTGTTGCGCAACAACAAGTGATATATAAATCATAAAAATAAATAATCGAATTATGATGCATGATTATTTATCTTTCCCCATAAACACAGCAAATTTCATCACAACACATCATTTATATGAATATAAAATCTCCCTGCGCTCCCCAGCCTAAGACACTAAACATTTGACATTGATTGATACCGCTCATTAAAATTCGCGCGACTCATAACATTCGCTACAAACTGAAATCAGTTGTCATTTAATAAAACGTCCGTAATACCAATTATTTCAATAAATCTCTTATAAGTTTTATTGCGAATACATATATAAAAAACATTCATCAGAAGAATGAATATGGCGTAATTATCAACATATTGGGGTTATGAAAAGGAATTCATCCTATGAGCATGAAAACACTTTTAAACGTGTTAACAATATTTTCACTAGGTACATTAACAGGCTGTGATTATATTGAAAAAGCGAGTCTGATCGATGATCTTGCCAAACAGCAAGAGTTGCAAAAAAGTAAAATAGAGGAGCTTGAGAAACAACAAGAACAATATAAAAATAAAGCAGAACTGTTTGAAAAACAACAAAATAATATCACAAACAGCACCAGAATACTTGCCAGCATTGTAAAGACAGTCAAAGAAAAACAGGACGAATTTGTCTTCACCGAATTTAACCCGCTACAAACCCAATACTTCATTTTAAATAACGGCTCGGTCGGTTTGGCAGGCCGGGTGCTGGCTATTGATGCGGTTGAAAATGGCAGTGTCATTCGTATTTCGCTGGTTAACTTATTAAGCGTTCCCGTATCAAATATTGGCTTTCATGCGACATGGGGGAATGAGAAACCCACCGATGCCAAAGCTCTGGCGAAATGGCAACAATTACTATTCAACACCACCCTGAATTCCACTCTGCAATTAATGCCTGGTCAATGGCAAGACATTAATCTGACATTAAAAGGCGTCTCGCCTAATAACCTGAAGTATCTGAAGTTGTCCATCAATATGGCTAATCTTCAGTTCGACACTGTTCAACCTGCTGAAACCCGGCAGCGGAAAAACAAAAAATAAATGCAGCTTCTGCGCTTATATCAAGGAATAGAGAGCATCAATAATGAACAAAATATTTAAAGTTATCTGGAATCCGGCGACAGGCAGTTACAACGTCGCCAGCGAAACGGCGAAGAGCCGTGGCAAAAAGAGCGGGCGCAGTAAGCTGTTAATTTCTGCCTTGGTTGCAGGTGGGCTGTTATCGTCATTTGGGGCACTGGCTGATAACTACGAGGGGCAGCCAGTGGATTATGGCAATGGCTCAGCAGGTGACGGCTGGGTTGCTATCGGTAAAAATTCAAAAGCAAATACCTTTGTCAATGGCTCTGGTGCGAGCACTGCGCTAGGTTATGACGCGATAGCTGAAGGTGAGTACAGCTCAGCTATAGGCTCACGAACTCATGCGATTGGTGGTGCATCAATGGCCTTTGGGGTTAGTGCACAAGCAATAGGTGACAGAAGTGTCGCGCTGGGTGCATCTTCAGTAGCAACTGGCGGTCGTTCGATGGCTCTTGGTCGTTACGCAAAGACGAATGGTTTTACATCTCTTGCTATTGGGGACACCGCCCTTGCCGATGGTGAAAAAACTATTGCGTTAGGAAATACGGCTCAAGCTTACGAAATTATGAGCATCGCCCTCGGTGATCATGCTAATGCCTCAAAAGAATATTCAATGGCGCTGGGAGCAAGTAGCGTTGCATCTGCGGCTAACGCCATTGCCGTAGGCCGCGACAGTGCTGCTAACGGCACAGACAGCCTTGCCTTAGGCAGACTATCTCTCGCCAGCGCAGCAAACGCGATTGCTATGGGTGCAGAGAGCGAAGCTGCTGAAAATGCGACGGCGATTGGCTTTAACGCGGATGCGATCGGGAAGTCCAGCCTGGCGCTGGGAGACAACGCCAGCGCTGGTGAAACCAACTCCATCGCTATAGGTCAAGGCAGCGAGGCAAGCAAACTTGATTCAATTGCGCTGGGAAGTAACAGCAGGTCAGCGGGTGAGAACGCCATTGCACTGGGCAACAACAGTAATGCGGGGGGCAAAAACAGCCTTGCTTTCGGTTTTAACACCACCGCAAATGGTGATAACGCAGTCGCCATTGGTGCAAATTCTTCCGCAGGTGCTGACAATACCGTGTCTGTAGGTAGCTCTAGTTTAAAGCGCAAAATTGTCAATATGGGTAATGGTGACATCAATAATGTCAGCTCCGATGCCATCAATGGATCACAACTTTATGCCATCAGTAAGTCTGTATCCGACAGGCTTGGAGGATATCATGATGATCCTGATAATGTTATAAACTCTGACGGGACGCTTAAAGCTCCCACATATTATCTACAAAGTGGCCAATACAATAACGTGGGAGAGGCTCTCCAGAGCATCGACAATAACACGTTGCACTGGGACAGCAAAAGTAATAAATACAGTGCCAGCCATACTGTCTTTAATGCAAATGGCTCAGTTAAAAGCACCTCGGCGAAAAACATCATTACCGACGTCGCTGATGGCACGATTTCAGCCACCAGTTCCGACGCCGTTAACGGTTCGCAGTTGTATAATCTGAAACAAGATGCCTTGCTATGGGATGGCACTGCGTTTAGCGCCAAACATGGCACCAGCAATACTAACAGCAAAATCACCAACGTTGCGGATGGTGCTGTTTCAGCCTCCAGTAAAGATGCCGTTAACGGTTCGCAGTTGTATGATCTGAAACAAGATGCCCTGCTATGGGATGGCACTGCGTTTAGCGCCAAACATGGCACCAGCAATACTGACAGCAAAATCACCAACGTACTGGCAGGCACAGTATCTTCCACCAGCACCGATGCCATTAATGGTACACAACTTCAAAGCACTGCAAGCACCATTACGTCCTATTTGGGCGGCGGCGCGGCAATGAGTAATGACGGCGTATTTACCGGTCCTCAATATAATATTGGTGGTAAGAATTACACCAATGTTGGCGCAGCTCTTACCGCTCTGGACAATGACGCCCTGTTGTGGGATGCAACCGCTAATTCAAATACTGGCGCATTCAGTGCTGCACACGGAACACTCAAAACCGCCAGCAAGATTACCAACGTTGCAAATGGTGACATATTAGCCAACAGTTATGATGCTATTAATGGCTCACAACTTTATAGTTTAGCTGATTCATTTACGTCATACCTTGGCGGTGGTGCTGATATCAACAATGCGGGTGTTCTCATAGCCCCGACCTATACTATCGGTTCGAAAACGTACAACAACGTAGGTGATGCCCTTAACGCGATTAACTCATCATTCAGCACCTCAATCAGTGATGCCCTGCTGTGGGATTCTACAGCGAACAAATTCAGCGCCAAACACGGTGGTACCAATAGCATTATTACTAACGTTGCAGACGGTACAATTTCCTCTACCAGCAGCGATGCTGTAAATGGCTCGCAACTCTATGACACGAGCAAGTACATTGCTGATGCCCTGGGTGGTGACGCAGAAGTTAACGCTGACGGCACCATGACTGCACCGACTTACTCTATCGCTAATGAAGATTACCACAGCGTAGGTGAAGCCCTGGATGCGCTCGATGATAACGCGCTGCTGTGGGATGAAGACGCAGGTGCCTACAACGCCAGCCATGATGGCAATGCCAGCAAAATTACCAACGTTGCGGCAGGTGATCTCTCCACAACCAGTACCGATGCTGTTAACGGTTCCCAGTTAAACGCAACCAATATTCTGGTTACGCAAAATAGCCAAATGATTAACCAGCTTGCCGGTAACACCAGCGAAACCTACATCGAGGAAAACGGTGCGGGTATTAACTATGTACGTACCAACGACAACGGCTTAGCGTTCAACGATGCCAGCGCCTCAGGTATTGGTGCTACGGCTGTGGGTTATAACTCTGTTGCCGAAGGTGATAGCAGCGTGGCCATTGGTCAAGGTAGCAGCAGCTCCGTTGATACCGGCATTGCCTTGGGTAGCAGCTCCGTTTCCAGTCGCGTGATTGTTAAAGGTTCTCGTAACACTAGTGTAACGGAAAATGGCGTAGTTATCGGTTATGACACCACTGACGGTGAGTTGCTCGGTGCATTGTCAATTGGTGATGACGGTAAATACCGTCAAATCATCAACGTCGCCGATGGTTCCGAAGCCCATGACGCCGTTACGGTTCGCCAGCTGCAAAATGCCATTGGTGCAGTCGCTACCACGCCGACTAAATACTTCCACGCTAACTCAACGGCTGAAGACTCACTGGCAGTCGGTGAAGACTCGCTGGCAATGGGCGCGAAAACCATCGTTAATGGTAATGCGGGTATTGGTATCGGCCTGAACACGCTGGTTCTGGCTGATGCGATCAACGGTATTGCTATCGGTTCTAACGCACGCGCAAATCATGCCGACAGCATTGCAATGGGTAATGGTTCTCAGACTACCCGTGGTGCGCAGACCAACTACACTGCCTACAACATGGACGCGCCGCAGAACTCCGTGGGTGAGTTCTCTGTCGGCAGTGAAGACGGTCAACGTCAGATCACCAACGTCGCAGCGGGGTCGGCGGATACCGATGCGGTCAACGTGGGTCAATTGAAAGTAACGGACGCGCAGGTTTCCCAGAATACCCAGAGCATTACTAACCTGAACACTCAGGTCACTAATCTGGATACTCGCGTGACCAATATCGAAAACGGCATTGGCGATATCGTAACCACCGGTAGCACTAAGTACTTCAAGACCAACACCGATGGCGCAGATGCCAACGCGCAGGGTAAAGACAGTGTTGCGATTGGTTCTGGTTCCATTGCTGCCGCTGACAACAGCGTCGCGCTGGGCACGGGTTCCGTAGCAGACGAAGAAAATACGATCTCTGTGGGTTCTTCTACCAACCAGCGCCGTATCACCAACGTTGCTGCCGGTGTTAATGCCACCGATGCGGTTAACGTTTCGCAACTGAAGTCTTCTGAAGCAGGCGGCGTTCGCTACGACACCAAAGCTGATGGCTCTATCGACTACAGCAACATCACTCTCGGTGGTGGTAACGGCGGTACGACTCGCATCAGCAACGTCTCCGCTGGCGTCAACAACAACGACGCAGTGAACTATGCGCAACTGAAGCAAAGCGTGCAGGAAACGAAGCAATACACCGATCAGCGCATGGTTGAGATGGATAACAAACTGTCCAAAACCGAAAGCAAGTTGAGCGGTGGTATCGCTTCTGCAATGGCGATGACCGGTCTGCCGCAGGCTTACACGCCGGGTGCCAGCATGGCCTCTATTGGTGGCGGTACTTACAACGGTGAATCGGCTGTTGCTTTAGGTGTGTCGATGGTGAGCGCCAATGGTCGTTGGGTCTACAAATTACAAGGTAGTACCAATAGCCAGGGTGAATACTCCGCCGCACTCGGTGCCGGTATTCAGTGGTAATGATCCATTAACGAATGGGTAAACGCCACATTGCCTGATGCGCTACGCTTATCAGGCCTACGGGGTGATTCAGCACATTCCTGTAGGTCGGATAAGGCGTTCACGCCGCATCCGGCAAGATAAGGCACTCCGGGTCAACAATCTAAGGGCAATTCTCTGATGAGGATTGCCCTTTTCTTTACCAGACATCTCCCACCACAAGAATTGGCCCTACCAATTCTTCGCTTATCTGACCTCTGGTTCACAATTCCCCAATTAAAACTCACATCAATGTTGCCAACACGTAACATTTAGTTAACCATTCATTGTCATTACCCCTACACAACACAATTGGCAGTGCCACTTTTACACAACGTGTGACAAAGAGATGGGCAACAGACTCATTACACGGCGTGTGTGGACTGCAGGAGACCTGCAATGAATCTCTGGCAACAAAACTACGATCCCGCCGGGAATATCTGGCTTTCCAGCCTGATAGCATCGCTTCCCATCCTGTTTTTCTTCTTTGCGCTGATTAAGCTCAAACTGAAAGGATACGTCGCCGCCTCATGGACGGTGGCAATCGCCCTTGCCGTGGCTTTGCTGTTCTATAAAATGCCGGTCGCTAACGCGCTGGCCTCGGTGGTTTATGGCTTCTTCTACGGGTTGTGGCCCATCGCGTGGATCATTATTGCAGCGGTGTTCGTCTATAAGATCTCGGTGAAAACCGGGCAGTTTGACATCATCCGCTCGTCTATTCTTTCGATAACCCCTGACCAGCGCCTGCAAATGCTGATCGTCGGTTTCTGTTTCGGCGCTTTCCTTGAAGGAGCCGCAGGCTTTGGCGCACCGGTAGCAATTACCGCCGCATTGCTGGTCGGCCTGGGCTTTAAACCGCTGTACGCCGCCGGGCTGTGCCTGATTGTTAACACCGCGCCAGTGGCATTTGGTGCGATGGGTATTCCGATTCTGGTCGCCGGGCAGGTAACAGGCATCGACAGCTTTGAGATTGGTCAGATGGTGGGGCGTCAGCTGCCGTTTATGACCATTATCGTGCTGTTCTGGATCATGGCGATTATGGACGGCTGGCGCGGTATCAAAGAAACCTGGCCTGCGGTCGTGGTTGCGGGCGGGTCGTTTGCCATCGCTCAATACCTCAGCTCTAACTTTATTGGGCCGGAACTGCCAGACATTATCTCTTCGCTGGTATCGCTGCTCTGTCTGACACTGTTCCTCAAACGCTGGCAACCCGTGCGCGTATTCCGCTTCGGTGACTTAGGGGCGTCACAGGTTGATATGACGCTGGCTCACACAGGTTACACGGCAGGTCAGGTGCTGCGCGCCTGGACACCGTTCCTGTTCCTGACCGCCACCGTAACACTGTGGAGTATCCCGCCGTTTAAAGCCCTGTTCACTTCAGGCGGTGCGCTGTATGAGTGGGTGATCAACATTCCGGTGCCGTACCTCGATAAACTGGTTGCCCGTATGCCGCCAGTGGTCAGCGAAGCGACAGCGTATGCCGCCGTGTTTAAGTTCGACTGGTTCTCTGCCACCGGTACCGCCATTCTGTTTGCTGCCCTGCTCTCGATTGTCTGGCTGAAGATGAAACCATCTGACGCTATCAGCACCTTCGGCAGCACGCTGAAAGAACTGGCTCTGCCTATCTACTCCATCGGCATGGTGCTGGCGTTCGCCTTTATCTCGAACTATTCCGGTTTGTCATCAACACTGGCGCTGGCACTGGCGCACACCGGTCATGCATTCACCTTCTTCTCGCCGTTCCTCGGCTGGCTTGGGGTATTCCTGACCGGGTCGGATACGTCATCTAATGCTTTGTTTGCCGCTTTGCAGGCTACCGCCGCACAACAAATTGGCGTTTCTGACCTGTTGCTGGTTGCTGCCAACACCACCGGTGGTGTCACCGGCAAAATGATCTCTCCGCAATCTATCGCTATCGCCTGTGCGGCGGTAGGCCTGGTGGGCAAAGAGTCTGATTTGTTCCGCTTTACTGTCAAACACAGCCTGATCTTCACCTGTATGGTGGGCGTGATCACCACGCTTCAGGCCTATGTCTTAACGTGGATGATTCCTTAATGATTGTTTTACCCAGACGCCTGTCAGACGAGGTTGCCGATCGTGTGCGGGCGCTGATTGATGAAAAAAACCTGGAAGCGGGCATGAAGTTGCCCGCTGAACGTCAACTGGCGATGCAACTCGGCGTGTCGAGAAATTCACTGCGCGAGGCGCTGGCGAAACTGGTAAGCGAAGGTGTGCTGCTCAGTCGACGTGGCGGCGGGACGTTTATTCGCTGGCGTCATGACACATGGTCGGAGCAAAACATCGTCCAGCCGCTGAAAACGCTGATGGCCGATGATCCGGATTACAGTTTCGATATTCTGGAAGCCCGCTACGCCATTGAAGCCAGCACCGCATGGCATGCAGCAATGCGCGCCACACCTGGCGAAAAAGAAAAGATTCAGCTTTGCTTTGAAGCAACGCTAAGTGAAGACCCGGATCTCGCCTCACAAGCGGACGTTCGTTTTCATCTGGCGATTGCCGAAGCTTCACATAACATTGTGTTGCTGCAAACCATGCGCGGTTTCTTCGATGTCCTGCAATCCTCTGTGAAGCATAGCCGCCAGCGGATGTACCTCGTACCCCCGGCTTTTTCTTAGCTGACCGAACCACATCAGGCGGTCATTGACGCCATTTTTGTCGGTGATGCTGACGGGGCGCGTAAAGCAATGATGGCGCACCTTAGCTTTGTTCACACCACCATGAAACGATTCGATGAAGATCAGGCTCGCCATGCACGAATTACCCGCCTGCCTGGTGACCATAATGAGCATTCGAGGGAGAAAAACGCATGATTATTTCCGCAGCCAGCGATTATCGCGCCGCAGCGCAACGCATTCTGCCGCCGTTCCTGTTTCACTATATGGATGGGGGGGCATATTCTGAATACACCCTACGCCGCAACGTGGAAGATTTGTCAGAAGTGGCGCTGCGCCAGCGTATTCTGAAAAACATGTCTGACTTAAGCCTGGAAACGACGCTGTTTAATGAGAAATTGTCGATGCCGGTGGCGCTAGGTCCGGTAGGTTTGTGTGGCATGTATGCGCGACGCGGCGAAGTTCAGGCTGCCAAAGCCGCGGATGCGCATGGCATTCCGTTTACTCTCTCGACGGTTTCCGTTTGCCCGATTGAAGAAGTCGCTCCAGCTATCAAACGTCCGATGTGGTTCCAGCTTTATGTGCTGCGCGATCGCGGCTTTATGCGTAACGCACTGGAGCGAGCAAAAGCCGCGGGTTGTTCGACGCTGGTTTTCACCGTGGATATGCCGACACCGGGAGCGCGTTATCGTGATGCGCATTCTGGGATGAGCGGCCCGAACGCGGCAATGCGCCGCTATTTGCAGGCGGTGACGCATCCGCAATGGGCGTGGGATGTGGGCCTGAACGGTCGTCCGCATGATTTAGGTAATATCTCGGCTTACCTCGGCAAACCGACCGGACTGGAAGATTACATCGGCTGGCTGGGGAATAACTTCGATCCGTCCATCTCATGGAAAGACCTTGAGTGGATCCGCGATTTCTGGGATGGCCCGATGGTGATCAAAGGGATCCTCGACCCAGAAGATGCGCGCGATGCAGTACGTTTTGGTGCTGATGGAATTGTGGTTTCTAACCACGGTGGCCGCCAGCTGGACGGTGTGCTCTCTTCTGCCCGTGCACTGCCTGCTATTGCAGATGCCGTGAAAGGTGATATCGCCATTCTGGCAGATAGCGGAATACGTAACGGGCTTGATGTCGTGCGTATGATTGCGCTCGGTGCCGACACCGTACTGCTGGGTCGTGCTTTCCTGTATGCGCTGGCAACAGCGGGCCAGGCGGGTGTAGCTAACCTGCTAAATCTGATCGAAAAAGAGATGAAAGTGGCAATGACGCTGACTGGCGCGAAATCGATTAGCGAAATTACGCAAGATTCGCTGGTGCAGGGGCTGGGTAAAGAGTTGCCGGCGGCATTGGCTCCGATGGCGAAAGGGAATGCAGCTTAAGGGTTAGACGAATATCTGCTATCCTGCCCCCGCACTAAGGGGGCAGTATGCTAAACATCGTACTTTACGAACCAGAAATTCCGCCAAATACTGGCAACATCATCCGTCTTTGCGCTAATACCGGCTTTCGTCTGCATATCATCGAACCGATGGGATTTGCCTGGGACGATAAGCGCCTGCGCCGCGCGGGGCTGGACTATCACGAGTTTACCGCCGTTACGCGTCATCATGACTATCGCGCGTTTCTCGAAGCAGAAAATCCCCAGCGTCTGTTTGCCCTCACCACGAAAGGTACGCCTGCTCACAGCGCCGTAAGCTATCAGGATGGCGATTATCTGATGTTCGGCCCGGAAACACGCGGCCTGCCAGCGAGCATTCTTGATGCCCTGCCCGCTGAACAAAAAATTCGTATTCCAATGGTGCCGGACAGCCGCAGCATGAACCTGTCCAATGCGGTGTCGGTCGTGGTGTATGAAGCCTGGCGGCAGTTGGGGTATCCGGGAGCGGTATTGAGAGATTAGTTACTGTAGGCCGGATAGATGATTACATCGCATCCGGCACGATCACAGGACATCAGATCCCATCACCATACTCAAACGTATGGTTAATGCCGTTGAAATGCTGATCCATATCCATTGACGGTTTATCGCTATCCGGCTTGCCGACAATGCGTGCCGGAACGCCAGCGGCAGTAGTGTGCGGCGGCACCGGTTGCAGCACCACGGAACCTGCGCCAATCTTCGCGCCGCGCCCGACTTCAATGTTGCCGAGAATTTTCGCGCCCGCGCCAATCATCACACCTTCACGAATTTTCGGGTGACGGTCGCCACCAGATTTACCCGTACCGCCAAGCGTCACAGATTGCAGAATCGATACTTCGTTTTCAATCACCGCCGTTTCACCAACGACGATGCCTGTCGCGTGGTCGAGCATGATACCGCGACCAATTTTTGCTGCCGGGTGAATATCAACCTGGAACGTCACAGAAACCTGGTTTTGCAGAAAAATAGCCAGTGCGCGACGCCCCTGATTCCACAACCAGTGACCGATGCGATACGCCTGCAAAGCATGAAAACCCTTCAGGTATAGCAACGGGGTTGAGTATTTATCCACCGCCGGGTCACGGGTACGCACCGCCTGAATATCACAGGCCGCAGAGGCGATCATTTCCGGGTCGGCGGCGTAGGCTTCTTCCACCACTTCACGGATAGCAATAGCCGGCATAATGGGCGATGACAGCTTGTTCGCCAGCATGTAGCTCAGTGCACTGCCAAGGTTTTCGTGCTTGAGTAGCGTCGCGTGGTAAAAACTGGCCAGCATTGGCTCACAGTCCGCCAGCGTTCTGGCTTCAGCTTTAATATTGTTCCAGACAATTTCCAGTTCTTCACACGACATTGCTTACTCCACACGATGAGATAATGACCGACCCGTTCTGCGCGGGCCGGGTCATAGTGGTAACAAAGGTTCCCTGGGTTTAGTGGCTGCTGCGCTCGTCCTTGCGTGCACGACCTAGTAAAGTCAATGCTGCCTCGCGCGCGTTTTTTCCGCAATATAATACTTGATAAATTTCCTCGGTTATTGGCATTTCAACGCCGAAGCGATGCGCCAGTTCGCGGACTTCTTTCGTATTGCGGTAGCCTTCCACCACTTGACCAATTTTCTCCTGCGCGCTTTGTACATCCATGCCCTGACCGAGCATCATGCCAAAACGGCGGTTACGCGACTGGTTGTCGGTAC
>OJSN01001665.1_pt1 | contig 15164 bp, 8 predicted proteins | sample 1599421 | NCBI WGS metagenome assembly OJSN01 (sample SAMN04168659, study PRJEB22393) | human gut metagenome | biome: human gut microbiome; feature: stool | host: Homo sapiens | collected 2014-05-12
TCGGTAACTCCAACTTCATCAGAGCATCTACTGTCTTAGCTGTTGAGCTATAGATATCGATTAATCTCTTATAAGAAGAAAGTTCAAACTGTTCACGTGACTTCTTGTTAACGAAAGTCGAACGGTTTACAGTGAAAATACGTTTGTGAGTAGGCAATGGAATAGGACCGCTAACAATAGCGCCTGTAGCCTTCACTGTTTTCACGATCTTTTCAGCAGACTTATCCACCAAGTTGTGATCGTATGATTTCAGTTTAATTCTAATTTTTTGACTCATTAGATTGTTATTTATAAAATGATTAAAAAAACATATAAAGTGGGGCCGGATTAAGAGTCATTCGCTAACCCGTTGCCCCAAATTATTCTTTATTATACTAAGTCTACACGACCCTTCACTTCTTCAAGTACTGCCTTAGCAATTGAGCTAGACACCTGAGCATGATGGTCATAAGTCATAGATGAAGTTGCACGACCAGAAGTAATAGTACGCAAAGCCGTTACATAACCAAACATTTCAGCCAAAGGCACTTTTGCTTTAACAATACGAGCACCTGAACGGCTTGATTCCATACCTTCTACCTGACCGCGACGTTTGTTCAAGTCACCGATAACATCACCCATGTTTTCTTCGGGAGTTACAACTTCCAATTTCATGATAGGCTCAGTCAATACAGGACCCGCTTTAGCACAAGCGTTTTTGTAAGCCTGAATAGCACAGATTTCAAATGACAACTGGTCAGAGTCAACCGGGTGGAATGAACCATCTTTCAAGACTACCTTCAGTGAATCAAGCGGATAACCTGCCAATACACCATTCTTCATTGCAGTTTGGAAACCTTTCTGAACTGACGGAATAAATTCCTTAGGAATATTACCACCCTTCACTTCATCGATAAATTGCAATCCACCTTGAGTAAAGTCTTCATCAACCGGACCAATTGCTACGATAATATCAGCGAATTTACCGCGACCACCGGACTGTTTCTTATAAACTTCACGCAATTCAACAGTTTTTGTAATAGCTTCCTTGTAGTTAACCTGAGGTTTACCCTGATTACATTCTACTTTAAATTCACGTTTCAAGCGGTCGATAATAATATCCAAGTGGAGCTCACCCATACCAGAGATGATAGTCTGACCTGACTGCTCATCAGTTTTAACTGTAAATGTCGGGTCTTCTTCAGCCAACTTAGCCAAACCGTTAGACAGCTTATCCAAGTCTTTCTGTGTTTTGGGCTCAACTGCAATACCAATAACCGGATCAGGGAATTCCATAGATTCCAATACAATGGGTGCTTCTTCGTCACACAGAGTATCACCTGTACGAATATCCTTGAATCCAACACCTGCACCAATATCACCAGCACTAATTACTTCAACAGGGTTCTGTTTATTTGAGTGCATCTGGAACAGACGTGACACACGTTCTTTTTTACCGGAGCGAGTGTTATAAATATAAGAGCCGGCTTCTACTTTACCTGAGTAAACACGGAAGAAAGTCAAACGACCTACATAGGGGTCAGTTGCAATCTTAAATGCCAAAGCTGAAGTTTTTTCATCTTCACTGGGTTTACGATCTTCTTCCGCACCTGTGCTCGGGTTAGTACCCACGATAGCAGGAGTATCCAACGGAGAAGGCAAGAATGCACAAACATAATCAAGCAATGTCTGAACACCTTTATTCTTGAACGAAGAACCGCAGAACATAGGAACGATGTCCATCTTCAAAGTACCTGCACGCAATGCACGCAAGATTTCTTCTTCAGTGATAGTAGAAGGATCATCAAAGAATTTCTCCATCAAAGTATCATCGAAATCTGCTACTTTTTCAAGCAGTTTTTCTCTCCATTCATTAGCTTCGTCAACCAAGTTTGCCGGGATTTCTTCTACACTGTAGTCTGCTCCCATAGTCTCATCATGCCATAAGATGGCTTTCATCTTAATCAGGTCAACAACACCTTTGAAGTTTTCTTCCGCACCGATAGGAATTACAACAGGACAAGGATTTGCACCGAGCACAGTTTTCATCTGACGAACAACTTCAAAAAAGTCAGCACCAGAACGGTCCATTTTGTTAACATAACCGATACGAGGCACATTGTATTTATCAGCCTGACGCCACACTGTTTCCGACTGAGGTTCTACACCACCGACAGCACAATAAGCAGCAACAGCTCCATCCAAAACGCGTAATGAACGTTCTACTTCAGCAGTAAAGTCAACGTGTCCCGGAGTATCAATCAAGTTAATCTTATAAGTATTGCCTGCATATTTCCAACGAGTTGTTGTCGCTGCAGAGGTAATAGTAATACCACGTTCCTGCTCCTGAGCCATCCAGTCCATTGTAGCTGCACCATCATGAACCTCACCAATTTTGTGGGTCAGACCGGTGTAGAACAAAATGCGTTCCGAAGTGGTTGTCTTACCGGCATCGATATGAGCCATAATACCGATATTGCGGGTCAAATGCAAATCATTTTTAGCCATTTTCGTCCTTTACTTATTTAATTATTACTTGATTAGAATCTGAAGTGAGCGAATGCACGGTTAGCTTCTGCCATACGATGCATATCTTCTTTACGCTTGAAGGCACCACCCTGTTCGTTGAATGCGTCGATGATTTCAGCAGCCAATTTATCTGCCATTGACTTACCACCACGTTTACGAGCGAAAAGGATCAAGTTTTTCATTGAGATTGATTCCTTGCGTTCAGGACGGATTTCAGTAGGAACCTGGAATGTAGCACCACCCACACGGCGAGACTTAACTTCCAGCTGAGGAGTTACGTTATCCAAAGCCTTCTTCCAAATTTCCAAAGCTGACTTTTCTTCGTTAGGAAGTTTTGTTTTTACTGTTTCCAATGCAGCATAGAAGATTTCGTAAGAGGTATTCTTCTTTCCATCATACATCAGATGGTTTACGAATTTAGAAACCTTCTGGTCATTAAATACCGGATCCGGAAGGATCACACGTTTTTTTGGTTTTGCTTTTCTCATTTTTCTTAAAAAAATAATGTTTTTTGTTTGGGGCTGCGACTCTTGTTTACTTCAACGCTTCCACCGAAGCATTTACTCAACCTTTATAGCTTATTCCAACAAACCAAAAACTTAAATTAAAATACTTTTTTTTCTTTTCGGAATTTCAGCCAGGCTTCAAATTACTTTTTACCTTTACCTTTTGCAGGAGCTGCTGCTTGTCCGGCTTTCGGGCGTTTAGCACCGTATTTAGAACGTCTTTGTGTACGACCAGCCACACCCGCTGTATCCAAAGTACCACGAACAATGTGATAACGTACACCCGGAAGGTCTTTCACACGACCACCACGAACCAATACGATTGAGTGTTCCTGCAAGTTGTGTCCTTCTCCCGGAATATAAGAGTTCACTTCCTTAGAGTTTGTCAGACGTACACGAGCAACCTTACGCATTGCTGAATTCGGTTTTTTCGGAGTAGTAGTATACACACGAACACAAACACCACGTCTTTGAGGACATGAATCCAGTGCCGGAGACTTACTTTTCTCAACCAAAACCTCTCTTCCTTTTCTTACTAGCTGTTGAATAGTAGGCATTTTGTTTGATTTTTAATTGTTATATATTGTTTATTAATTTACTATTTTAATCCAAAACTATACATTTTGGGCTGCAAAGTTACGAATAACATTTTAATAAACAATACTTTTAAGCAATAAAAATAGCCTGTCTCCAAAAAAAATCTTTTGAAAAACAGGCTAATATGCCATTTCCACGACAAAGCTATAACTTATGCCTCTCCTTTAAAGCCACTCATAGGAGGAATAAAAGTCTTGCCATCAGGACCGCCATTGGCACCATTCATTTCTTCAGGCATACGGATCGGTCCAAAGTTGCGCTCATACTTTGCCACATTTTCTTGTAAAGCATACATCAGACGCTTAGCGTGTTCAGGAGTCAATACAATACGAGATTGAACTCCTGCTTTCGGCAACCCAGGCATTACACGTACAAAATCTACTATGAATTCTGAACTAGAATGGGTAATTATGGCAAGATTGGCATATGTGCCTTGTGCTACTTCTTCTTTCAACTCTATTTGAAGCTGATTGTTGTTTTTTTCGTTTTCCATGATTATTTTCTTCTATAATTAAAGGTAAATATTATCTGCTTATTATTAGCAGGCGAACAAAAATAAGGAAAAGGAACCAATCAAGCAACAATAGACGCACTAAATATCATTTTTTTCTATACAGAGAGGAATATAAGGAATGGTAAACCAAAAGCAAGATCCTTTTCCTTCTTCTGATTCTACCCCGATACATCCCCCCATTTTTTCCACAATAGTACGACAAATTGCAAGCCCCAGCCCTGTTCCCGGTTTAGCTGAATCAAGTCTCACAAATCGTTCAAACACTTTCTGCTTTTGGGATTCAGGAAAACCACATCCGGTATCAGCCACATAAAAATAAAGCATTTTTCCATGAATTTCATAACCTAAACGAATACTGCCTTTGGTAGTAAACTTAATAGCATTTGTCAATAGATTAATAAGTACTTGAGAAAGCCGTTTTTTTTCCGCCACGACAAAACAAGGAGCAGAAAGTGTTACACAATTCAAAATAACCTCCTCGGCAACAATTCGTGTACGCATTGCGCTTGCCAATTCTTCCAATAATATATTCAGCTCCATTTCTTCCTCTGCAAAAGTCAATGTTCCCGACTCTATTTTTGACAGATCTAAAATATCATTAATAAGCTGAAGCAGCAAAGAACAATTATTTTCCAGAACTTCTGCATACATTCGCTTTTCTTCTTCGGTAGCAGCAGTAACAATCAAATTCGAAAACCCCATAATAACATTAAGCGGCGTTCGTATCTCGTGGCTCATATTGGCTAGAAACACTGATTTATTTTGATTAGCAGCTTCGGCTTGAGCCTGAGCGGCTCTAGCTTTCCTCAACTCGACTTGCAATTGATGGTTGAGTTCTTCCAATTCTTCTATTGTTTTCATAGCAGCCCAATGTACCCCTTCCCTGCTCCCTGAGGATGGCATTAATATATAAAAAAGCGTGGGAACTGTTTTAATGTCTTATCTGTGTTAGAGGTATCCCCATACCCACGGAACAAATAAAAACAACAGTCCCACGCCGTTATGCATATTTCCTTTTAGAAGGAAGTATAAACACACGACGTGAGCGTTCTGTTGTATCCACTTTGTTCCGCTTCGAAAATTGGGGATTTTCTAACACAAAGTAATATCAAAAACGCTCTATTTACATTAATATATCAAACACGAACTCTCTTTGTCGCTTTGAATGACTACAAATATAGATATATTATTCTGAAAAAGGGACTATTATTATCAAACTTTTAGAAAAACAATGATAGCCTGTTGAGAAATGGCTGAAATCTTTTTATCACAAAATATGATTTACGAATGATTCGGAATGTCATTTCTATTTAGTGAAGACCGGCTTGCCAATGCCGTATGATTTCGCTTGACTTCCTTTGTGCAGTTGATTTATTGCTGCTATCGCATAGAAGGCTTGTTGGTGTTAACTTACCATTAAGGAAAATTACGCAAACATATAAATGTGGAAAAGAAATCAGCTACAAAAGTCCGTGGCTAGTATCGGAGCAATGCCGGCTCTCGACTTTTCCTATACGTGGTTTGTCATACAATGACAAATCCACAAAACCAACTGTATTTTTCATCCACAAGCGGAAATATGTTTCCTCCTTTCATTAACTGCCAAAACGTCCTGTTAATGGGGGTTCCGGTGGTGAATGAACATGCCGTGTTGTCTTTTCAGCCTCCTTTCATTTTAAAACATCTTTCGGTGAAAAAAATGCTGAAGGCAGATTTGAAAACGGCTTGGGAAGTGTGACTGAAATGGGAGTGAAGGGATACCCTTTCATTATTAGCCGGCGGTTGTCCGCACGTTTTGATTAAAATGTAAGGATGAACGGAAAAGAAGGAATGACCAATTTGATGAAAGGTAATCCCATCTGCCCTTACATAAAAACATACCGGGCTTTTTTCAAAAGGTGGTGAAGTTTGTAAGAAACTTCCCGATCTTTTTAAAAGACATCAAGGTCTTTTTGACACATACAGTGGCACAAGCCTGTCCTATATATGTGTAAGCCCACACGTATATATGCATCGGGCTACACGGACGTACGCATAAGCCTACACATATATATGTCATTGTGTCAGATTCCGTCATATCCTGTACCGGAATTTGATTTGTTTGCCTCCTCTTCTAGACAAACGCTTTTTTATGTTGTATATTTGTAATTCGCCCAATCTCAAAAAGTGCCTCATGAATGTATTCATCACTCTCAAAACAATCTTCCCCGGAAGCATATTGAAAGAAAGCCGGGAAGATATCTTCGAAAAACATTGAAGAGGCAGTAGAATCAGAATCCTCGAAAGATGCTGTCAAGAAGACGACGCCATGCTCCCTGATACAGGAAGTAACCGCTTTTCTCACCTCCCGCTGCCGCTTCCGGCTCAATGTGCTGACCGAGGTAGCGAGTGTGAATGCTGGTTCCTTTCATCCTGATTGAGACAAGAGCATACTTGCGTCACTCCATTTTTCCGCTATGTAATGGTAGGGAAAAGTGATGAAGTCAGGAGGATATACCCATGCCGGGTGAACAATAAAAAGGTCGGTCTCCCATTAGGAAAACCGACCTTCTATTTAAAGTCTTAATGAATCGTATTATTCTACTTCACTATAGTCAAGTACATTTTTGCGATTTGCCAAGATGCGATCGTATTCTTCTTTCGAACCAACAACAATCTTTTCAAATTCACGCTGTCCGGTACCAGCAGGGATCAAGTGACCGCAAATCACATTTTCCTTCATACCTTCCAATCTATCTACTTTACCATTAATAGCAGCTTCATTCAGAACCTTGGTTGTTTCCTGGAATGATGCAGCAGACATGAAGCTTGAAGTTCCCAAAGCAGCGCGAGTAATACCTTGCAGAATCTGAGTAGATGTTGCAGGAATAGCATCACGCACTTCAACGGGTTTCAAGTCACGACGCTTCAACATACTGTTCTCATCACGCAACTTACGGGCTGTTACAATCTGACCCGGTTGCAAGTTCTGAGAATCTCCGGCATCAACAACCACCTTCTTACCCCAAATACGGTCATTTTCTTCCATGAAGTCTTGCTTATCTACCACTTGCTGTTCCAAGAAGCGGGTATCACCCGGTTCATCAATTTCAACTTTACGCATCATTTGACGAACGATAATCTCAAAGTGCTTATCATTAATCTTCACACCTTGCAGACGGTAAACATCCTGTACCTCGTTTACGATATATTCCTGTACAGCCGTAGGACCTTTAATGGCCAAGATGTCGGCAGGAGTAATCGCACCATCAGACAGCGGAGTTCCGGCGCGTACATAGTCGTTCTCCTGAACAAGAATCTGCTTAGAAAGATTAACCAAGTACTTCTTCACTTCACCAGTCTTAGATGTTACAATAATCTCACGGTTACCACGTTTAATCTTACCCATGGTAACTTCACCATCGATTTCAGAAACCACAGCAGGGTTGGACGGGTTACGTGCCTCAAACAATTCTGTAACACGAGGCAAACCACCGGTGATATCACCAGCTTTACCAACAGCGCGCGGAATCTTCACAAGGATGTCACCGGCCTTTACCGATTGATTGTTTTCAATAACAACGTGTCCACCCACAGGGAAGTTATAAGTACGTATCAAGTTACCATCTTCTGTCGTAATATGAGCAGAAGGTACTTTTGTCTTATCCTTAGATTCGATAATGATGATTTCACGCAAACCGGTAGCTTCATCCGATTCTACCTTATAAGTTACGTTCTCAACCATACTCTCGAATTCAATCTTACCGGTTGCTTCAGTAATAATAACAGCGTTGAACGGGTCCCATTTAGCAATCAGTTTACCCTTCTCAACCACATCACCGTCAGCAGCATACAATTTAGAACCGTAAGGAACATTATGAGTTGATAAAATGATACCGGTATTTACATCAATAAAGCGAACCTCGGCCAAACGACCTACTACCACTTTCACAGCTTCACCGGTAGTTTCATCTACTGTATCAACAGTACGAAGTTCCTCAAATTCCAGACGAGCATTGTTTTTGGCAACAATACTTGCATTGGCAGCCATGTTACCGGCAATACCACCGGCATGGAAAGTACGCAACGTCAACTGAGTACCCGGCTCACCGATAGACTGTGCAGCAATGACACCGACAGCTTCTCCCTTTTGAACCATACGGCTGGAAGCAAGGTTACGTCCGTAACACTTGGCACATACGCCTTTCTTCGATTCGCAAGTCAATACAGAACGGATTTCTACACTTTCAATCGGAGAATCTTCAATTTCCTGTGCGATATCCTCAGTAATTTCTTCACCTCCGGCAACAATCAACTTACCGGTGGTAGGATGAATAATATCATGTACAGAAACACGTCCGAGGATACGTTCATACAGAGTGGCAATAACTTCATCGTTATTTTTCAAAGCAGTACAAACCAAACCGCGCAGTGTTCCACAGTCTTCTTCATTAATAATCACATCATGCGATACGTCTACAAGACGACGAGTCAAGTATCCGGCATCGGCAGTCTTCAAAGCAGTATCCGCCAAACCTTTACGAGCACCGTGGGTAGAGATAAAGTACTCCAATACCGACAAACCTTCCTTAAAGTTTGAAAGAATCGGGTTTTCAATAATCTGAGCACCTTCAGCACCGGCCTTTTGCGGCTTAGCCATCAAACCACGCATACCTGACAACTGACGAATCTGTTCCTTAGAACCACGAGCACCGGAATCAAGCATCATAAATACTGAGTTGAAACCTTGGTCATCATTTTTAATAGTCTTATAAAGGATGTCAGACAAATCGCTGTTGACATGAGTCCATGTATCAATAACCTGGTTGTAACGTTCATTATCAGTGATGAAACCCATATTATAGTTCATCATGATTTGCTCAACTTCTTCGTTACCGCGTTTTACCAGTTCTTCTTTTTCCTTCGGAATAATAATATCACCCAAGTTGAATGACAAACCACCCTTGAACGCCATGTGGTAACCTAAGTTCTTAATACCGTCCAAGAATTCACAAGCACGAGCAACACCCACAGCCTTAATAACATCACTAATGATGTCGCGCAAAGACTTTTTAGAAATAATGGTATTCAGATAACCTACTTCAGCCGGAACGATTTCATTTACAATCACACGACCTACAGAAGTTTCTTTCATCATCACATCTACAATGTTGCCATCCTTATCCAGGTCTTTTACAACAACATTGATGATAGCATGAATATCTACTTTTCCTTCATTATAAGCAATCAAAGCTTCTTCCGGTCCATAGAATGTCAGTCCCTCACCCTTCGCACCTTTTCTCAGTTTTGTAATATAATACAAACCAAGTACCATATCCTGTGCGGGTACAGTAATAGGTGCGCCGTTAGCCGGATTCAAAATATTATGTGCCTGAAGCATCAACATCTGAGCTTCCAATATAGCCTCATTACTCAAAGGCAAGTGAACAGCCATTTGGTCACCGTCAAAGTCGGCATTGAACGCAGTACATGCCAATGGGTGTAATTGGATAGCCTTACCTTCAATCATATGGGGTTGGAATGCCTGAATACCCAAACGGTGCAATGTCGGCGCACGGTTGAGTAATACCGGATGTCCTTTCATGACATGCTCCAAGATATCCCAAATAACAGGTTCTTTGCGGTCTACTATCTTCTTGGCAGACTTAACAGTCTTCACAATACCGCGTTCTATCAATTTACGGATAATAAACGGCTTGTAAAGTTCGGCAGCCATCAATTTAGGAATACCGCATTCTCCCATTTTCAATTCAGGACCAACGACAATTACCGAACGGGCTGAGTAGTCAACACGCTTACCCAACAGGTTCTGACGGAAACGTCCTTGCTTACCTTTCAAACTATCAGACAGTGATTTCAACGGACGGTTTGCATCTGTTTTTACAGCACTTGACTTACGTGAGTTATCGAACAATGAATCGACAGCTTCCTGCAACATACGTTTTTCGTTGCGTAAGATTACTTCAGGAGCCTTGATTTCAATCAGTCTCTTCAGACGGTTGTTACGAATAATCACACGACGATACAAATCATTCAAGTCTGAAGTTGCAAAACGACCACCATCCAACGGAACCAACGGACGAAGTTCGGGCGGAATCACCGGAACAATACGTACAATCATCCATTCAGGTTTATTGCGTCCGCGAGATGCACGGAACGATTCAACGACCTGCAAGCGTTTCAATGCTTCATTCTTGCGCTGTTGTGAAGAGTCGTTGCTTGCCTTGTGACGCAATTCATAAGAAAGTGCATCCAAATCAAGTTTAGCCAACAAATCATAGATGGCTTCAGCTCCCATCTTAGCAATAAACTTGTTAGGATCTGTATCTTCCAGATATTGATTTTCTCTCGGAAGTTTTTCCAGCAAATCCAGATATTCCTCTTCCGAAAGCAAATCATATTCATTTACGCCTTCTTCAGCGGCAGCACCCGGCTGAATTACGACATAACGTTCATAGTAAATAATAGAATCAAGTTTCTTGGTAGGTAATCCCAACAAGTAACCGATTTTGTTCGGCAATGAACGGAAATACCAAATGTGTGCCACAGGCACTACCAGCTGGATATGCCCCATACGTTCACGACGAACTTTCTTTTCTGTCACTTCAACACCGCAACGGTCACAAACGATTCCTTTATAACGAATACGTTTGTACTTACCGCAATGACATTCATAGTCTTTTACCGGACCGAAGATGCGTTCACAGAACAAACCGTCACGTTCGGGTTTGTAGGTACGGTAGTTGATGGTTTCGGGCTTCAACACCTCACCACTCGAATTCTCAAGGATTTCTTCAGGTGAAGCCAAACCAATTGAGATTTTCGAGAAATTACTCTTTATCTTCGTTTCTTTTCTAAAAGCCATACTTTCTTGTTTATATTGTAAAGAGTTATATTTTTATTATTCAAGGTTGATACTCAATCCCAATCCTCTCAATTCATGTAACAATACATTCAGAGATTCAGGAATGCCCGGAGTAGGCATCGGTTCACCTTTTACAATAGCCTCGTAAGCCTTAGAACGTCCAACAACGTCATCAGACTTAATAGTCAGGATTTCCTGCAAGATATGCGCTGCGCCGAATGCTTCGAGCGCCCAAACTTCCATTTCTCCGAAACGCTGACCACCGAACTGAGCCTTACCACCAAGCGGTTGCTGAGTAATAAGAGAGTACGGACCGATAGAACGTGCGTGCATCTTGTCTTCAACCATGTGGCCTAACTTCAACATATAGGTCACACCTACCGTTGCCGGTTGGTCAAAGCGTTCACCGGTACCACCATCACAAAGATACGTCTTACAGTAGCGAGGCAATCCGGCTTTATCCGTCCATTCATTTAAGTCATCCATAGATGCACCATCGAAAATAGGAGTAGCAAATTTCACGCCCAATTCTTTTCCGGCACGACCTAATACAGCTTCAAAAATCTGACCGATGTTCATACGAGAGGGCACACCCAACGGATTCAGTACGATATCTACCGGAGTACCATCAGCCAAGAACGGCATATCCTCCTGACGGACAACACGAGATACAATACCCTTATTACCGTGACGACCTGCCATCTTATCACCCACACCAATCTTACGTTTCTTAGCAATATAAACTTTAGCCATCTGAATAATACCTGAAGGCAATTCATCACCTATTGTGATTGCAAACTTCTTACGTTTCAGTTCGGCGTCCAGTTCTTTATACTTCTTCAGGTAGTTCATTACCAAGTCACGAATCATATCGTTCTTGTGAGCATCCGCTGTCCACTTGCTCAACTGAATCACTGTATAATCCAATGACTCAAGGTCGCGTTTTGTAAACTTAGCGCCCTTAGCGATAACTTCGGTTCCCAAGTAATCTTTTACACCCTGAGAGACTTTACCATTAGTTAATACCAACAATTTATCAATTAAGATATCCTTCAGCTTAGCTGCCTTTTCTTCAAATTCATCATTCAGTTTCGGCAAAATAGCTTTGTCGGCATTCTTTTCACTTCTGGTTTTCACAACGCGAGAGAACAACTTCTTGTCAATAACGACACCACGCAATGAAGGAGAAGCTTTCAATGAAGCATCCTTTACATCACCGGCTTTGTCACCAAAGATAGCGCGAAGCAATTTTTCTTCAGGAGAAGGATCTGATTCACCTTTCGGAGTAATCTTACCAATCAAAATATCACCCGGTTCAATACGAGCACCGACACGTACAATACCGTTCTCATCCAAATCCTTAGTTGCTTCTTCACTCACGTTAGGAATATCAGAAGTCAATTCTTCCATACCGCGCTTCGTTTCGCGCACTTCCAATATATATTCATCCACGTGTACAGAAGTCAATAAGTCTTCACGTACAACGCGTTCATTCAATACAATAGCATCCTCATAGTTATATCCCTTCCAAGGCATATAAGCAACCAACAGATTCTTACCCAATGCCAACTCACCACCTTGTGTTGAATAACCTTCCGTCAGAATATCACCTTTCTTTACACGCTGACCCTTATCACAAATAGGACGAAGGTCAATAGTCATGCTTTGGTTAGTCTTACGGAATTTAGGAATTCTATATTCTTTCAAAGCAGGTTCGAAGCTGACAAATTCCTCATCTTCCGTTCTGTCATACAAAATCCGGATAGTGGTTGCATCTACATATTCAATCACCCCGTCACCTTCAGCAGCAATCTGAGTACGAGAATCTTCAACCAATTGCTTTTCGATACCTGTACCTACAATAGGAGCCTCTGTACGCAACAAAGGAACTGCCTGGCGCATCATGTTAGAACCCATCAATGCACGGTTAGCATCATCATGTTCCAAGAACGGAATCAAAGATGCCGCAATAGAAGCAATCTGTTGAGGAGATACATCCATCAACTCTACCTGATCAGGAGTAACAACCGGATAATCGGCATCGCGACGAGCCTTAACCTTGTCACGAACAAACTTACCTTCATCATCCAAAGGTGCATTACCCTGAGCAATAATCTTATCTTCTTCTTCTTCTGCAGTCAAGTATTCAATTCCTTCATCAGAAATATCCACCTTACTATCAGCTACCTTACGATAAGGAGTAGAAATGAAACCAAGTTCATTAATTTTTGCATAAACGCACAAAGAAGAAATCAAACCGATATTAGGACCTTCAGGGGTTTCAATCGGACACAAACGACCATAGTGCGTATAGTGTACGTCACGCACCTCGAAACCGGCACGTTCACGCGACAAACCACCGGGACCTAACGCAGACAAACGACGTTTGTGAGTAATTTCAGCCAACGGATTGGTCTGGTCCATGAATTGTGACAATGCATTTGTACCGAAGAATGAATTGATAACAGAAGAAATAGTCTTCGCATTAATCAAATCAATCGGAGTAAACACCTCATTATCACGAACGTTCATACGTTCACGAACTGTACGTGACATACGAGCCAAACCAATACCGAACTGGTTATACAATTGCTCGCCAACCGTACGTACACGACGGTTGCTTAAGTGGTCGATATCATCCACGATAGCCTTCGAGTTGATCAACTCGATCAGGTACTTGATGATCTCGATAATATCTTCTTTAGTCAAGACCTTAACATCAGCGCTTGTAGTAAGGCCTAACTTCTTGTTGATCCTGTAACGTCCCACCTCACCCAGATCATAACGTTTCTCTGAGAAGAACAGGTTCGTGATAACCTCGCGTGCGCTAGCCTCATCAGCCGGTTCCGCATTTCTCAACTGTCTGTAGATATACAACACAGCTTCCTTCTCGGAGTTACTCGGGTCTTTCTGGAGCGTATTATATATGATAGCATAGTCGGACAGATTCTGGTCCTCACGATGCAACAAAATATTTTGCGTGCCTGAATCCAAGATAGCCTCGATATTGTCACTATCCAATACAGACTCACGGTCGATGATTACATCGTTACGTTCAATAGAAACCACCTCACCGGTATCCTCATCTACGAAATCCTCCACCCAAGTCTTCAAAACACGAGCGGCCAGCTTACGTCCGATAAACTTCTTCAGGTTTGCTTTCGTTACCTTCACCTCTTCCGCAAGGTTGAAGATTTCAAGAATATCTCTATCGCTTTCAAAACCAATAGCTCTCAAAAGAGTAGTTACAGGCAATTTCTTTTTACGGTCGATGTAAGCGTACATCACATTGTTGATGTCCGTAGCGAACTCGATCCATGACCCCTTGAACGGGATAATACGTGCGGAGTACAACTTCGTTCCGTTTGCGTGCGTGCTTTGTCCGAAGAATACGCCCGGAGAACGGTGCAGCTGAGACACGACAACACGCTCGGCGCCGTTGATCACGAAAGTACCTCTGTCCGTCATATACGGGATCGGACCTAAGTATACATCTTGGATCACCGTATCGAAGTCCTCATGATCCGGGTCCGTACAGTACAGTTTTAACTTCGCTTTTAAAGGCACGCTATAGGTTAACCCGCGAGCGATACACTCATCGATACAGTAACGAGGCGGATCTATATAGTAATCTAAGAACTCCAACACAAAATTGTTACGGGTATCCGCAATCGGGAAATTCTCGGCAAATACCTTATACAATCCCTCCTTTTTTCTCTTTTCAGGAGGCGTGTCAAGTTGAAGAAAGTCTTGGAATGACTTCAATTGTACTTCGAGAAAGTCCGGATATGGGAACTGATTTTTGATCGAAGCAAAATTAACTCTTTGGTTTTCAGCTGTTGAAGACATCTAGTAAGGAATTTATTGAACTTATTGAAATTATAGACACAAAAAGGTTAAGAATCTCCTTTAAGGGAGACTCTTAACCAAATCACCTGATTACCAGGTTATAAATACTATTTAAGCTCAACTTCAGCTCCAGCCTCTTCCAATGTTTTCTTCAATGATTCTGCTTCGTCCTTAGCCAAACCTTCTTTAACTACGCTAGGAGCACCGTCTACCATGTCCTTAGCTTCTTTCAAGCCAAGACCACAAGCTTCCTTAACGGCCTTAACAACCTGAAGTTTAGCTGCACCAGCGCTCTTCAATACTACGTCGAAAGAAGTTTTTTCTT
>OJSN01001741.1_pt1 | contig 14530 bp, 11 predicted proteins | sample 1599421 | NCBI WGS metagenome assembly OJSN01 (sample SAMN04168659, study PRJEB22393) | human gut metagenome | biome: human gut microbiome; feature: stool | host: Homo sapiens | collected 2014-05-12
AAGAAATTGATGCAGGAAATTGCAGTTATTGACTATCCACAGGTAGCATAATCTTCTATATCGGGAGAGGGTGCCGAGGCCCCTCTCTTTTCTTCTTTTTATCTTTTCTCTGTACTATTCAATCCATCGCATTTGGAGACTTTCTCCGAAAAAGTTCCGGAATAGACGTTATAAAGTAATAATCTGCCAACCTTTGCCAAAAAAATCAGGACTCTTTACCCCATTATAAATCACAGTTCCATATTTTATTTCTTCAAGATCATAACAAACAAATGCATTTTCTGCCAGTGATGATTTTTTTAACAGATGGGATATCATGTATTCGACCAGACCCTCGTATCCGGTATAATCAGCTTTATACCATACATTATTCCTGCACCATTTCAATTGGTTTCCTTTTGACGATTGTCTGTCATTTGTTTTGATATCCTGTTCAAAAAGCTGCACCATCTTTACCTCTCAATCCTGATCCAGAAATCATCCTCTGCCATTCTTCCTTCGGTCTTTTCTATGATCATAAACGGATCATAAAATGGCAGATTCAAATCTTCTAATACCAATTTTATTTTGTCTCGTTGTCTCGGGAAACAACGAGATTCCAGAAATTCCTCGTATTCTTCAAAGGTTGGGTTTTCATTTCGGCCAAATGCTTTTTTAATAAAATTGTTTGTATAATTATATATTTTTACTTTTCTGCTTCTCTCATCCACATCAATAATCGTACATATTTCTCTCTTAAACATGTACCATAAACGTATCGGATATTCTTTTTCCGGCACACGGAGGTTTTCCTCAATCTGAGGATACTCGTTTAAAATATGAACTAATGTCGTAACCGGTCCTGTAATATCCCGATTTTCACTTTCCCATCTTTCTATTGTTTTCTGAGATACATTTACTAACTTTGCAAAATCTTTTTGTGTAAGCTTCAATTTCTTCCTTAAAATTCGTATATCTTCTGCCCGTATCGAATGTTTCACAGCATATCCTGTCATTTTAGATTCCCCCTTTTTTATTAATATACCCTTATTTTAAGGGTATAACAAGCTATTTTATTCCTTATTTTAAGGGTTTTCTATATTTATAAAAAACCCGGCAGCTGCACATGTGAAAACTCTCCATGTTTCATCTGCCGGGCTTCTGTTTTTATTTTCTTTTGTATTCTTTCACTGTTATGGCGATTTTACGTACGCCTGCTTCATCGTTACTTCACCGTTATCTTACAGTTCAGTTTTTTCGCTCCGCTCTGCACGGTGATCACGGCCGTCCCTTTTCGGATTCCCTTTACAACACCTTTGGAATTTACCGTAGCGATCCTGCGATCCGAGGAACGGAAAAGAATCTTTTCGTCGCTGTAATACGGCACGGTCACTGCCTGGATCGTATATGTTTTTCCACGAAGTATGGTTTTTGTTTTGGGCACGCCGGTCATCTTTGCGGTCCTTACTGCGGCAGTATTGTTCAAAAAACGGAACCCATTTTTCTTTGCGTAAGTCTGAGCAGTAGAACCCTTTTTTCCGGCAATGACAAAAGTTTTATTTTTTCCACTATTGAAATTATAGCCGATCGCTTCTTTTTCTATCACTGTTTTACTGTTGAGGATCGTAATCTTTTTCATTGCCAGGCAATCATAAAAAGCATGGCTTCTGATCTTTTTCACACTGGCAGGTACTGTAATATTCCCCAGTTTTCGACAATTACTGAATACACCGTTCCCGATCTCTGTAAGCTTCTTCGGCAACGACACCTTTCTGAGATCTGGACAAAAAGAAAACGCACCTTCACCAATAACCGTAACACTGTCCGGAAAGCTTACTCCTGTCAAACCGCAATGCCGAAAGGCCGCTCTTTCTATCCTGGAAACGCCCTGTCCAAGCGTAACCTTTTTCAGCTTCATATCCGCCTCAAATAACGATTCCGGTAATATTTTCACACTTCCCGGAATGCTGACAGATTCCAGATTGTTACAGTAACTGAAAGCATATTCATCAATTTTTGTCACAGTTTTCGGTACATCCAGGCTCATAAGCTTACTCTGGTAAAAAGCATATGCACCAATGCTTTTCAGTCCATCAGGAAGCTTGATCCTGGTGATCGCAGTATCTCCAAATGCTCTTACTCCAATACTCCGCAGAGTTCCCGGCAACGAAATCCTCTTCATATTTCTGCAGCCTGAAAAGGTTCTGTCACCGATTTCCGTGATCCCAGATGCAACGGTTACTGTTTTTATCATTGCTGATCTGTATGAAAAATCATCGGTAACCTTAACCTCCCCTTTTCCCTGTATCTGCAGGTTTCCATTGGAGTACAACCGGTAAACAGCTTTGCTTCCACAGGAGCCCTTCGCAACAAGCTTTGCAGTGCTCTGCACACCTGCTGCCGATGCTTCCTGTGCATATTCAGCCGCATAACCAGTCTGTGCATGTACAGCCACAGAAGATACACAGGACCCTGTCAGGATCATTGCCGTTGATAACAGTATTGCGATTTTTTTCCCAAACATAAAAGCTCCCTCCCTGAGAATCGATCGGATATCCACGATCTTCTCCCATGCAGCAACAAAAGGACCGACATACATCCGGTCCTCATGTTCATCATTTAGAATCTGTTGGTTAATCCAACCACATACATATCTTCTTTATATTCCGGAATCTTCACAAGAAGTCCTTCTGCAGTATCTTCAGTTTCTACCTTCACTGCCGGATCAAATGGTCTCAGCGCTCCGTGATAGCCCTTGATCAGGAATTCATTGGCGCCTTCCTTCAGATGATCTGCAAACACATTCAGATTTCCGTCTTTCTGTGTATAATGGAGCTCGATTCCACTCTCAAGCAGCTCAGATTCACGGTCACTGCAGCGTGTTCCGTAAATACCGTCATGGTTTACCTTCAGCCATGCACCCAGGATCTTCAGTCTTCTTACCTGCTCCTCCGGGATAGTTCCATCTGCCTTTGGGCCGATGTTCAGGAGAAGATTTCCGTTATTTGCCACTGTTCCGACAAGAAGTGAGATCAGATCCGGAACAGAGATCAACTTGTCATCGCCTTCGTTGGCATTATAACCGAAGGATAAGCCCATTCCACGACACATCTCCCATTTCTCATTTCTGTTTACAGAACCGGATTTATATTCCTTAGTAAGGAAATCGTGATAACGTCCGTTGAAACGATCATTTACCACACCCTCCGGAACCTTATTGTAATAATGTGCAAAGAAATACGGCATCATCTCTTCACTCTGTGTCGGCCATCCGATATCATTCCAGAACACACTCGGTGCATAATCATCTACAAGCTCTTTCATCTGATTATAGGAATAATCTGCATATGCAAATGTCGGGCTGGCTGTTCCAAACAGATCATCATCCTCAAAAATAGGATCGTTTGCATACTGCCAGTCGATCAGTCCGGAATAATACAGACCCATGCGGATTCCTGCGTCACGGACAGCTTCTGTCAGCTCACCGGTGATATTTCTCTTCGGTCCCATTTCTACGGAATTGAAATGTGTATATTTACTTGGGAACAGGCAGAATCCGTCATGATGCTTGGTTGTCAGAACAACATACTCCGCACCTGCTTCTTTGAAGATCTCTGCCCACTGCTTCGGATCCCAGTTTTCAGCTTTCCACATAGGAATAAAATCTTCGTATTTGAAATCTTTTCCGTATTTTTCTATATGATGCTTATATGTAGGACCTTTTCCAATGTTCAGAGAATTGTAATACCATTCTGCATACGGATTATCCGCAAACCATTCCTTGGAATCAACCTCTCCCAGCTCCCATGTATGCGGTGCAAATGCCGGCACGGAATAAATTCCCCAATGGATAAAAATTCCAAATTTACAATCCTCATACCATTTTGGAACTGTGTGTGCATTTACAGAGTTCCAGTTTCCTGTGAATCTTACATCTCCCATAATTAAAATACCTTATCCTTTCTGTCCTTTCAAAAAGACATTATAATTTACTCGCTTCCCCCAACAGCTATTCTACTGTGATCTTCAATACCACCGGCATATCTCCCGCCTCAATAACCCCTCTTCCGCAGGAAATATCCAGTTCTTTATTTCTCGCAAATGCCGGATGCAGATCTGTTCCGAGGATCTCAATATCCCGGATCGTGGATTTCAAAAGCTTCATATCATTGCCAAGAGCTTTGATATGGATCTCTCCATCCTCCGGCCAGTGCAGAACAGTCGCATAAATATGATTGCTCTTACTTGTAAAACGGATATCCTCAGAAGTAAAGTGCTTATCATAGGTATCCGTGAAATGTCCTTCCGGAACCACCGTCGGTCCCTCTCCGAATGTCTTCCAATATCTGGTTCCGTATATCGCCTCTCCGTTTACCTTCAGCCATTTTCCCATTTCTCTCAGGATATGTGCATCCTCTTCCGGAATTGTTCCATCCGGCTTCGGTCCGATATTAAGAAGAAGTGCACCATTTTTGCTGACTACATCGATCAGATCCAGCACTACATCGGAAGGCTTCTTATAATCATTTCCAATGGTATAGCCCCAGGAATTCTTAGCTACAGACGTATCATTCTGCCACAGATCCGGTGTGATATGGTCTAACTGACCTCTTTCCAGATCATTGACTGCGCTGCCGTAAACATATGCGTCAAATTTGGCATCAATGGCTGTTTCTTTTCCCCACTGTGCAGAACGGTTGTAATAATATGCTGCAAATTTACGAAGATACGGTTTCCATGCATACTGCTGGATCCACCAGTCAAAATACACGATGGATGGCTGATATTTATCCACGATCTCGCAGGTGCGGACAAGCCAGTCCTGCATATGCTCCTCTGTCGGAGGATTGTCATAAATATCACTCATATCTCTGGTGATTCCTGCTGCCGGCCCATAAAGATCCGCATATTCCGGATCATTGACATCAGCCTCCGGGATCTGACGACCTCCATTAAAGAACCAGTAATGCTCTGCTCTGTGAGAAGAAGCACCGAGAACCATTCCCTCTTTCTCAACCTCTGTCTTCAGCTCTCCGAGAATATCTCTTTTCGGTCCCATCTCAGCAGCGTTCCAGCGACAAAGGTCACTTGCATACATCTGAAATCCATCGTGATGCTCCGCTACCGGAACTACGAATTTCGCCCCCGCCTCTTTAAATAAGGCCGCCCATTCCTTCGGATCAAACTTCTCAGCCTTAAACTGAGGAATAAAATCCTTGTAGCCGAATTTATCCAGAGTTCCGTATTTCTCTGTATGATGCAGGTTCTCCTTAGAGCCTTTCACATACATATTTCTGGGATACCATTCATTTCCGAAAGCCGGAACACTGTAAACACCCCAGTGGATAAAAATTCCGAATTTATCTCTTGCATACCACTTCGGCGTAGGATGCTCACAGAGAGAATCCCAGGTATCCGTGTACGGTCCCTGTGCGATCACCTCATCGATCAGAGAAAGGTATTCTTCTTTTTTCATCTGTTCGTCCTCTTTACATCTTTTATTTATATTGTATGGATGTCTCTATGTTATCATCAAACCTTTTGGTTGTATATGCCCAACAATCCACAAATAAAACGTTTCGTTTTTATACAAAACATACAACAAAAAAAAGACCTTGATGATGTTTTTGTTCCAACTTCATCAAAGTCTTTTCTTTTTTACATAATATTCTCTTCGATCACCTTTTCGATCCGTCTCTTCACTTCTTCTGCGAGCTCTGTGGTATGCATATCTTTGTATTCCTCATAATACATCGGAGGAAGGATATGCACCTGTACGGTGATCCTCTCTGTAGAACCGGTATCAAAAGCCTTAAAGGAATCGATCAGTGCAACCGGAACGATCGGGCATTTCGTCTTGGTGGCAGTCTTGAAGCTGCCGCCCTTGAACGGTCCCGGATGATTTCCGTTTTTACTTCTGGTTCCCTCCGGAAAGATCAGATAATTACGACCAGCCTTCACTTCCCGTATTACATTGACAATGACCTGCATGGACTGCTTCAGGTCTTCCCTGTCAATGATAAAGGCCTTCATACAGGCAAAAACCTGCTTCAGAAAAGGAATCTCTCCAACTTCCTTCTTGGCAACTACCGAAAAAGGAACCGGGCATGCCCGGATGATCGCCAGCACATCAAACAGTCCCTGGTGATTCGGAAAAAACATAAATCCCTTTTCTTTTGGGATATTTTCAGCTCCATGCACATCAATATGGATATTTCCGCCTTCGATGGCATGCTCATCTACCAGTCTCAGGAATGCGTATTTCTTCTCTTCCGGATAATCATCTGTATGCGCTGCATACCAGCAAAGCTTGATCCACCAGTAAGGAACAAAGACTATATTTCTGAGCACCATCAGCAAAATCCGCTTCATTCTTACATCCTCCCGCCTCTGCTTTATCCGTTCAGTTTCCCTGCGATCTTATCCTCGTATCCCGGATTCTTTTTCAGAAAAACTTCATAAGCCTTTGTATAATCTGTATAGGTTTTCGTAGTCATAAATTTCTGATAATCCTTAGCAGCCTGCTGGCTGATCTTATCTGAAATCTCAGAAGGCGCATACAGATAATACTTTTTGTCCTGGACCTTTACAAGATAGGTACTGATACATGGATATTCCTGCTCGTTCTCCAGAACAAGATTATAGCGGATATAAACATAAGAATAATTTTTGTTTTCAGAAATGGAGCCACAGCTGTCGATATTTACATCCTTTACTCCATGAGCCTGAAAATATTTTATCGTGGAGGAAATCTCTGTTTTCGCCTCATCCGATAACTTATCCGCACTGTAACAGCTCTGCATCTTTTTATTCTTGCCTACTGCTGCCGCTTTGATGTAGCCTTCCACAACCCCCTCCGGAGTTCTGTGGCTGATCTTTCCGCAGCCCCTGGCCGCCAGAACGATCACCAGCAGGATCAAAATGATCCCCGCCAGTGTCGCAATGTGGACAAAATTCAGTTTTTTATTAGAGTATTTCAGCTTCTTTACTGATTTTTTTCTGCGTTTTTTCTTTGTCGTCGTCATGACTTATCCTCGACCTTATTCCTCTTCACTGCCTGTGACAGCTTCCTCTGCAGAGCCTTCTTCGTTATCGCCGGTTTCTCCGTCAGCTTTTTCGGTAGTTGTATCTGCTTCCGGATCTTTATCTCTTACCTTGGCGATACTTGCAACGGTTACACCCTCTGTAAGATTGATCATCTTCACACCGGAGGTGATCCTTCCAAGAACAGAGATATCCGCACACTGCAGACGGATAATGATACCCTCTGTAGTGATCATCATGATCTCGTTCTCTTCGTTGACAGCCTTGGCGCCAACAACATTTCCGGTCTTCTCGGTGATCTTGTAGCACTTCACACCCTTACCGCCACGGTTCTGGACAACGAACTCACTCATAGCTGTACGTTTGCCCATTCCGTTCTCGGAAACTACAAGCAGATAATCTCCCTGAGTGTTCAGCTGCATGGCAACAACTTCATCACCGTCAGTAAGATTCATACCTCTTACTCCCATGGACGCACGGCCTGTGCTGCGGACATCCGTTTCCTTAAAGCGGATACACTGTCCGTCCCTGGTCACAAGAATAATATCTTTATTATTATCAGTAGCCTTAACCTCGATCAGCTCGTCATCATCACGAAGAACGATTGCTGTAAGACCTGTCTTACGGACATTCTCGTAATCCTTGATCGGAGTTTTCTTCACAAGGCCTTTCTTGGTGGCCATCATCAGATAATGCCCCTCTTCATATTTACGAAGCGGGATCACAGCTGTGATCTTTTCTCCCGGTGCAAGCTGCAGAAGATTGATGATCGCAGTTCCTCTGGCTGTACGACCAGCCTCCGGGATCTCATATACCTTCAGTCTGTATACACGTCCTGTATTAGTAAAGAACATGAGATAATGGTGCGTTGTCGTCATCAGAAGCTCTTCGATATAGTCATCCTCAATCGTCTGCATACCCTTGATTCCTCTGCCGCCACGGTTCTGGCTGCGGAAGTTGTCAACGGTCATACGCTTGATATAACCAAGCTTTGTCATTGCGATCACTGTATTTTCTCTCGGGATCAGATCCTCTGTAGAGATATCATATACATCGTATCCGATGGAAGTCTTTCTGTCATCGCCGTATTTCTCTGCAATGGCAAGGATCTCCTCTCGGATCACCCGGAGAAGGAGCTTGCGGTCAGCAAGGATTGCCTGGAACTTGCGGATCTTCTCCATAAGCTCTGCATACTCAGCCTCCAGCTTCTCTCTTTCCAGACCTGTCAGTGCACGGAGACGCATATCCACGATCGCCTGTGCCTGCACATCTGTCAACTCAAAACGGTCGATCAGCTCCTGCTTGGCGATCTGTACGTTGCGGGAACCACGGATGATGCGGATCACTTCGTCAATATTATCAAGTGCCTTCAGAAGACCCTCCAAAATATGGGCTCTCTCCTGTGCCTTATTAAGATCATACTGTGTTCTTCTGCGAACTACATTCTCCTGATGCTCCAGATAGTACTCCAGCATCTCTTTCAGGTTCAGAACCTTCGGTTCCATACTTCCATGATTTGGAACAAGAGAAAGCATGATCACACCAAAAGTATCCTGCAGCTGTGTATGCTTGTAAAGCAGATTCAGGATCACGTTGGCATTGGCATCCTTACGAAGATCAATACAGATTCGCATACCCTCACGGCTGGAATGGTCGTTCAGGTCTGTGATCCCGTCGATCTTTTTGTCACGGACAAGCTCTGCGATCTTCTCGATCAGACGTGCCTTGTTTACAAGGTACGGGAGCTCGGTAACCACGATACGGGATTTACCGTTTGGCAAAGTCTCGATATTCGTCACCGCACGGACACGGATCTTGCCACGTCCGGTACGGTAAGCTTCCTCGATCCCTCTCGTTCCGAGGATGGTCGCTCCTGTAGGGAAATCCGGTCCCTTTACGATCTCAAGAAGCTCCTCCATAGCTGTTTCTCTGTCTTCTTCTACAATGTTATCAATGATCTTAACAACTGCATTGATAGTTTCACGAAGGTTATGCGGCGGAATATTGGTTGCCATACCTACCGCAATACCTGTAGTACCGTTTACTAAAAGGTTCGGAAAACGTGCCGGAAGTACAACCGGCTCACGCTCTGTTTCATCAAAGTTCGGCTGAAAATCAACCGTATCCTTGTTGATGTCAGCAAGCATCTCCATGGATATCTTGCTGAGACGTGCCTCTGTATATCGCATGGCAGCCGCACCGTCACCATCCACGGAACCAAAGTTTCCATGCCCGTCAACCAGCGGATATCTTGTGGACCATTCCTGAGCCATATTGACCAGCGCACCATAGATGGAGCTGTCACCGTGCGGATGATATTTACCCATGGTATCACCGACAATACGCGCACATTTTCTGTGTGGCTTGTCAGGACCATTATTCAGCTCGATCATAGAGTACAGAACTCGACGCTGTACCGGCTTCAGACCGTCTCTTACATCAGGCAAAGCTCGTGAGGCGATAACACTCATGGCATAGTCGATGTAAGATTCCTTCATCGTTTTTTCCAGATCCACTTCGTGGACTTTGTCAAAAATATTATCTTCCATTCTTCTTTATTCTCCTAGATATCAAGATTCTTAACGAATCTTGCATTTTCTTCGATAAATTCACGTCTTGGCTCTACCTTGTCTCCCATAAGAGTGGTAAATGTCAGATCGATCTCAGATGTGGCAGCTTCGTCCATGGTCACACGGAGAAGGATTCTCTTCTCAGGGTCCATAGTAGTCTCCCAGAGCTGCTCGGCATCCATCTCACCCAGACCTTTATAACGCTGGATCTTATTGTTTCCGTCACGTCCGATCTCGGTAAGGATATTGTTCAGCTCATCATCGTCATATGCATACCATACCTTTTTGTTCTTCTCCACTTTATAGAGAGGAGGCTGCGCCAGGTATACATATCCCTGCTTGATCAGCTCCGGCATGAAACGATACAGGAAGGTCAGAAGCAGTGTTGCGATATGCGCACCGTCAACATCGGCATCGGTCATAATGATGATCTTGTGATAACGAAGCTTGGAAATATCAAAATCCTCATGGATTCCGGTTCCGAAGGCAGTGATCATTGCCTTGATCTCTTTGTTTCCGTAAATCTTATCCAGACGTGCCTTCTCAACATTCAGGATCTTACCACGCAGCGGAAGGATCGCCTGTGTGGCACGGTTTCTCGCTGTCTTGGCAGAACCGCCCGCGGAATCTCCCTCTACGATATAGATCTCACAGTTCTCCGGATTCTTGTCAGAACAGTCTGCAAGCTTTCCAGGAAGTGACATGCTGTCCAGTGCGGATTTTCTTCTTGTAAGGTCACGTGCCTTTCTGGCTGCCTCTCTGGCTCTCTGTGCAAGAACAGATTTCTCAACGGTAGCCTTGGCAACTGCAGGATTCTGCTCCAGGAAAATCTCCAGCTGTTTACTTACAACACTGTCTACCGCACCTCTTGCCTCACTGTTTCCAAGCTTCTGCTTGGTCTGACCCTCAAACTGCGGATTCTCGATCTTAACACTGACGATCGCAGTCAGGCCCTCACGGATATCATCACCGCTTAAGTTCGGCTCACTGTCCTTGAGAAGCTTGTTCTTACGTGCATAATCATTAAATGTATTGGTGATCGCATTACGGAAACCGGTAATGTGTGTACCGCCCTCCGGTGTATTGATATTGTTTACAAAGCCATAGGTGTTCTCTGTATAGGAGTCATTATGCTGCAGCGCAACCTCTACAGACACGCCGTCCTTCTCACCCTCACAGTAAATGATCTCCGGGTAAAGAGCCTCCTTGCTTCTGTTCAGGTAGCTTACAAACTCACGGATACCCCCCTCATAGTGGAATACCTTCTCGCGCTCCTGACCCTCTCTCTTATCCTCCAGAACGATACGAAGACCCTTAGTCAGGAAAGCCATCTCACGAAGTCTCTGTTTCAGGATATCATAATCATAAACAGTCTCCTCAAAGATCTCCTTGTCCGGAAGGAAATAAACCTTCGTACCGGAAAGCCCCGGATCACAGTCACCTACCACCTTCAGCGGGTACATAGTCTTGCCACGCTCATATCTCTGTTTGTATTCCTTACCCTCTCGGTAGATGGTAACCTCCAGCCATTCGGAAAGTGCATTTACAACAGATGCACCAACACCGTGAAGACCACCGGAAACCTTATATCCTCCACCGCCGAACTTACCGCCTGCGTGAAGAATGGTAAATACAACCTCAACTGCCGGAATACCAGCCTTATGATTGATACCAACCGGAATACCACGACCATTATCTGTAACTGTAATGGAATTATCCGGATTGATATCTACATGGATCTCCGTACAAAAACCAGCCAGTGCTTCATCGACTGCGTTATCCACGATCTCATATACGAGATGATGAAGTCCACGGCTGGAGGTACTTCCGATATACATTCCAGGCCTCTTACGTACGGCTTCCAGTCCTTCCAGGATCTGGATCTGATCCGCGCCGTATTCTGTATTCTCTGCGCCCATGTCATTCCTCCTGTTCTTGTCGTCCGGACGTGTTTGAAAATTCATTTCTGCAGAACCATAGCAGCTTCAGAAATCATTACATCAAATCCTGAACAAGATAAACTGATCTTTTAATTTCAGGAAATACTGTATTTTCATTTTGCAGAAAGCAATTCTCAAACCCGCTCCGGAAGTGTCATTTATACCTGTAAAATAAATATTTTTTACATACGAATACAGAGTTTATTATAGCACAAAAAAGCCTGTATTTCCACGCAAAATCATAGGAAATACAGGCAAAAAAGTATCTTATTAAATGCAATTTCAAATTACATAGCACAATATGCGCTTAAAATATATGGAATATTCAGCTACTCCAGTAAAAGCCCAAATTCCTTTAACAATTTCTTCTGGTATTCCGGATCTGATGCAGATTTTATAATATCAGACGTCCTGCCCAGCTCAGCAAGGCAGAGGATCAAACTGTTAATACTATGTTCTCCCTGCTGCATTCCCTGCTGCATTCCCTGCTGCATCCCATCCTTTATTCCATCCTGCATTCCAATTCCATAACCTTCATCATAGCCAGCCTGTAAACTTTTTCTTATCTTTTCCTCGATCTGATCCTGTATGATCCGATTTAATGCTTCACACATACAATCCGCCTCCCTGAATTTTTCTTCATTAGCCCTTACGATCATCTGCATGACTGATTCGTACAAAGGATTTTTCTGCTTTTCTCTGTATTCATTGAGAAGTCGTTTCATATCTTCCTTATCTTTTATTCTATCAGTCAGACTTCTCAGCCACAGATTTTTCTTCTTCGACAACTGTTCCGTTACAATAAACTGACTTGGGATCTTAGACCCTGTTACGTAATAAATTCCTTCTTCTATCTTTTTTATCCGGCATTTCCAAAACTCCCTCAAATGCCGGAGCATCTTCCGGGGATATGCCCTGCTTACCAAAGAGATCGTAATCTGCTCAATTGGGATTTCATCCTCAGTTACCGTATCTGCTTTATAAAAAAATGCATATCCACACACCTTATAAAAATCATTGATGCTTATATAATCCGTCGGACTCTTATACTCAATGATATTATATTTCCGGAATATCCTTCCGATGTTTTTATTAATGGGGATATCGGTCTTCTTTTTGATCACAAGCGCATCGATCTCCATTGGTTTCGTCCCAAGCTGATGCTCATTCTCAAAAATCAGATTCTCCCTTTCTGACTCCAGTTCTATCTGGATATCAGCAAAAAATGCAGGATGCCACTGCCGCAGATTAGAGCTGTTTGTTCTGTTTTTGTTTACGATCATACACGACTCCTCTATTTTGATTTCAAGGAGCCTCATCTGAAAACTCCTGCTGAAAAATGGAAAAAAGCATGAATTTTCTGAGATGACAGGCAATCTGCCTGATATATGAAATGTAATAGAAAAATAAGATTATTTTTAGAAAAATATGCTTTTACAGCATTTCCATAGAATCCCGGAACTGCTTTTTATTTTTGATAAGATCAGCTTACCACAATATGGTCTATGCTGCAAGCAAATCATTTCGACAAAATCCGCACAGTACTTTTTATTACCACAAAAAAAAGCCACATACGTTCCCAAAAATCCTTGGTCACAGTATGCAGCTTATTCAATCATCCACGATCACGTTACCTACGATCCGTACCACAATTACACCTGATCATTCAGCAGAACCTTCTCCATCCAGAAGCGCCTTATAAATATCCCGCTTGGAAACACCACGATCCCTGGCAGCAAGCTTCATGGCATCCTTCCTGGAATTCCCCTGCTGCTCATACATCGCCACATGCTCCGCAATGGAAATCTCCTCCCAGGAAGCACGCTTCTCCGCCTCCATCTCACTGCGGCTCCTGCCCTCGATCACAAGAACACACTCACCCAGCGGATTCTCATCTTTATAAAAATCCATCAGATCATCGATCGTAGTCCGGAATGCCGTCTCATGCTTCTTGGTCAGCTCTCTGCAAAGAGTCATCCGGCGGTTGCCAAGCGCCTCTCTGAGCTCACCAAGAGTCCGTACAAGCCTGTGAGGTGCCTCATACAGGATAATAGTCCTGGTTTCACAGGAAAGCTCCTCCAGGATCGTTTTTCGTTCTTTCTTATCCGCCGGAAGAAAAGCCTCGAAAGCAAAACGCCTGGTATGCAGGCCTGACAAAGTCAGAGCAGTGATACAGGCAGCAGGACCCGGAAGTGAAGTCACTTCAATTCCGGCTTCATAACACATGGCGGCAAGCTCCTCCCCGGGGTCTGAGATACCCGGAGTACCTGCATCTGTGATTAACGCAATGTTTGTACCCGCCAGCAGCTTTTCCACGAGGACATGGCCCTTATCGATCTTATTGTATTCGTGGTAGCTGGTCATGGGGGTTTTTATATCAAAATGATTCAGAAGTTTTATGCTGTTGCGGGTATCCTCCGCAGCGATTAAGTCCACTTCCCGAAGGGTTCTTAGTACTCGAAGGGTGATGTCTTCGAGGTTTCCTATGGGGGTGGCGCATAAGTATAGTTTTCCGTTTTGTTTCATATTTGCCTCTTTTCTCGCTTGACCGCGGGGAGTTGTTTTCCACTTGGCCGTGGGGGAGTTGTTTCGCTTGACCACGGGGGTTATTCCGCTTGACCGCGGGGGTTTGTTTAAGTTTGGGAACTTTGAAAACCGCAAAGGGGCCGCAAAGCCGCGCCCCCTCTGCACACCCCTTGGGCTTTTTTTAAGTAGTGCAAGGGATTCGTTGTTCTTATTTGTTGACTTGTGTCTGTATGCTTCGGTATTCAGCGCGCTACGCTGTGCCGATGTTGTTTTATTTCTTCACTTTCTCTGTGGTTCACTTCTGGCAAGGTGTCTGTATTCTTCGATATTCAGCGCACTACGCTGTGCCGATGTTGTTTTATTTCTTCACTTTCTCTGTGGTTCACTTCCGGCAAGGTGTCTGTATTCTTCGATACTCAGCGCGCTACGCTGTGCCGATGTTGTTTTATTTCTTCACTTTCTCTGTGGTTC
>OJSN01001782.1_pt1 | contig 14218 bp, 7 predicted proteins | sample 1599421 | NCBI WGS metagenome assembly OJSN01 (sample SAMN04168659, study PRJEB22393) | human gut metagenome | biome: human gut microbiome; feature: stool | host: Homo sapiens | collected 2014-05-12
GGCTTCTTCTTCGGCAGCTTCCCGTTTACGGATCTCTTGGATTTCTTTCAAGGTCATGCCTTGATCCTCAACCGCCGGCTGAACAACAGGAACCGTATCCTTACGAAGGGTATCGACAGGCTGGATTTCCGGTTTGTCAAACGCAGGGACCTCAATCGTATCCGGGACGACTGGCATAGCAAGCTGTCGGACAGGTTCTTGAACAGACCGTTGTTCCTCCTCCGGCTCTGTAACAGGTTGTTTTTCTGGTTCAACTTCTGGTTTCAATTCATCTGCCTTTTCCGGCACTTCGGCTTCTTCCTCCGTGATCATTTCATCTTCAGTCGCCTCCTCCTCCTTAGCGGCTTCCATACGGGCTTTCCAACGACCTGCCAGATCCGGTAATTCCTCACCGAAGCTCTCATCGAAGAAGGTGATATATTCATCCAAGGTCTTGCCACGCATCAAGGTCTCATAATTATCATCAGAGATCGGTAACACGGCAACCGCTTTATTCAAGGCCGTAGCATAACCATCCTTACCGTATATCATCTTATAATATTGGATAATCTCATCAAAACTAATAAATCCTTTAATCGCCAGCATACTGATCGGGCCGGCCTGCTCCAAAGCCAAATCAAACTCTTTCACCATGAAGTTCGCAAAGTTATAAGCGGCGACAGCGAATAGCAACTGATTCTGATCTACGCTACCCGTAGGATATACCAAAAGCATCTGATAAGGCGTATTCCGTTCCGGATTAAATACACGGGCCGAATCCTCGGCAGATAACATACCATCCTCGCCCAAACCGAATCGTAAGTTCCAACTCATACCTTTCACACCGCCCTGCACCAAGGCACGTCCCCGAAGAACACCTTTCAACATCTCCCCGGCCAGTTCCGTGACATCTGCGTTCGGATACTTCTCGACCAGCGCTTTCAAGGCATTCTTAAAGCCTTCCGCATCCCCGGCCTGCACATATGATAACGCATCCAAGAACATGAATTTAGGCATCAATGTAGCCAATGGATATTTCTCGCTTACGTACCGGAAACTCTTACGTACATACGCTGTATCGCTCTCCAGATAACGGTCGTAAGTAGCTTGATAGATCGAGTCTTGTACCACATCCATCATGCGGATATTATACTCGTAATTCGGATCAGCCACAGCTACCGCATAATCGCTTTCCGGGAAGGCGTTCATTAGTTTATTCTTATACTCGGTAGCCAACACTGTATTTCCAGTTTTCAGGGCCATCAAATATACTTGATAATAGCTCTCCAAACGGTGCTCATTATCCGGGAAACGGCGTTCCAAATTCTCGAATGCCTCGACAGATAAGGGGATATCCTCCAACTTATCCTTATAGATCATCGCCATATTGTAAAGACCGTCTATAATAATAATGTTAGAAGCGTCTATATCCTCTTGCGTGAAAGGTAGCTGCTGTAGGTAATACTCACGGGTATGCGGATCATCGGCGGCAACAGCCGACAGGTCACCGCCTATCGAATCGGTCGGCAACGGCTCACCGTCCGGCCCTACCATTTGGGTGGAATCTCCCTCGGCCAGCATCTCCTCATCCAGATTCTCATTAAAGGTAGAGAGTTCCTTCTTACGGCGGCGCCAGTGATCTTCCAACGGACGACGTCCCCATTTACGCTGGAACTGTGTCTTTCCTTGCGCTACGGTCTGAGGATTATAGAAATAGAAAGACGCTCCACCGGACGCATTCGGCAAGACAACAGCGTTGGTTTCCGTACCGGGACGGTCGATTCCGGTGCCTTTCGCTTCCTGCTCGGCCAGATAAGCCTCCTTCTCAGCCAAGGCTTTCGCCTCTTCCTCCTCTTTCTTTACCTCCTCAATCTTCTTATCGATAATCGCTAACCGCTCCGCTTCCGGCAATTTAGCCAAGGCTTGCAAACTGTCTTGAAGATGGACCGCTTCTACATGCACGACCAATTCATCCAGAATCGCCGACAATTTAGAAACCCGTTCATAATCCCTGTATTCCTTTTGAATTCCGGCTAAGGCTCCGCTAAAGCAAGGTTGCGCTTTCACGTAATCCCGCATCGTAAAATAGATATCTCCCAGCTTTATCTGGCAGATCGCCTTATCCATTCCATTCAATGTACTCTTATCGATACCGAGTTGATAGTTCTTTATGGCATTCACCGTATCTTCCCGGCTGAGGTATACATTTCCTAAAGCATAGTATACTTGATCCAGATAATCCTTATTCTTCTGGCTTTTCGCCATTTTCTCGAGCATCTTCACCACTTTCAAATAATTCGTACCCGAGAATACTTCTGTCTGACGGATACGTGAGGCAAATTCCAACTCATACGGAGGATTCGAACGGGCTACCTCACCAAAGGTCTTATAAGCCAAGCCATCTAATTCTTGATCCGCATAGATTTGTCCCAAAAGATACTTCATCCGGGTACGTTGCTTCCGGTTTTTCTCCGCCTTGATAGCGGTCTTCAGATAAGGGATGGCATCCTCGAACTGCCCGTTCTTGATCAAATAATCGGCATACACCGCCGCATATTGCTTCAAGACGGAAGCAGGAATACCGTTCTTGTTCATCTTATCCAAGATATCCTCGGATTCATAGAACCAACCCATCTCGGAATAACAACGGGCTTGCCACAAACGGGCCTCGGCCACGACCTCCTCGTCCTTCGCGTAATGACGGGCTATATAGGAAAAGGTAGCGGAGGCTTGCAGGAAATCGGCATTGTAGAATTGCGCCTGTCCCATGATCAGCCAACTATTCTTTAAGAAAGGGTTATACTCCTCTTGTTCTTGGATAGCACGTAGTTTGGGATTATTCCGCCAGCCCGGTTTCTTGGCCGGTTTCGCTTTTATGGAGTGTAGCTTAATAGCTTTATTACTTTTCTCGATCGTCCGGTCGAAAGGGCCGCCCGGCTCGGCTTTGTCTTTAGGCTGGGCGCTAATCGGATACATATAGATCCTGTCGGAATAGTTCTCTTTATATCCGTCCTGTTGGCTTTTCAGTGCCTCGTCAAACGCTTGTTTTCCATTGAAATAAATATTATAACGGGTCGTAAAGGCATGATAAAAACGGCTCGCTTTCGTGTTCTTCTTCGTGCTGCACGACCAAAGCAAGAGTACCGTTAATAACGCCACTATGTAGTAAAACCCTTTTTTCATTCTTTAATTAACGCCGTAACAACGGTTTTATTGCTTTCAAGGCCAAAAAGAGGACCACCAAAAACAAGATGATAAACGCACCGGAAGGCACGTTCAGGAAATAAGAAAGAACCAGTCCGGACACGCAACCCAGAAAGCCGATCGCGATACTTCCCCATATGATCTTCTTGAAGTCGGAAGTAAACAGGTTTACCGTTATTTGAGGCAAGGTCAGCAAACTCATCAATAGCATAATCCCTACCAAACGGATCGAAAGAACAATTGTCATGGCGATAAAGCACATCATCGTATACTCGATCCATTTTACCGGTAGGCCTTGCGTGACAGCGAAGTCACGATCGAACGCCACGTAAACAATCTCACGGAGGAAAAGGGAGAATATGAGTATCAACAATACCACCAACCCTAAAATCCATAAGATATCGGCCGTAGAGATCGTTAATATATTACCAAATAGATAGGCGGATAGATTCGGGGCGTACCCCGGGGTAAGGAAGATGAAGATCACTCCCAAAGCCATACCCAGCGACCATACGCCCGCTATAGCGGAATCCTCCCTTACGTTTTGCGTCTTGCTCGCCCACTCCACGCCAAAGGCAGAGAGGATCGAAAACAACATCGCCATCAAGATCGGGTTTGTTCCCAGATAAAAACCCAAGCCCAAACCTCCGAACGAAGCATGCGTGATCCCTCCGCTGATAAATACCAACCGGCGGGATACGATGTAAGTCCCGACAATCCCACAAGCGATGGCGGTTAGCAAGCTCCCGATCAAGGCGTTCTGAAAAAAGGCATATTGCAATAAATCCATATGATTCGTTTCCTAAATTAATGAGTACGGCGTTCGCCAATGATCAGGAATGCCTCATCCTTCAAGGCATCCGGCAAATTGATCCCTCGCAATTGCAGGCTACGGAGCCAACCGGCCACCTCCACTTCCCGGAGGGTATAAAGCACTTCACTAAACTCCTCAACGGCTTCCTCATCGTAAGCGTCCGCTTCCACTCCTTGGAACCGATCCAGTTCCTCATCGTTATAATATTCGATTTTCTTGCTGACGGCGGCTAATAAACTATCCCGCTCGCAAGTCTCATGTTGTCCGCAGCAAACCTCCGGAATCTCCTGTGCCTCGGGGATCTCCGAGATCTCCCCCCGTTCCAGCATCTTCTGAAGTTTCTTATTCCGGAAATACCCGGCGATAGCGGCTACGACACCCAGACCTATAAGACTTATGACAATGTACCACATAATTCAATTGAAAGTTGAGAATTGAAAACTGAAAATTAAAGGGCTGATTCCCTAATAGAGAAACCAGCGGCCTTAAGATCTTCCCAATAATGGGGGTAACTCTTGCTGACCACTTGCGGGTGGGCGATCTCTATCCCCTCGGGACGTACCAAAGCGGCGGGAGCGAATGACAAAGCCATCCGATGATCCTCGTAAGTGGCGATTACCGGATGCGACTCCGGTTCCCTGCGTTCACCGTTCCACTCCAAGATGCTATCATTGCGATCCGTCAACACATAACCTAATTTACGAAGCTCTGTCTTCAATGCCTCGATCCGATCCGTCTCCTTGATCTTCAATGATTGAAGTCCCGTAAAGCGGAAAGGGATATTTAATAACACGCAAGTCACCACAAAGGTTTGAGCCAAATCCGGTTCATTCACGAAGTTATAAACCAACTTCTCACAGATATTTCCAGTATGCTTTAACACTACTCCACGTTTCGTATAAGTAGTGCCCACTCCCAATTGAGCGAACAACTTCGCTCCGGCGGCATCTCCCTGCAAGCTATTCTTGAATAAACCTAACAATTCGATCTCAGCATTTTTCGATAACGCCATGATCTCATACCAATAAGAAGCGGCACTCCAATCGGATTCCACCGTAAAACGAATCGGCTTATACTCTTGGGGAAGTACTTTGATCGTATTCTCCGTCCAAGAGGCTCTCACTCCATATTGCTCCATCAATTGCAAGGTGATATGGATATAGGGCCTAGAGATAATAGCGCCCTCCAAATGCAACGTAACCCCATTTTCTGTTAACGGGGCGATCATCAAGATAGCGGATATATATTGAGAGCTGACATTTCCCGGTAGCGAGATCTCTCCGCCTTGCAAGGCGCTTCCGAAAATACGCAAAGGGGGATAACCCTCCTTCTCCATGTACTCGATCCGGGCGCCTAAAGCGTTCAGCGCATCCACCAACACCTTGATCGGACGGTTCTTCATGCGTTCGGTTCCCGTAATCGTCCATTCGCCCACCACCTTCGAGAGGAAAGCAGTAAGGAAACGCATCGTCGTACCCGCCGCACCCACATTAAAATCCCGATCGTTCGAGTTTAATGCCTTTACCATCAAATTTGTATCATCGCAATCGGATAAGTTCTCCACATCGTATGCGCTATAACTTAGCGCATTCAAGATCAATGCCCTGTTACTGATACTTTTAGAAGCGGGAAGCTTTACGGTAGTCCGGATAGCGGAACCCGGAGCATCTATCTGATAATTCATCGCTTTCGTATATTCAAGATTCAAGAAGCAAAAGTACGAAAATTAGCGTACATATGGAGTATAACTGCGGGAAACTTTCTTTATGCTTCTTTTCGAATGCGAATCGTGACAAGGCATTCGTTTGAATCGCCCCAACCAGTAGACGGGAGGGGCAATAAAACGCCCTTTTAAGTGAGAATATTCCCGTTTTCAGGCACGAAAGGCGATGAAAGCCTACACGTATAGTCGCGTTGGGCGACGCCAATACTGCCGTTAGGCATTATAAACAGTCACGAATAGGGTTGTCAGTAGTCGTGAATAGGCATCGTAACCCGGTTAGAACCCAGTCGTAACCCTATCGGATAGCCCGAAGAAGTCAATGGATATGAATTAGGATGAATTATTTTCGCTAGAATGAAAGGCGGTTTTTCGGTATTGTATTATCAATGAACGAATTATTGTTTTTTTCTTGCGTATTTGGCAACGAGTCGTACATAGTCCCGGAAAAATCGGTTCTCCGGGACTTCAGTTTACAAAATGTCAGAATGTCAAATCGCCAAACGGTCTTATCACAAGGCCTTCATCTTCAAGAAATGCTTCCAGAAAAAGAGGATCTGGTAATCAATAGAATTATTCCAGTATTGTGAATCATGATTACCCGGGCGAGTGATAAAGTCGTGGTCGATGCCTTGTTTTAATAACGCTTCGTGGTAGTTCTTATTCACCTCCAAAAAGAAATCGCTGTCACCGCAATCGAAGATCAAAGCGATCTGGTCTTTCCTCAAGGTTGGAACCAAATTGATAACCGTGTACTTCTCCCAGTTTTCCGGATATTTTGCCTTCTCACCTATTTGTACGCTCATCTCCCAGTTTTTCGGGAAAGGGCGGATATCCACGCCACCGCTAGTACTTCCCGCAGCGGAGAAAACATCGCTATGACGAAGGCCATTCCACATAGCGCCATGTCCACCCATGCTCAAGCCGGTAATAGCACGTCCCTTACGATCGGCCACGGTCTTATAATGGGAATCCACGTATTTCACCAACTCATCCGAGATGAAAGTCTCATACCGTACATCAGCGTTCAAAGGGCTATCCCAATACCACGTATTCTTACCATCCGGGCATACGAAAAAGATACCCTTCTCATCAGCGATCTTAGATAGATCCGGCTTGATACCGACCCATGTACGAGCGTTACCGCCATAGCCATGTAACAAATAAATCACCGGACACGCTTTCGTCGCAGCCACATCCGGACTTACCACGACTACCTCTATACTTTTATTCATCGAAGGACTTTTCACTTGCAAAGTATCTACCTTCGCCGCCTGTAAACCGAGCGGAAGCAAACAAACCAACGCTACCGCTACCTTTTTCATCCAATTCATATCAGTGAACATTAATGATTAATTCCCCGTAGCCTTGTTTTCAAGGAACTACGGGGACAAATATACAGATTTTACAGCCAAAAACTTATTTACTTAACGAGAAAGGACGATCCTCTTTCGCGGTTCCTCTCGTCTTCTCCGGTTGATTGCCCATTTGAAGCTCCAGCACGCCCCCATTCACGATATCGCTGTAATGGATATAATTACGTGTATGTCTCTTCCCGTTCAAGGTAGCGTTTTGGATATATACGTTATCCTTACTATTCCCTTTCGCCTCGATCACGAACTTCTTGCCATCCTCCATCGTAATCGTAGTTTTCCGGAATTTCGGGCTACCCAATACATACTCATCCGTCCCCGGGCAAACACTGTAGATTCCCAACGCGCTCAATACGTACCAAGAAGACATACCGCCTTGATCCTCATCACCCGGATAACCATTTTCCGAGCTATTATATAACCGATCCATCACCTGACGAATCCAATATTGCGTCTTCCAAGGCTGGCCTGCGTAACTATACAAGTAAATCATATGCTGGATCGGTTGATTACCTTGGGCGTACTGTCCCATCTTCGCCAATTCCATCTCCAGCATCTCATGAATTTTCGTTCCGTATGTTCCATATTTCACGATACCGGGTAAAGCGAAAACAGAGTCGATCTTCGCCACGAAACGCTCATCACCTCCTGTCAAATCGATCAACCCTTGGACATCATGGAAAACCGACCAATTGTAATGCCAAGCATTCCCCTCGCAATAAGGACCGCCCCATTCGAAAGCATCGAATTCCGCCCAACTACCATCCAATTTACGACCTCTCATAAAACCGACAGATGGATCGTACACATTCTTGTAATTATAAATCTGGCGGGCAAAGACCTCCTCATAAAACTTATTCCCAGTCATTTTCGCCAACTGATACGCACAAAAGTCATCATAGCAATATTCCAACGTCTGTGCCGTAGATCCCATGGATTCCGGATAAGGTATATATCCCAACTGATAATAATCCTTCCAACGAACCCGTCCGTTGGCACCGCCCCAAGGTCCCTTATTCATCGCCTCATGCGCATACGCTTTCAAGGCTTTCTCCGGATCGAAAGTGCGGATACCCTTCACCCAAGCATCCGTCAATAAAGAGATCGAGTGATTCCCTACCATCCCGCCGGTCTCACTCGGGAACGACCAAGAAGGTAACCATCCACATTGCTCCTGAGCGTCTAGCAAGGCTTGCATATATTGCCCCTGCATCGTAGGGTGCAAGATATTGGTCAGCGGGAACTGGGAACGGAAAGTGTCCCAAAAACCATTATCGGTAAACATATATCCATCATGAATCTTCTCATCGTACGGACTATAGTAGTAAGGAGAACCATCCTCTTTCTCCTCATAAAACTTATGGGAAAACAAATTGGCACGGAACATGCAGGAGTAGAAGGTTTTCATATCCTCCTCGGTTCCACCTTCCACCAACACACGATTCAATAGCTGGTTCCATACATCAGCAGCCGCTTGCTTCGTCACTTCTACCGATGAGTGCTTACCTAGCTCACGAGTCATCGTAACCTCCGCTTGCTCCGGACTGATATAAGAGGTAGAGACCTTGGCCTGTACCTTAGAGCCTTTCGCAAATTGTACATAGGCACCGATACCTTCCCCTTCCCGCCTCAAATTATTCTTCTGGATCGTATTCTTACGATTCTCCCATGTACCATAGCTAACGAAAGGTTTATCAAATTGAATGATAAAATAATTCTTATGTGTCTTCGGAGAGAAAGCCCCATTGTGTACATAGCCGGTGATCCGGTGGTTCGCTACATCGATTTGTACCTGACTGGTTTTCGTATAGCCATCCAGTACGAGAAAAGCGTCTCCCTTCGCGGGAAAGGAAAAACGGAAATGAGCGGAACGGGTAGTTGGCGAGAACTCCGTGGTAATACCATTCTCCAACGTAACCTTATAATAATGAGGCTTGGCAATTTCCTTATCATGAGAGAACGGAGTCGCCCGTTTGGACTCATCAACAACCAATTCCGGTACAGGCATCAAAGAGAATACCCCGTAATCTCCCACCCAAGGGCTACATTGATGCGTCGGTTGGAAACCCCGGATCGTAGTGGCCGAGTATTGGTATTTCCAACCATCACCATTCTTCCCGGTCTGTGGAGACCAGCTATTCATGGGATAGGGAACCGCCGTAGTCGGGTAGGTATTTCCCCAACTCAATTCGTAAGTCGAGTTTGTTCCTTGCAAAGTATTTACGTATTGTACCAAGTCTTTCTCCGCAAAAACAGGGAAAGAGAGGGTTAAACAGAGGGCTAAAGCCGCCCCCTGTTTATAAAAAGTATTGAGTTTCATGTTATTTTATTTACTGATTAATTATTCACGCCCCAATTTGTATTCGGCTCGGGGCCCATCTCCAATTCTAGTACGCCACCTTTCATGATATCCCTATAATCAAGATAGCATCTCGTATAATCCGTCCCGTTTAATTTAGCGGATTGGATATAGGTGTTTTCCGGGGTATTTCGGTTGGCTCGTATGATAAATGTATTCCCTTCGCCAACCTGAATCTCAGTCTTCTCAAAAACCGGGCTGGATATCTCATAGCGAGTATCTCCCGGACAAACCGGATACAAACCACATGCCGCCAATACATACCAAGCGGACATCTGACCGACATCCTCGTTTCCAACCAAGCCTTCTACCTTATTCTTATACGCCTTATCGCAAATGAAACGAGACCATTTCTGGGTTTTCCACGGCTGTCCCAAATGATTATACAAGAAAGGCACATGATGAACCGGCTCGTTCGCATGATTGTAATAAGCGTTCCACAGGAAATCTGTTGGTGTCTTGTCGAACATCGTATCCAGATCGGCGATCACCCGTTCCGTTCCTCCCATCAGTTCCACCATACCCGGAATATCATGAGGCACAAACCACCCCTGTTGCAGCTCATTGCATTCCATACAGCCGTACCATTCCTTCAGCTTACCCTCTTCCGGCCAAGCCTCAAACCGGCCATTCGCTTCTCTCGGGCGGAAGCTATGTTTCTCCGCATCATATAAATTCCGGTAAGACTGAGCCAACTTCGCATAATAAACCGCATCCTCCTGTTTTCCTAATGATTTCGCCAACTGAGACATACACCATTCCGTATACGCATACTCCAAGGTTTTGGAGATACTCTGCGGATTCGGGGTATAGCCCAACTCCGCATTCCCGAACATTCTCGAGGTTTTATCCGCATACCGATAAGCCTTTTCCATATCCAAGCTACAAATACCTTTCGCATAGGCATCCGCCAAGACCGATATAGCCGGATTTCCTAACATACAACCGCTATAGGCGTTCAACAACTCCCAGCGCTCATAGTACTCACGGCCACTCTCCTCTGCCATCGTTGTCAATGACTTCAACAAATCGTTCACCAATACCGGATTAATAATCGTTTGCAAAGGCATCTGACTACGGAACACGTCCCAACCGCTAAAGATCGTACGTTTCGTGAACGTATCCGACTTATGCGCTTTTCCGTCCGCGCCCATATATTGACCATCCACATCCGTGTAAATCCTCGGATCGATCATTGTATGATACAAGGAGGTATAGAAGATCACCTTCTGCTCATCCGTTCCACCGCTGACATCCATCTTAGCCAAAGCCGTATCCCATAACGAGCGGGCACGAGAACGTACCGCATCAAAATCCCAATCCTTGATCTCCGCTTTCAAGTTCTTTTCCGCACCCTCCAAGCTTACAAAGGAAATACCAGCCTTGAAAAGAACCTCCTCATTCGCCTCAGTCTCAAACTCCGTAAAGAACCCGAGGTGCTCGCCCTCATATGCCTTTGGTCTCTCCGAAATCTTTGCGTTCGCTGTCAATATCTGGAAAGCCGGACTCTCCACGAATTCCCGATGCCGATCCTGCCCTGCCGGGATATCCACGCTCCATACACCATAATCTTTCAACGGTTTGGAAAACTGCGCATAAAAATACACGGTGTATCGGGAAGAACCTTCACCATTCCCCCAGCCTCCACCTTCCGGCGTACATTCCATTCGTCCGGCGATCGTATGGTCATCTATCACTTGAACCGCCTGATACGTAGAAGTACCTCCTACACGACGGGCTAAGTCCAACTGGATGCGGGACTGCTTATTCTCGGGGAAAACGAATCTCAGCATACCGCTATGAGGAGCCGCTGTCGCCTCCGCTTGTATCTGGTAATCGCTCAGCAATACCTTATAATATCCAGCCTTGGCCTCCTCGGAAGATTTATCATACCGGGAACGATACCCGGCTACGCCCCCCTCTTTTCCTGAGTTCGTGCGCAGATCGCCCACGGTAGGCATTACCAATAAATTACCCAGATCACCATACCAGCCGATACCACTCATCTGCGTAAAAGCGAATCCCTCGATCGTCTCATGCTCGTAGCTATATCCGGAACCATTGTCGCCCCCCGTAATCGTATTCGGACTTACCTGTACCATACCGAAAGGGGTAGTCGCACCGGGGAAGGTCTTCCCCAAGCCATGGTAAGCACCGGCCGCCTCCGTATTCGTACTCGCCCCGATAAAGGGATTTACATAATCAGAGAAATGAACCTCCTCGATAGTCCGGGTCGGACCGGAACAGGCAGTTCCCACCAACGCAAGCGATAACGCCGTGGTCGTTATCCATCTTAAATTTCTTACTAGTCGTATCATTTTTTTATAAGTTCTATTCTACGTACCTTCGGTTGGGCGATCTGATACATACGATCCACCAACATATCGATTTGTTGGCTCCAAGCCTCCCGGATCTCCGGATACATCATCTTGGAGTAGTTATCCAGATGGCCGGCCAAGAAGATATTCGTATGAAGGTTCGCCCTTAACGTATCCATAGCGGCGATATTATCCTGAAATAACATGCCCTTCCGCTTCAAGATATAAAATTCCGTCCACGCATATTCCCTAAAACGTTTCTCGATATTCCAACGTTCCTCATTCAAATGCATGACCCGAACGGCCTGCTGATATTGCGGTGTGTTCGTTAACGCCGCTAAGTTAATACCTTTTGCCAAATCCTCGGCCGAAAACGTAGAAATTGAATCCCCGTCTATCTCCAACCTATACGAACCTTTCAATCCATCCACCCGCAATACCTCTTGATTAAGATCCTCCATAATCGGAGCGTACAAGGTCGCCTCATATTGCGTATGCTTCTTCTCCCAACCCCGAGAGATCGTATCCATCGGATAAGGTAAAGACTTCGCTAAATAGGTAAAAGAGATCGTACCCTTGTCTGATACTTTCAATTCATTCACGAAACAATTCTCGTTCGCCAACACCATACGTCGGGAAGCATCGATATCAACTTTGGCGACCGGTTTACCCGCCAATCCCTGAGACTTCAAGAAGAAATAGGCCATCAACATATTACCGTGGTTATCCGGATGAATCCGATCTCCTTGCATTAAGGTAAACCGCGGATCTTTCGCTTGTTGTACCCTGTTCACCTCTAATACCGGGTTGTGGAAATCCACGAACGCCCAGTCATTCTTCACGGCCGCCTCTCTTTGCAGACGGATGATTTTCTGGATCGTAGCGTTCTTTCCAAGAAAAGGCTTATTTTTCTCATTTTGCCAAGTCTCGTCGTACGGCGTGCCACCGATCATGATCACCCTTGTATCTTTGTGAGATTTCATGATCTTCTGCATCGCCTGAAAGGTCGTATCTACCCGATACATTTGCCGCTCCACGAAAGCCGTAGGATTATCGCCGTTATATTCGAAATAACCACTATCGTTCATACCGAAAGTAGCCGTAACCACCGTCGGATTTTTACCATATACATCCTCCTCGATCCGTTCCAACATATCCCAAGAACTGTCACCACCGGTACCGGCGCTATACATCCGCATCCGCATATCCGGGAAATGAGTGATATAGTACAACCATATATAAGAATGATAATGTCCGCCCTCTGTTATGCTATTGCCTAAAAAAACAACCCGGTCACCCCTTTGAAAAGGGGAAGGAGTTTTCTGCGCATTGCCACACACAAACACAGAAAGCATACACGCCAAACTAAAAAGCCATCGATTAGTTCTCATCTTATTTACTTTTGGACACTTAGAAGTTCAATTGTTTATCCGATACGGCCACAGCCACGAATGAATCGGCACAGCCATAATACAGATACCATTTATTCCGGTAATAGACCAGACCTTCCACGAATACGGTACCCGCAGGGTATTGACCGCTTTTTTCAAAATCATCCGTCGGTTGCAAGAAAGGCTTATCCAAACGACCGATCAATTTTGTCGGGTTATTTACATCGAACAATGCTTGTCCGGCACAATAAGAGTTCGCAGGATAAGCGGTATCCCCTTTTTCTCCCGGTTCGTTTTTACCGTTATACAACAGAACGATGCCATCCTTTGTCAAGATAGCGGGAGGTCCACATTCGGTCAACTGGCTATCAAAATAGCCGGAACGGAGAGAGAACAATTTAAGCAACTCACCATTCTCGTCCAACAGTGGGTCCCAATCTGTTAAATTATCGGAGGTAGCCGCATATACATTCTTCTCCCCCCAGTACATGAAATACTTGCCATTCACTTTCGCAATGACCTGCTTATCTCCCTTTAAAGTCGTGACTAACGATGCGGATTTGGTCGCCTCATCCTTGAATTTGCCATTGACGGTCTGCGCCTGGCAGCGGTAAACACTCCCAACATGCTTACTACGCCACTCAGCGTTATCGCAGGTATCGTGCTGGGAGAATATGCGGTAGAGTCCGGGTGGTTCAACTCCGAAACCATGCTGTATATGGCCTTTGTCACCATTGCCAACTATTCCCAGGCCAGCTTTGAACTTGGCTACGCCATGAAATTTATGCGCATCATCATACTGATCTGCACTGCCATTTTCAATATCTGGGGCTTTGTGATCGGTATTATCTTCTCTTTCTGCGCCATTATCTTTAACAGGACCATTGCAGGAAAAAGTTATATTTACCCTCTGATCCCATTTCACTTAAATGAGTTAAAGAAGCGGTTCCTGCGCGGGCGGCTGCCTCACAAGCTGGAAGAGGATGAAAACTAACCACCAAAAAACAGCACTGCACCCAAAGGCAATCTCCGGACGTATCACCGGTATTTCTCAAAACAA
>OJSN01001804.1_pt1 | contig 14005 bp, 18 predicted proteins | sample 1599421 | NCBI WGS metagenome assembly OJSN01 (sample SAMN04168659, study PRJEB22393) | human gut metagenome | biome: human gut microbiome; feature: stool | host: Homo sapiens | collected 2014-05-12
GCGAGGTTATCATCGAGGAATACGGTTGCTACTGGTGGGGCAGACAATCCAGCGGGCAGGCGATTTACATGGATTATGTAATTCAGAGAATTTGCGGGGGAATCGACTGATTCCCCTTGCAAATCTGAATCCGATTATTTACTTTTGCAGAAACAACAAAATAAAGGCAAGAAAACCATGTAGCACGAATAGATTATTACGCTTCAAAACGGGTTCCCCATCCTGTCCCGATTATATCATAAATCAAAACATTCAAAAAATGGGGACAGTCAAGAATGTAGAGTTGTCGATGCAATCCGTTCGGCGGCTATTGGAGCGTAATCATCTTGCCTACACGATTGAAAAGGATTCGATTCTTTTCAACCGACGATTCAACCGCAGGACGGGACAAAAATCCTATTATTACATCGGCTTTACAGAGGGCGAGAAGAAAATCGGTCGTCAAAGCATCGTGTTCGGATGTGTAGACTACAATGTTTACGACGAAGATTTTGCAATGGGCACATGCTTTCGTCAGACGATGTGTACCGACATGGCGTTTTTCGCATTCCATTTCCACGACCTCTTTCCCGATTTCTATCCGACCGACGAATACAACGATTGGAGCGAATGACACGAACGGCAGACTTTGCAGACGGACTGACAACCGACTGCAAGGTCTGTTTTTATGTAATGACTAAATAAATAAGGCTATGCCAGCACCATAGAATCAAAAATAAGGGCAACAACCCCGAAAAGGAGTTAGGTCTATGTGTTTTTCCGAAAATGTTTCCTAAATTTGTGGAACATACGAACTACGGAAGCGTAAGTTTATTCTCGATGTTGAATCTGGTAAATTTAATTGCGATGAGAATAAGCAGACCTACTCTCCCGCCATATCCTATTGGATACGAGCGTGGGGTTGTTGCTTATTTTATCGCAGGGCTTACCAGAGCCTAACATCATAAATAAGCGTACAACCCTGCGCTTTCTTTTTACTATTAACTGCTGTTTAAGGGTTGGGAGCGGCAATAATACATTAGTTATATGTTTTGTCGAAATTGTGGTGCAGAAATGGCCGACAATGCAAGAATTTGCATGAAATGCGGTGTTATGGCTGGAGACGGGGATAAATTTTGTTCGAATTGCGGTGCAGAACCAGACCCGAAAGCTGTTGTTTGTGTCAAATGCGGAATGGTGTTAAGTCCTTCATTTAATAAAAATTATCTTACTCCTGCCAAGGTGGAAACTCTAATGCAAGCTGTTAAAGTTTGCTTTCAAAAATACGCCACCTTTGAAGGTCGGGCAACTCGTGCGGAATTTTGGTTCTGGCAACTTTTTCACCTGCTCTGCTTTATAGGCTTGTTTTTGCTTGTGTTTATTTCAAACTTTCTATATAACGTAGGAAATACTCCTGTGACACCCGATGCTCCCCAACTTATTGAGCCATTTTGGGGGCTTCCTTACATATATGGTTTCTATCTAATCTTTTTATTGGGAACGATCATGCCGTCTTTGGCTGTTGTTGTTCGGCGTTTACATGACATTGGGAAAAGCGGATGGTTTTATTTCATTGGTGCAATCCCGATTATTGGGGGAATAATCTTGCTTATCTGGATGTGCAAAGACAGTGAACCACAACGGAATCAATATGGATTAAGCCTAAAAGAGAACAGACTGCATAAATTATAACTAAGCATGTTAGAGGCGTATATAATTTCACTTGTTACTTGCATTTTAAGCTCTTTGATAGCTTACGGAATGAGTGGTGAAAAATCCTATTTCAGTTTCGTGGACGGGAGCGAATTGGCTATTATGTTTCTTCCGTTTCTGAATACAATGCTTGCGATGTTTTGCATATATAGAATAATCGTCTTATTAACAACGGGGAAATAAAAACTTAAATGTTACCGATTATGAAATTTTCTGAACATGATGTAGATGAAATGCAAAAGCATCCGTGGAGTTTGTTGCTTGCAATGGCTGTTGTGTTAGGCATAGCCGCTTTAATAAGTTGCTTCTTCAACTAACTAATTTAGAACCGACTTGTTCAAGGGGCCTTTATATAGACCCTTTGAATAAGTTGGTCCGCCATTCCATTATATGAAAAAATATCTGATAGGCATTTTCACCCTGCTGATTGCAGGGTGTGGCATATATCTTTGGGCTAATTCCATATCGAAAAATGAGCGGTTGGAATTGCTCAATGGAGAATACGAATTAGTCGATTGGCAGATTCGCCCGAAATCTGCTATTCATGCGGATTCTCTTACGGTGCATGATGTTCCCCAGCGTGGCGAACGCTTAACCCTACAAACGAACGATAACGGAGATTTCCGCTTAACGGCTGAATCATCATTACCAGTCCTGCAACAGTTAGCTGATTTGGAATGGCAACTACACTATGTTCAACGCACGTGGTTTGCATGGCGGCATCGTGTCATGGGGCTATATCATGCAGGCGAACATTCGGCAGATGTTTACTGGCATCGGGCACTTATCAATCAAAAGGATGTAGGCATTACTTTACAACTACCTGACCCGACAAATGAAAAGATCGGCTGGTTTCTAATTTTACAGAAAAAATAATTTAGGACCGACTTTGTCAAGGGGTCTTAATATAGACCTTTTGAAAAAGTTGGTCCGATTTCCCACGCGATAATAATACGAACAACTTATGCCCCTCAATCCTACCCTTAAAAATGCACTTGTCAGGGCTACCTACATTGTAGGGAGTTTGCTGGCCGTTCTTATCCTTTTTATCTGGTCTCCCATAGGAGAACATCACAAGACTCTTACAGGCATTTGGCAATTTGTGATTACGTTAGCTATCATTTGGTTCAACATCCGTAAATTGGCAAAACCGATACAACTCGTTACAATTGGAATGTACCTATTCTTATTTGCGGTAATGATGTTCTGGTACAAAACAGAACCTTTTCCGAGGTGGTTTTATGATTTCCCCTCCTTGTGGGGCCAGTCCTGCAATTATAGAATGATGAGAATATTATGTTGCATTGGGTTTATTTTACTTGCATCCATTTTACCGATATTTCTCAAATCGACAGACGCGCCACGACTTGCCAAGTTTGGAACAATCTGGATTTGGACGGCCATTCTTATATTGGATTTTGCGGCAGCCATGCCGAATATCTACTTTACAGAAGAACAGGCAGACAAACTTTATATGGGCCGTAAAATGGGAACAGCTTATAAATATGCTCCAATATATGCTGTGGGAATTGGTGATTATTTCAATGTGCTTCTTCCGCAAGATTCGGTTTGCTCTTCTCCCGAACATTATCTAAAAGTTCATTATGAGCGGCATGGCAATCTGCTGATTCAGCCCGAAACACGAGATACGATTTGGATAAAGAAAGGTGGCGTATGGCGCTATCGTGATCATCAAACCATCGAAAACAACACAAGTTGCCAGATGCGCTGGCAATGGCAATACTATGCTTGGCATAAAATCAAGGGATTGTTTTGCAAAGACAAAAGCGAGCAATGAAAAACTACTTACTTATACTGACAGGCATTTTGTTCGTTTGTTGCCAAAGCCAACCTGAAAGACCATTTACAGAGGCCGAGAAATTGGCTGATAAGCAATACTACCAATTCTTTGGTTGGATGCTTTTCGGCGATGGAGATGAAGATACCGCAATCGAAAGTCTGTTTAAGTCGGCGGAAGCAGGAAATGCAGAAGCGCAAATCGAATTGGGAGGATGCTATGCAGAACGCCCCGATCTGATTAAACGAGAGAAGCCCGATATTGATTCTGCTGTTATTTGGTGGTTAAGGGCGGCGGAACAGGATGAATGGATGGCCCAACGGGATTTAGCATACTATTATGCCGATATTCAAGATTGGAAGCGAGCGAAATACTGGCTGAAACGAGCCAAGAAGAACGGATATAAAGACAAAGAATTACAAAAACGGATTCGACGAAACTTGTAACCAACCGTGACAAGGTTTATAAAAGGGTCTATAAATATATACTTTCAGAAAAGTTTGTCACCGAGATAAAGTGGAATTATTAAGATGAAAACCTACATACTCTCCATATTCGCTCTGCTGATTATAGGGTGCGGAAATCAATCGCAATCACGGTGCGATTCTGCAATACTTGTACCCGTTAAATCATTTAGTAGGGAGATTGCTGATCGTGCCTTATGGCGGGAACTGTCACATGATGATAATGAATATTTCCCATACATAGATTCGGCCCGTTTGGATTGGTCGCAAGTGGTCAATCATTATCTCTCGACAAAACATCCTAATTCAAAACAGTTGATTTTAACGTGGGGAAAGAATCAACGGTTCGATATAACACAAACACCTCGATTAAACGATATTCATTACATTGATACGCTCTTGTCATTGTGTTACTATTGTACGTTTGGGCAATTATCGTCGCCTTTTGAGCGAGAGTTGGAAAAATATATATCATTACCTATAACATTCAATCAAACACTACCTTTACTTGAACACAATCCAAAGAATAGCGAAGTAGATAGTTTGCTCAAAAAAGCTACGGACGGAATTAGAATCTTCCATACACCAGATAAAAAATACAAAATTTACTGCTTTGAAGATCGTTTTGGCTCCTCTGGCCGATTCTTTAGCGTTTACTTGCAATACGTTAAAAATGGGGGAGTCAAATGGAATCAAATAGCTGATTGGAGCCAAGGGATATATTCCCATGCAGAAATTGACAAAATATATACATTCTCACACAATGAACAAACATATTATGTGCTTATAAGTTACTGGTACAATCAAGCATATTTTGAAATTGTTGCAATCCAAAATGGAGACTTTATACCCCATTCCGAGTTTTATCCTAAACAGTTTCAAGACAATATAAAGGATGGCTGCGTAGAGTTTTATGGTGGGCCAGATTCGTATGTTAACCTCGAATTTGATTCACAAACCTTAACTATCAATTATACTTTTTATTCTTACATGGGACAGGTTGAAGAACATGGACAAACAATTCCTAAATATAAAAAGGTTGAGCAAAAAACTGTCAAGTTGGATATTGAATGAAATACCTTATTATGAAACCCTACTTACTTCCCATATTTGCCTTACTGATTGTTGGGTGTGGAAATAGCCATGCAAGGAAGATTGATTCTATTATCCATGACAATAATGTTGTCGATTCTCTGCGTGCATTCAGATTCGACACGACACAATATAATTCGAGTGCAAGGATTGATAAAGAACTGACTTTCCTTTTTAAAACATGGTACAATCATCCTGAATATTGGGATAATTACTGGCTGGAAGAATTGGTTGATAACCGACTGCGCCATCACCTTAATAATCCGTTGACATTTATGGAGGATATGCCAATATTGGATTCGGTGATAAGGATCAATTCTACCGCAGATGGGAAATATAAATTTTACAGTTATGAGATTGCAGGCGATGGTACAGCTGGCGCATACAGGACTTACTACCAATATCGGGATGCAATAGGCAAGATTCATATCAAGGAGTGGCAGGAGAATATACGAGAAGGCGCATTGATTGAAAATATTTGGCAATTTAACCATGCAGGACAGGATTATTACGTGATAAAGAGTTTTTACAAAGGACAAACCTGCTCTTGGTGCTATTATATGGAGATTGTGACCATAGATTACGGCGAAATAATTTACCATACAGAGTTTTATCCCAATGGAACATTTGAACCTCATAATGCAACATATCTTATATATAATGAAAACGGGGAAATAGTAGATGAATGCAGGAAACAAGCGTATGATATAATGGTTTGTTGTACAAATGCTTGCAACATGAATATCGACTATTCATTCGACCCTGAAACATTGACAGTCCATGTTAAAAGCGATGCTGATACAGCCGAAAGTAGAACAGGGGCAATCAAAGAATATTCATGGAAACTTGTTTTACCTCCTAATAATATTCACACAAAAAGGAATAATAGATGAAGAACTGCATACTAATACTTGCACTTGTTATTGGCTTAATGATGCTTGGATGTGGCAATAGACAAGTAAAGCAGATCGAGCAGACAGAAAAGGATTCAACTGAAATTACAATCAAGACATCTTATGATACCGTCCATTTCAAATTTAAGTGGAGAAATGCCGATTCTATCCCTTACTTATTTGGGAAACCATCGAAAGACAAGATAGCTGAATATCAACGACGATTCGACAGTTTGCATTTTACTGAACGTTACGGCTTTTATGATAGAATCGAGTATTTCCGAGATATATCCCATATCATTGCGGTAAATGATTTTGTTGCATTGTGGTTTGCGAATGGAACAACGCCTTATCAAGATGATTTGGATATGATTCTTTGGCGCATTAATGAATGTTACCCTCTTAATTGTTCCACCACGGAAACAGAACTGTATCAAAGATTTTCGGAACAAATAGATTCATTATTATCATACTCGCTCTTCTCACAATGGGATGCTAATATACAGGCATGGTTGGCGACCAAATTACATGAATGTAAGGTAGAAATATACAACAATCGACTATTGGATTGTAACAACAAGTTTAAGGATATTTTAGCGTCGGAACATTGTGCATGGAAAGAATATGAAGAAACCTTATATGATGTATGCGATAAAATAGTTGTCGGGAAATATGTTGGGTCTGGAGCACCAGTGGCGTATGGCGATTTTTTCATAGAAAGCTATGAGCAGAGATTGATTTCATTATTGGATTACTATTTTATTTTGGGTGATTCCAATTATCAGCCGACAGAACGACATGCCCAGATTTCAGATAAAATGATACATAGAGCATATTCGGATTTCTTTGATGTGATTAATTCAGATTATGAAGATTATAGCGTGGAAGAAAAGCAGAGTGTCTTAAAAAATGATATGCGCTTTTGGGATAAATGGATGGCTGAACGCAGAAAAGTTTCAGCACAATTACCGATGCCTCTCAAAAAAGTTTATGATAATTGTACGAATAATCTCAAACGGCGAAAATTGATTCAAATAAAGAGCAGATATTGGGGATATGGAATATGTAGCGGTTTTGAGTTGGATTGCATATTAAAAAAGGATTGCTCCGATGAAGAACTGTTTAACTATGATTATCAGGCACGATACGATGCTTTATTAATCAAGTGACATAATTTTCAGGGGGTATATAAACAGAATATTCTATAATTGCGTCACAGAAGATGAAAAACTGCATACTAATACTTACATTATAATATTATGTGGCTATATACCAAAAGGCAATATAAATCTGCCATTGAAGACAAAGACAAGGAAATGGAAGAAATACTTGATACATTTAGAGATGAAATTATCAAAGATCTGAAATCTCTTGTTAAGTCTGAAGACTATAATGAAAAGTATAAATTACTCTTAAGGCACAAAGGATACTATGAGGCCATAAAGAATGATTTAAATACACAAAGGAAGAGTCTTAATGACATTTTTAAAAAATATGATTTGTGTTTTCAGTATCAGGGTTTTTGGGGGTTGCTTGATAAAATTGTATATAAAAACAATCAACTGGAGTGTTGGGTAGACTACTATCATTCATTTCCTCCTGATTATGGTTGTTTCTCTTTGGATGAAATTCCTACAAGAGTACTATATAAAGCTCTAAGAATATTCAAAGGGATATTATAATCGCAAGCAATAGACTATTTATTCGAGTGTCATATTATACAAAATGCGCCATGTAATATGAAAAACTACTTACTCCCCATATTCGCCTTACTGATTGTAGGGTGTGGAAATCAACGCCAGCAACATACGATGTTGAAAAGCGATTGGTTAAGAAAGAATATGTCAAACGAGATTGAGTGACATAATTTTTAAGGGGTATATAAAATGATTTTTTTGAAATTGCGTCACATCAACATAACTATTAACCCATAACACAACAACATGATGACACGAGAAGAAAGACTGAAGTTTTGCTCAATCTGCAAAAAACGGCAGATGGATATGCAAAGAGGTTTGGTATGTTCATTAACCAATGAATATGCTACTTTTGATGAAAAATGTACGGATTTCGAAGCTGACGAAACTGCAATCGCAAAAGAACTCACAAAGCAGAGGGAGTACAAGGAAGAACTGCAAAAAACAGGAGGAGTTCTAACAGGCTCTAATTGGTTTTTATGGATTGGTGTACTATCCATTCTTAATATCATATTGGGATGTATCGTTAATCTTCAATTCGTATTTGGATTAGCGGTAACACAGTCTATACAGGGAATTGCGGTTGAGACTGGCACAGAAATATTAGGTATTATTCTCTCCGTATTGATTTCGGGATTCTATATTTGGACATATTATCTGGCTGCTAAAAAAGAGCACTTATGGGCCTACTTTGCGGGATGGAGTATCTATTTACTCGATGCCTTAATATATCTTCTGATTTTACCCATAGAATTTGACGCATCGATTATTTGGCCTTTGTTTCTCCATGCAATATTATTAGTTGTACTATATTCTTCAACTCCATTATTTAATGAAAATACTTGGCAGAATATAAAGACTTTTGATTGGACACATAGTAGAATTGCATATGCTATTTATGGTGGAATGATAACGCTTATACAGATTGGTTGTTTGGTATTAATTGGTATTATTGGATTACAAAATTAGTTGTCAAAACTTATTACAGACAGCAAAGACCTGCATTGAGGCCCTTTTAAGGTGTCTCATGCAGGTTTTTATAGATACAACCCATTGCATAAGTCATTAATTTTTCGTATATTTACATTATAATCAAACATATAATTAACAACATAAATTTTAGCTAAAATGAAAAGAAAAACACCGAAAATTGATTGAGAGGCAAAAACCGAGACTGTCGATGATATTCAGTACTCCTATATTGCCAAAGCCGTAACTTACGCACGTGATTGCAATGTCTGCCTGTTCGTAGGACGCAAAACAGCCGAACCTGCACCATTGAAATTCACTTATTATTTAGAACTCGACATCGCCCCTGAAAAGGATATGACGATTCGATTCTGCAAACGAGGGCAGGACATAGCAGGATTTTCCTTTCGGTTAGACCCGCAAGATTGAAAAGCAGGGATTCTCGTGCTTCCATGGCCCAACCTTATAACATTTCCCAAGTCCAATCACACCCTCAATCTGTTTGAAACACATATCAAGAGCGATGCAGTCGTATTTGGCTACACATCATTAGAGGGCAAGCAGAAAGAGTTTCGTTTCCCGCTGACTGGATTCAACGAGAAATATTTAGAGCAGTTTATATAAAAGATAAGAGGACAGACTTTGACAAGGGGTCTATAATTAGACCGTTTGACAATGTTTGTCCTTACTTTTTCAACTAATAACAAAGCAACATACACTCTCTTAAAAGGAGAGAGCAGGGGAAAATTTTCCCGCGCGTTTTTCTCCACGAGTTACGAGGACAGACTTTGCAGTTTTGCAAGGTTTGTCCTTTTTCTTTTTCAAACAGATGTCGGGGTCTATGAACATCTAAAAATCATCACAAATAACTAAAAACGAATCAATTATGACAAACCACAAGGGTAAAACACATTGAACAATGTAGAGCCATGCTCTTAATTAAATGACAATTAACAAATTACAATTCTATGTTATTCACTCGCAGTTGGCAAAAGGCTCTCCATAGGGTACACATTAAAGGGAAAATCAATCGCACTATCATTCGTAACTACCTGATATAACGATTGATGCCTCTTTAGCTCAGTTGGTAGAGCACGACACTCTTAATGTTGGGGTCCAGGGTTCGAGCCCCTGAGGGGGTACAAAGCAAAAGACTGATAATCAATGATTATCAGTCTTTTTGTTTTTGTGTTCCTGCCCTGTCGTCGGGCATTTTCGGGTGGAAAAGAGAGCGTTTTCGGGGAAATGTTTAACACTAAATCAGTCGGTTAAACTTGTTTGCGCAACAATGCAAACAAATGAATATCAGCATTAACGCCGTCTTTCGCAAAGACAGACTGAACAATCAAAACGCCGCGCCCGTTCACCTGCGTTTAACACAAAACCGAAAACTTAAACACATCAGCACGGGTGTAACACTCAACATTAACGAGTGGGATTTTGAAAATCAGCGTGTTAAGGGCCAAACTCCCGAATTGCAGGCGTTACAACTCCGCATTGACACCAAAATCGACGAACTCCGCCGCAAAATCAAACGCTTGGAAGCATTAGAGGTAGAGGTTACTCTCGACAATCTTTTGGAAACCAACGGGCGGAAAATAAACTGCACGGTCGGCGAATATCTGAAACAGACTATCGAACGGCTGGAAACACTCGGCAAATACGGCTCGGCATCCAAACACCGCTCTTTGTTATCCCGTTTGTCGCAATTTCGGTCGCTGAATATCTGATTTGATTGCATATCTTCACGACTTTGAACTGTTCCTGCGTAAAGAGGGCAACACTAACAACAGCATAACAACATAAATTTTAGCTAAAATGAACAGAATACCAAAAACAGAATGACGGCAGAGCAGCGATGAACAGCGCATGATGATTTGAAAAATCGTTGCCGATGATAACTTTTACGGGATGTGTTTGGCTATATCACGCAAACCCGATGAATTTGCGCCCGCGATTTATGTATACATGCCTGACGATACAGATAGAGATATACAACTTTTCAGCGCAAAGGGCAGATAACAGTACAGATGCAATGTACATTGACTGAATCCAACGCAGAGATATTGCTCCTTATGCCGAATATCCTTGAATGGGGACACGATAAGATAAACCTATTCGAATTGCATATAAAAAGCGATACGGTTATTATCAACTATACGACAACAGAGGGGAAGCAAAGAGATTTTAAATTCCCGCTGGCTGGGTTTAAGGAGAAATATTTGGAACAATTTATATAAATTATCTATCTTTGCTCATACGATATGCCGAAACTTTATATCATAGCGGGTTGTAACGGTGCCGGAAAAACGACTGCATCCTACACCGTATTGGTTGCAAAGAGTTCGTCAATGCCGATGAAATTGCAAAAGGGCTGTCGCCGTTCAATCCCGAAAGTGTGGCAATCGAAGCAGGGCGACTGATGTTGCAACGTATGGATGACTTACTTGCCGAGGGCGCGGATTTTGCATTTGAAACGACGTTGGCAACTCCGTTCCTATGTGAAATTTATCGAACGGGCACACGCGAAAGGCTACTTTGTAACCCTACTTTATTTTTGGCTGCCGACTCCTGAACAAGCTATCGAGCGTGTTGCAACACGCGTAAGCGAGGGCGGCCATAATATCCCGTCGGATGTCATTCGCCGTCGTTATGCGAACGGGATTAGGAATCTTGTAACACTTTATACGCCGATTTGTAATTTCTGGACGATATACGACAATAGTTCGGCAGATGCAGAAATTAAAATCATCGCTTCGGGAGCGAAAAACACAACAATCAAAATAGAAGATACGTTATCCTACAAAACAATTGCAGACTATGAGCGAGATTGAAATAAAACAAATGCAGGAGAAAATCAATGCAGGGATTTTACTTGCCCGAAAGCGTCTGATTGAGAAAACAAAAAAAGAGGACGGCGAATTGGTGGTTGTGCGAGATGGAAAGGTCGTACGCATCAAAGCCAAAGACCTTAAATAATTCTGTCTAATTGAGAAATATATCCTCGGCCATACGGTCGGGGATTTTTTATATAGAAATCAAAGCTACTGAAAATTGCCGAAAACAGACGAACGGCGAGAGGGTGATTAATCTTTAAATCAGTCGGTTACGGACAAAAACTTCGTTTTTGTCCGCGAAGTAGACACAACACTCTCAATGTTGGGATTCAGGGTTCGAGCCCCTGAGGGGGGGGGCAGAAAAGCAGTTGAAAGATACTGCAACAAACAGAAAAAACCTTGGCTAAATCTTTCTTAATCTTTGATTGAGCACATGCACTTCTATGCCCGGTATCGATTCGATAAACCGGCTTCCCAACAACATGGAGGGCGTGTAATATCCGCCCGGGCCGGTATAATCCAGACAATATTGCGCGATCCGGATACCGACCGTGGCGGTCAGAGCGTAGACATTGGGGGTGGACATCGTCATTTCCAGCTTTTCGCCGTCCGGAGCCTCGGCCTCGCCCCAGAATTGTCCCCGCCCGGCCTCCAGCGCTTTGGCGTCAGGCCCTTTTTTCATCAGCCAGCCAGCCAGACGCTTCGTGATCTTCTGCCCGAACTGGGTATTCAGAATCCCTTTGACCGGGTTGGTCAATCGTATCATATAGATGCTCATTCTCGGCATAGCCATATAGACTGCGCCATCGGGAACTCCGGTAGATATTCCGGAGGTGAAAACATCCCCCCAGGGGATCGTCATTGCCCACTGGGGCTTATTCTGAAACGGGATTTTCCGCATCTGAAAGGCATTCGAAACGACTTTCAGCATACCGCCCTCGCGGATCAACCCGCCTTTGCCGAAACTCTCGATCATGGTGTTGACCGTGCCGATACTTGGATTGGTGCCGAACGAGAGAGCCAGATCGATGCGCGTGGCGACGGGCAGTTTCTCCTTAAGCATCGCCGCCAGACAGTCGGTTGGCACGATGTCGGTTCCGGCACCTGGCAAAATGAGGACGTTTTGCTGCCGCGCCTCTTCATCCAGCGCATGGCATTTCCGGAAGATGTCGATCTCGCCCGTAATGTCGAGGTAGTGGATCTGTTGCGCAAGACATGCTCGCGCCAGCGGCTCCGCCGTGGCGGAAAACGGCCCCGCACAGTTGAGTAGTACGCTTATATCCTGTAAATTGCTTCCGGTATTCCGTACACCGAAAGCCCGGCATTCGAGGCTCAGTTCCGTAGCGATAGGTTTCAGCTTTTCGGCATCTCGCCCGGCGATAATAGGGCGGAGCCTCTGTGCCACAGCCTCGCGCACCATCAGCTCTCCGGCATAGCCGTAGGCCCCGTAGATCATCAACTGGTTATTTTTCATCGGATCTCCCTTTTAGTCAGGTGATTCAATACGACTTTCGCCATTTCCTTGGAGCTGAGCGGATTCTGGCCAGTGATCAGGGTTCCGTCGACAACGACTTTCGAAGTCATCGGAATCCATGCTTTCCGGTAATCGGCACCCCGTTCTTTCAGCACCGCTTCGAGGTCGAAAGGAACAACCTTTTTGCGCCGGGCAAGGGTTTCCTCGAACCAGCTGAATCCGGTGATCTTTTTACCGGCTACCAGCAACTGCCCGTCAGACAGCCCAACGTTCAGCAATCCGCATACGCCGTGACAAATCGCCGACACGATTTTGCCGCTTTCAAAATGCGTTTTGAGAATTGCCTGCAGGACGGCATTGTCCGGGAAATCGTACATGCTACCATGTCCTCCAGCCAGATAAACACAGTCGAACCGTCGCCCCGCAACTTCATCGAGACTTTGGGCATGATGCAACAGCTCCCGAAATTCGGGGTCGTTCCAATATGCTTTGGACATCTTATCGAGGGTGAACGGCTTCAAACTCTCGGGATCGACCGGTATCTCACCGCCTTTCGGACTCGCGATCGTTATCTTGCAGCCCAGCCCTTTCGCTCGGTGATAGATGTGTGTCAGTTCGCTGAGCCATAATCCGGTGGGTAGAATTGCATTGGCATAGGCTCCGATTCCGGTCGCTACGATCAAAATTTTCGGCATAATCATGACGGTGTTTTTTTGATAGGTAATGCTGCAAAAATTACTCCGTATTGCTATTCGATCTTCTTCCAAATCACCGACCGTTTCGCCCACGCCGAAGAGCCTTTTATGGACATATCCGTAGAATTAAAGAATAGGCCTTCGGCCCAACATATTCCGCTGCCGTTTCACTTGGCGTATCTCGCGGAGCATTTCGTGAACCATTCGCCGGATTTCGATTATCACTGCACTGTTCTCGCTTTCGTTCATAACCGTCAGGATTACTGACTGCAAAGGTCGGATCGGTCTTTTGCTTCGCAGGATAGATACCGGCACGCATTTTAGGGTATGCGTGGCCCCAAAAGGCAATTCCGGTTATTCCCTGCCCTTGCGGTCAGGGCTGTCGGAACCTTTG
>OJSN01001817.1_pt1 | contig 13964 bp, 10 predicted proteins | sample 1599421 | NCBI WGS metagenome assembly OJSN01 (sample SAMN04168659, study PRJEB22393) | human gut metagenome | biome: human gut microbiome; feature: stool | host: Homo sapiens | collected 2014-05-12
AAGCAGAAGAAAAACCTATTGTTTGTAAAAAATCAAAGGATAATATTTTGCGAGAGGGGGCTATTTATTATCGTTATAGAGGTGAAACAAAAGAGATTGAATATCCGGAACTTAATTCACTTCTTCAGTGCGAGAGGGAAAAAGAACGCATTCTTTGGATAAAGCATATTCAAAAGATAGCGTTGGTTGGGCCACGTCAAATAAATATACTGGACAGATACAATGGTGAAATCTCTTATGGTGATAAAAAAGTTTTGATTGATAAGAATTTGGTGGATAAATTGAATTTTATTCAAGAAGGTCATTTTACAGAAAAAGAAGGAGAAGGACTTCCTACTTTAAAATTAGTCGGTACTATTGATGGATTAATAGATGTTGATGATGCGGTTATTGATACAAACGCTGTATATCCATTAACAACAAAAGAATTACAAATAGAGCTCAATATCAATTCTTACCAAATGCAAGCAATTATCTATGCATTAGATATAAAGAATAAGCCTAAAAGACATACAGAAATTTATCATGGTGAGAAATCAAATCCTATACATAAATATTCTCAATCAGTAATAACTGTCGTAAAGTCACTATTTGAAAAGCATGGTAAGGATATTTTTATAAACGACTGTGTTGCTAAATACAAAGCAAATCTTGCAACAAAGCCTAAAAAGAAAAGGAGAAAAAGATAATGTCTTCATTCCACGAATCACAATTAGAGCAAGCATTTGTCGAGCTTTTCCAAAAAGAGGGTTACGACTATGTGTATGGAGAATGCATTCTGCGTGATACACGAGACGTTATTCTCTACGATGATTTGCGCTTTTATCTGCGGAAAAAATATAAAACCGACCATATCACCGAGGATGAAATCAATCGGGTAATCGCCAGATTGGAAACTTCAGATGGGGGTGGTGTATATGCAGAGAATGTAGAAGCGTTGCGACTTCTGCAAGAAGGTTTTTCGTTGAAACGAACCAATCCTAAGTTACCAAATCTTCATATCTATCCCATTGATTATACAGAGGTGGATAATAATGAGTTGGGAAAGAATAATATATTTAAGTTCGTCAATCAGCTTGTCATTGACGGTGAGCATCATCGCATTCCTGACGGTATTGTATTTGTTAATGGTCTGCCTTTGGTGGTACTTGAATTTAAAAATGCCATCAAGCAAAATACCACAATAGAAAACGCTTTCAAGCAACTGACGGTACGTTATAGGCGTGACATACCTAAATTGTTCCGCTATAATGCGTTTGTAGTAATCAGCGATGGCGTGAACAATAAAGTCGGTTCACTTTTTGCACCATATGAGTTCTTTTACGGATGGCATAAGGTGGAAGCTACGGATTCTATTCTTGATGGTGCTTTTGATACTATGTTCACGATGATGCGCGGATTGTTCAGAAAGGAACGCCTGCTTGATGTATTGCATAACTTTATCTATTTGCCAGATACTCCCAAGGACGAGGATAAAATCGTGTGCCGCTATCCGCAGTATTTTGCTACCACTCAACTGTTCAATAACATTCTGAAACATTCACGCTTGAATCCTGATGGTGATGGAAAAGGGGGCACATACTTCGGAGCTACAGGGTGCGGTAAGTCGTACACCATGTTATTTCTTGCCCGACAACTGATGCGTTCCAAAAAATTGAGCAGTCCTACCATTGTTCTGATAACAGACCGTACAGACCTTGATGATCAGTTGTCTAAGTCGTTTTTAAATGCTACCAAATTCATTGGAGACAAGACAATCGTTCAAGTAGAAAGTCGGGAGAAACTTAAAGAACACCTTGAAAAGCGTACTGCCGGAGGCGTTTATCTGACAACGATTCAGAAGTTCGAGGAAAGCACAGGCTTATTGAGCAATCGTGCAAACATTATCTGTATATCTGATGAGGCTCATCGTTCACAAGCCGGTTTAGGGCAGAAAACAACTATAACGGAAAAGGGTGTAAAGCATCACTATGGTTTTGCCAAGTATCTGCGCGATTCTCTTCCGAATGCTACATACGTAGGATTTACGGGAACACCGCTTGATAATACGCTGGATGTGTTTGGTCCGATTGTAGACCGTTACACCATGACCGAAGCGGTTGCGGATGAGATCACTCGTAAGATAGTCTATGAAGGTCGTGCTGCTAAAATCATGATTGACTCGGTTAAGGTGAAGGAAATAGAGCTTTTCTATGACCAATGTAAGCAAGAAGGATCAAGTGACTATCAGATAGAGGAGAGCAAGAAAATGATGACTCGGATTGATGTTATCCTGAATGACCCTGATTTGCTTGCCAAAATTGCCCAAGATATAGTGGAACACTACGAAAAGCGGATTGAGGAAGGTTCGACGGTGTTGGGTAAAGCTATGATTGTGTGTAGCAGTCGTTCCATTGCTTGGAACCTCTATCAGGCGATTATCCATTTACGACCGGAATGGGCGGAAATCAAAGAATGTATTGAAGGGGAAACTCTTTCGGAGAAGGAACGCAAAGAAATCAAGCCGATGCCGCGTATTGCTATGGTCATCACTCGCGACAAGGATAATGATTCTGACGAACTTTATAATCTGCTCGGCAATGATGAATACCGGAAAACGTTGGACAAACAGTTCAAAGAAGAGAAAAGCAATTTTAAGATTGCGATTGTTGTGGATATGTGGATAACTGGCTTTGACGTACCGAGCCTTGATACGATGTACTGCTTCAAACCTTTACAAATGCACACGTTGATTCAGACCATATCTCGTGTTAATCGTGTTTATCCCGGAAAAGAGAAAGGGCTTGTGGTTGATTATCTCGGCATAAAGCAGCAGATGAACGAGGCTCTTCATCAATATGGTGGAAATGGAGATGTCGATGGCCCGGATCTCGAAACTGTTGAAGAAGCGGTAAAAGTTGTTAAGGACGAATTGGATGTGATTAAGCGGATGTTTCATGCTTTTGACTGGTCTGGCTATTTTATTGGAACGCCTCTTGAACAGTTAGGCATTCTTCAAACGGGAGCAGAATATATTCAACATACCAAAGAACTTGAAACTCGTTTTATGCGACACTGTAAAAAGATGAAAGGTGCGTATGATATATGCTGCAACTCAGAACATCTGACAGAGGCGGAAGACAACGATATTCATTTTATGTTGGCCATCCGTTCCATAATCTCTAAACTGACGAGAGATAATGCACCGGATGCTGTCAAGATGAATAAGCGTGTGAGCGAAATGTTGAAAGATGCCTTGATGTCCGAAGCGGTGGAAGAGGTGACTAAAATCGGTGTTGCTGCCGATGAAGAAATAGACCTTCTTTCATCGGAATATATGCAACGTCTTGACCAAATTCCCTACAAAAACACCAAAGTCAAGTTGATGGAGCAACTTTTGAAACAGGTTATTGAATCGTTTCGGAAAATCAACAGGCAAAAAGGCATAGATTTCACGAAACGCTTGGAAGATATTGTCAAAAAATACAATGACCGTTCTGATGATGCTGCACTTGCCAACGATGTGATTGATGATGTCGTTGGAGAGATGGTTAGACTTATGGAGGATGTGGCAAATGAACGTACTGCCGGCAATTCTATAGGGCTATCATTTGAAGAGAAGGCTTTCTTTGATATTCTGAAATCTGTGGCGGTAAAATACGATTTCATTGAAAATTTCTCGAATGAGAAATTGACAGAGTTGGCTAAGCAAATTAAAACGATGGTAGAGGAACAGTCGGATGTTTCAGATTGGTTAAACCGTCCTGACCTTCGGGCGACATTGAAGATGAATGTAATTGTCCTGTTAGCTCGTGCAGGATATCCACCTAAAATTCGTGATGAGGTGTTCAAGGAGATTTTGGAACAGGCTGAAAGTTTCAAACGGCACAGTCGGCCTCGCCCTTATGCTATTGACTATGATTCTTATTCATCAATGGTGGCAGAACCGTAGTATGAACCAAATAAATACAGAACGATTAACTAGGATTTTTATTTTAGACATAAAAAATCCTCAATAAAGGAAGTAACAGTAATGAATAGAATAGTACTTATTGGAAACGGCTTTGACTTGGCACATGGACTTCCTACTAAATATGAAAATTTTATAAACTGGTATTGGGAGAAACGAGTAAATTCTTTTGCAGGAAATCTTACATCTATATCAGAGGATTGCCTTTGTTCTATCAAAATTACTTCAGACAATGATAATCGCTGTTGGAATGTCTTTGCATTTTGTCTTCCTAAGTTTATTAACAAACCGTCCGGTAAAGAGATTATTGATAGTATTGCCAATGATTCAAAATCTTATGAGTTTTCGTTGTCTCCGTTTTTTCAGAATATATGTACTTGTATTGAAACTAAAGGGTGGGTTGACATAGAAAAGGAATATTATGATTTATTGCGAAACTTGATTGTAAGTCCAGACAACTGTGATTATGCAATTTCAGAAATCAATAAACAGCTACATTATATTCAAGAACTTTTAGCTGAATATCTTTCTTCTATCACAACTGATAATATAAAGTGCAATGCGGAAATACTACGTCAAATTTATGGAAATATTCGTAAAGATGATATTAGTATTTCGCAATTACAGGTTTACTATGACTATGTAGATTATCTAATCCAACAAGACAATGTGTACCAACAGTTGCTTTGTAGGTATGGTTTTGAAGGTAGCGACAGGCACTTTATGGCAGAGGATATCAAACAGCTCAGAAAGCAATTTGTGAGCTCGTCAGAGATAGATGAAATTTACCTAAAGGATTTAATAATTCCTGAGAATATTATGCTACTTAGTTTTAATTATACTGAAGTAGCAGACAAGTATGGGTATCTGAAAGTTGCATCTACAAATCATATTCATGGAGACTTGAATAATCCCGATAGCATAATATTTGGCTATGGTGATGAACTTGATGAGGATTATAAAGATTTCCTTAAACAATCAAATAATGAGTGCTTAAGACACATCAAATCTATAAAGTATTTAGAGTCGGGAAAATATCGTAATTTGCTTCAGTTCATTGAATCTGCTCCATATCAAGTTTATATCATGGGGCATTCTTGTGGCAACTCAGACCGAACGCTGTTAAACACCTTGTTTGAACATAAAAACTGTGTTTCAATAAAGCCATATTATTACCAAAAAGATGATGGTTCAGATAACTATCTGGAAATCGCACAAAATATATGTCGTAATTTTACGGACATGAAGTTAATGCGTGATAGAGTCGTTAACAAAATGTTTTGTGAACCATTGTCACAATTTAAATGATTTTGTTATGGCAAAAAACATAGAAATACGAAATAGTGCGGCAGAGTTTCTTATCTTCATGCTTGAAGGCAAGGAGGATGGGATTCAGGTGATGTATAAGGATGAGACCATTTGGGCAACACAAAAGGCGATGGCGCAGCTTTTTGATGTAGGAGTACCAGCAATCAGTAAGCACCTTAAAAATATTTTTGAGAGTGGTGAGTTGGACGGAAAATCAGTTATTTCCAAAATGGAAACAACTGCTTCGGATGGCAAGAATTACGATACGGCATTCTATAATCTCGATGCCATTATCAGTGTCGGATATCGAGTCAATTCTGTTCGTGCCACACAGTTCCGTCAGTGGTGTACGTTTGTGCTTCGTCAGTTTGCCATCCGTGGATATGTGCTTGATCATAAGCGAATGGAGAACGGGGCTTTCTTAGGTGTGGATTACTTCGAGCATTTGTTGGCCGAAATAAGGGAGATAAGGCTGAGTGAGCGTCGTTTTTATCAGAAACTGACCGATATTTATGCTACGGCTATAGACTATAACAAAGATGCTCCGACAACACGCTTTTTTTTCAAGAAGGTACAGAACAAAATGCACTATGCTGTGCATGGGCATACCGCTGCGGAGTTGATAGTCGAACGAGCCGATGCGAATAAGGAACACATGGGATTGACCACTTGGGAGAATGCTCCGAATGGAAAAATTGTCAAAACTGACGTGTCTGTTGCAAAGAACTATTTGCGAGAAAAAGAATTGGAAGAAATGGGCAGGATAGTCAATGCGGCCCTTGATATGGCAGAAAGTATGGCTATGCGTCATATACCTATGACAATGGAAGATTGGGCAAAGCGAATAGATAAATTCATTGATTTATTTGAGAGCCCGATATTACAGGATAGTGGAAAGGTTTCTGCCGAATATGCCAAAGATTTTGCTGAATCAGAGTTTGAAAAGTACAGGATCGTTCAAGACCGTCTTTTTCAATCTGACTTTGATAGATTTGAAGATAATAGTCTTCCTGCATTGGATATTGAATAATTATAATGTCATTTTGAGGTTGGCAAAATCGCCTTTGGGATATGGCAGATTCATGTCGTTAAATTGGCAAGCGTTCGGACAATAGTTCTGTGTTCATCATCTAGTATCTGCATTTATGGTGGCCGACGTTACTCCAGGATACCACTTAAAAGCAAGAAAAGAGTTCACATAAAAGTTCATAAAAGAACCGGTAGGGTTCATAAAAGAGTTCGTAAAAGCACTACTGAAATACGCTTGTCTGTGGTAATTGTCAAACAGAGGCTACAAGGTATTACAAGCCCATCCAAAACATGATTGCGTGGAGAGTTAAGGCATTCTATAATCGCAATAAAGCCATATCCTGCTTGCCTAGGATTGGCAACTTCTCACGAGCGATTTATCGCTTGGGGTATTGAGTTACCCTAACTCAATAGAGGTCGTATAATGGGCAAGCCTAGGGCGTAATTAAGTGTGCAAATTTCGCTTTTGGTCGAGAAAGACGAGGATGAGGCTGGCGAAAAGAAAAAGTGCTTAAATAACGCTTTTTTTATCCAATCAGCTTGCTGGAAAATTGGCATTCTCAAACGGCCGATTGGTCGTTTGGGGTATTAGGCTCCCCATATAAGATAAAGTCTGTACAGCGGGCAAGCCCGTGACTTAAAAAAGACGTGCTTTGAAGTAAAATGTTTGATATTTATGGCTTTGAATGACTGTCAAAGACGATTTAGAGAGAATAATTGTCGTATAAATGTGTATTTATATGGCAACTTAAATGGCATTAATGTCACATTTGGTGTTACAGTAGTGCCGATTCAGAACTTTTAAATTGTATCAGAACATTTGCCCAACAGAGAAAGTGAGCAAAAGGCGAAATTTGTTTGGCATTTGGCATATCGTTTTGCCGGTACTCGAATATGAATTGTTCCAGCAGGTTTGCCGAAATATAACAGAGGCTCATATTGAAAAACAGCGAAAAAAGAAATTATTCAAAAAGTAAAGTGTCATTTTATATGCCAATACAAATATTGCAGTTTTGTCATAACCTTAATTGTACAGGCGTCAAAATCTACAAATGGCAGAAGAGGAACAATCTTTCCATACTGATTGCCACAACCTATTCCAAAGGAATTATCCACAAGAGCATTGGCAAATATAATGGCAGCGACCAGTTTCGAGAATTATCATGAAACCAGTCGTTGCGCTTAAACTTTAACATACATCACAATACACGCTTTTAGAATAAAGTCAAGTGGAGAATCAATAGTGGTAATCCGGCATGAACCGATAAATGCCACGGCTTTCCTGAACCACCATCCGTTTGTTCGTGAGAAACTTAATTGTTTCCACAATCTTGTTGTGATTCAATTTTGTTCCTGCCAGTTCGTAGGCAGTGGTCAGTTCTTCTTCCAAAGCTTTATATCCCGAAATAGTCTCTTTCCCCTCAAAAGCCATTTCGAGAGCCTTGCGATGGGTGGATTCGTGAATGTTCTTACCTGGGGAGAATGGTTCTTGCTTGGGACGACCAGCACTTTTCTTGGTCGGCACATAGTCCGGCAGAAGTTCGGGAAGCGATTGGTCATTGATGTAGAAAGCGAATGGCAGGAAGTCCTTTGAGCGGGTATGCACACTTTCCACTTTGCTGATTTTGCTGTCGTCCTTGTCTTTCTCGATTTGGATGACCGTTTCCGCTTTGTTGTTGATTTCCGTGCCAATGTGTCCACGGGCATTTTCATCACTTTTGTTCTGATGAAGAATGGTGTGAAGATGAATCTGGTATTCGTCAGTCCACTGCATAAGTTTGGATATTACACATGTGGCTTCACTCGGTGAATTGATGTCATAAACCAAGTCGCGGATTCCGTCAATCACGACAAAACCAAGCCCTTCAATCTGACTGATGGCATCGTCTATGATAGCCAAACGCTCCTTCGGATTGAACTTGCGTAGAGCGAGAAAATAGAAACGGGCGCAATCTTCATTAGCCGGCAACTCTGCTAGTTTCATGATACGTTGCATTACAATCATGCAATGATTCTGACTCTGTTCTGTGTCAATGTAAAGGATGCGGTTTTTCCCATCAGGAAAATCCGTTGTGTAGTTAAGGACTTCCTTTCCGGACAAAGCTGCTGCCACCATAGCCGACACGTTGAAGGTCTTTTTGCTTTTTGCCTTGCCAATGGATGCACTGAAATTTCCCAATGTTCCGATAGCCACTCCGCCTATACTCAGGACTTCCGGTTCCTGTTCGTACACCTTTTCCAAACTGAGCATAGTATCTTGCCATCTCGTAGTGATTTGAGCAAAATCCTCAATGGGTGTTGCAGTTTCCATACTTACCAGTTTTTAGGATTAGGCTTGCGACGGTGTGAGGCATACATCGCTTCGTTTTCTTCCTCATAGGTGAGAGGTACTGAAGTTTTGCGTGATGCCTCCAGCCATTTGTCGAGCTCGTCACGATAGATATAAAGGTACTTTCCTTGTTTGATAACCGGAATGTTGTCCTTCTTTATCTTGTAATAAAAGGTGGAGACTGGCATTTTCAGATAGGCACAGGCTTCCTGTACCGTCATAGGTACATGCAAATTCTCTTTTGGTTCGCTTTGGCGGTTAAGAGTGTCCCTAAGTAAATTTTCCATTCCTGCGATTCTCTCGCAGAGTTCGCCTACCACTTTGGGCAGGTCATTAAAAGTCAAATCTGTTGTGTTCATATCTTCAATAATTAGAATTAATATGCTGCAAACCAACAGAATGAAATTTTGCAGAAATCTGTCAGGCGGAACAATGATTACCGTCTGCACGATTTAATTTTCAAGTATTATTGTGAAAGTGGAAATCTCCTTTGTCCGGCACGTCAATAGGAATGTCGCATGGGACATTGACACGCAAATTGGCTTCCAGATATTCTATATCGGCGTTGCGCAATTCGTATGGGAAAGAAGACTTAATGAATATCGCTCTGTCGCGACGAGAGACTCCAAGCCGTTCACCGATATTCCAAGCTAAGTGTCTTAAAGAGGGAGAACTGATTTTTGCTTCTTTCGTTGAATGGATTGGCTGACAATCGTTAACCCGGTTTTCAGCAATACACTCTATATTCCTGAATAGTGTGCTGATATTCTCTTTTGAGAGATATTTCGAGGTCTTTTCCACTACATACTCACGGATAGCTATCATGGTGTCCCTTTTTCGTTTCACCTCCTTCAGTTGCTCTTTCACAAGAATGCTCTCATATCTCTCCAAACTATCAGGTATCTGTTCCTCTTCTACTGAATCTTGATTAGCATTTTGATGGCTGCTTTCTTGTGAACATTCGCTTTGTACTTGCTTATTTGTAGTACTACTTGAGATTGTCGTAAAAAGCCCTGCCATTACTTTGCGGAATATGGCAAAGGTCAAAATAAGCATTACCAAAGAGATAATAAAAATGGTGGCATCAAATAGGATGTTGTGATTGAACTTTTCACCGATATTGTATGCGGTGAGTGCCGAGAGTGAAACGATGACCACTCCAGCCAAACTGCTGATATCAGCTGCTTTCTGAACTTGTATATTATTCTCCATATAGTTGTGATTGTTTACAATTTTATGGCGTAAAGTTCAGCACTAATTTCCATATAACCATAAATACTAATGGTTATTGGACTGATATTCACAAATAATTATGGTTAGAATATGAATCATACTCAAAAATCATACTCTAACCATATAAAAGAGGTAATAATGACCGTTAATCCTTACGGATCAAGGAAATTTTGTTGCTGGCTTTTCGCTTGTTGCTATCCACCACTTTCATGTATCGTTGGGTTGTGGTGATGCTCTTGTGTGCCATGATGCTTTGGATGGTTCGGATGTCTGTTCCGGCAGCAGCCTGTAAAGTGGCGAATGTCCTTCGATATGAGTGGAAGGTGATGTTTTTGGTGATACCTGCGGCTCGGATCCACTCTTTCATGGGGTATTGCGTCCAGCATCTTTTCAATCCTTTGAATACCAGCCCTGTCTTTTCGGGAGAATAACCAATCAATTGCAAGGCTTCGTCACTAATGGGGATGATGTCTTCTGTTTTTGTCTTTTGAGTGACGGTGTGGACGCATTTTCCTCCGGCAGCAAAGTCCACGATTTCTTCCCATCGCAATGTGAGAATATCGCTGATTCTCAGACTTGTCAGACAAGAGAATAACGAGGCTGTTTTCAGAACCGGTATTTTGCAAGGTGTTTCTGCCAATCTGTACAGTTCATCTACGCTTAGGTAGTCTTTCACTACATCTTCCGGCTCTATCTTGTCCAAGAAATCATTTACATTGGAGTGAATTAACTTGTTGCGATAGAGTATTTTGAGAAATCCTCTGAATGTGGACCAGTAGCCCACAGCCGAATTGCGTGATATGGGACGCTCAGGACGTCTAAGCTGTTTCGCATTAAGCAGATACTCTCTGAACTTGTTGCATAAGTCCACATCGATTTCCTCGAATGAACATTTTCCACCCACGAAATTGAAAAAATGCAGATATACGAACTCCCATTTCTGGTCGTGCTTGCGGAGTGTCTTCTTATAATAGGCAAGAAAATCTCCTTTCATCTTGCTCTTGTCAAAGAAATCGTACCGCTCATTTACGATGGATTCAAAACGTCGGCATCGTATAGCTTCCGCTTTTTCCGACATGACGGCATTAAAGTTCTGTTCCCGTTGGTTCTTTGGTTCGGCATAGATGTAGATGCCCAAAGATTCATGACGGATTACCTTCATACTTTCTTTGTCGCGATAACCGGGATAATAATCCAGATAGAACGACAACATGTTTTTCTTTAGAGGTCTTGTCCTCAATGTTACAGTTTTACATTCGTGCATAATGATATGTTTTTATAATTGGTGATTAATTTGTTGCAAACCAATACAATGAAACAATGCTGATGACTGCCATTGATGAAAATGATTCTTGTCTGTGCAGATTAATTCTCAGATACCGGATTTTTCAGCCATCACCTTGTCAAAATCCTTTTTCAACAGGAACATGGACTTCCCGTGATACATCTTCCGTATCTTGTTATACCTCGCATAATTGTAGACATCATCCCTACGCAGGTTATATTTTTCGATTGCTTCGGCTACGCTGTAATACATTTCCCGTTGGTCGAAACCTCCGCTTTTGATGATGTCGATATGGTCTTTTGAATATTGGACTTTGCCATAAACAACACGGGACGGGATTTTATGGCGATGTACAAATGAGCATCTGGCATCTTTGCTCATACCATAGATTTCCTCCATTTGCTCCGCACTAATCCATTCCTTTATATTGTCTGCAGCTTTATATTTGGCGAAGAATCTGTCAACTGACAGTTGCTCGTAATAATTGAACCCACCATGACTGATTTTAGGAATGTCGTTTTCACGGCATCGCTTGCAAATGGTTTTCCTGTTCATATGATAAGTTGCCGCAATTTGCTCGGATGAGTAATAACCTTCAGGGATTACAAAGGTTTCTTTTGGCAGGTCGCTTTTCTTTTCCCGTTTCTTGGGTGTATATGTTCCATCACGATGCTCTATATAGACTTTGTCAAACTCGGAACGTAGCACCATTGTTCGGCTTCCTTGCTTGAAGCGTTTGATGTCGTATTTGTTGACATAGTAGCTGATATTAATTTTGGTAAGTCTGTATTTCTCGGTAATTTCATCGTAGGTATAATAATCAGGATTCAGCTTCTCCTGCTTTTCCTTAATCGCATCTATATGGGCACGGGAATAATATACCTCGTGGTGACGGTTGATTCGAGGGATATTGTGCCGTAGTGCAAAGGTGACAACGGCATTACGGCTCATACCGTATTTTTCCATGACCTGCTCCGGCGTGTAATAACAGTCCGGATTGATTTCTTCGGCAAGGTCGGCAAAATACTTGTCTATGAGGGTGCGGTTGTAGAATACACGGCTACCTTCTTCAACCTTTGGGATGTTGTATAGTTTGCAACGACGATACAGGGTTTTCTTCTGGATTTGGTATTTCTCCAGAATCTCATTCGTGGTGTAATAGAGGACGGTCTGTTTCCGTCCATAGCTGCGTTTCTTGTAGTCGGGTGCATTGTCGAACATTTTTTCAATGTCGGATTTGCGTATAATGGTGCGCCCGCGAAGTTGCAACGCCCGAATGATACCAGCAGCCATGTGTCGGTATATGGTGGCGCGACTAATGCCTAAAAGGGTTGCGGTTTCGGCAGGGGAGAGATACAACTTGCTTCCTACGATTCCGACTTCCTGCATGGGCGGCTCATTTTGCCGTTCCTCGTATTCCTGTAACCTCTGCTTCCGCTTCTTCTCTTTGTACGCTTTTTCATTGCACGATTTACTGCAATAGCGTGTTACCATCGTGTGTGCTATAAATGGTTTGCCGCACCACTGGCATTTTCTTTGTACCTCCATATATTAGTCGCCTTTAATTTCGTCGATTTCGTCTCAACGCGTCTCACAATTTCTCACAGCGTCTCACACTGTGTCTTCTATAGCGGTTCCGCTCATTCTCATAGCATCTCACATCGTGTCCAAGATGTCGCTATGATGAGTGCGAAGTGTCCGCTTAATTGTTCGGCGGTAGAATTATGGTACAAAATAATGCTGGAAATCCGCAACCAGTCAGATTTGACTGAAAACCATATAAAAAGAAAAGCCGCTGGTTATCAGCGACTTTCTTCTAATTGGCTATGGTTGCTTATGGCTACTTACAAGCCGTCATTTCCCGATGCAAAAATTCTTAAAAATATTACCCAGAACCTCATCCGTAGTAATCTCGCCGGTAATTTCACCAAGATAATGAAGACACTCACGGATATCCTGAGAGATGAATTCGCCACTGAGTCCGGATTCAAGACCTTCGTTCACACGCTCGATGGCTGTGCGGGCATTACGAAGGGCTTCGTAGTGACGGACGTTACTGACGATGACATCGGAAGTATTGAGGGTATTTAGATTTACAGTCCGGGTCAATTCCTGAATCAAGCGATCCAGATTTGCTCCGGTACGGGCTGAAATCGGAATAATCTCTTCACCGGAAGTAAAAAGCCGGATGGTTTCCTGAGGCGTCAATAAATCTTCTACCTGATCGGTTTTATTAAGGACGATGATTAACTTTGCATCCGAAGTGAGGCGGGATTTCACCTGATGATAATATTCTTCGAAAGACTCTACTCCCCGATTCAGATCGGTCAATAACAGGACGACACTAGCCTGACCGATTTTAGCAAAAGTCCTTTCGATCCCGATATTTTCGACCTCATCCGAGGTGGCCCGTATACCGGCCGTATCGATAAAACGGAAAGTGATTCCATTCAAATTGATCGTATCTTCGATCACATCCCGGGTTGTACCGGCAATATCCGACACAATAGCCCGGTCCTCACGCAACAAAGCATTCAACAAGGTACTCTTTCCTACATTCGTATTGCCGACAATAGCTACAGGTACCCCATTTTTAATCACATTTCCCAAAGAAAAAGATCTACACAAGCGGGTCAGTAATTCATCGATATTTCCGGCAATACGTCTCAATTCCGAACGATCGGCAAATTCAACATCTTCCTCTGAAAAATCCAGCTCCAACTCAAGCAAGGAAGTAATATGTAACAATTCGGCCCGCAATTTCATCAATTCAGCTGAAAAGCCACCTTTCATTTGCTTCAGAGCCATCCGATGCGATGCAGCCGAAGAAG
>OJSN01001827.1_pt1 | contig 13880 bp, 16 predicted proteins | sample 1599421 | NCBI WGS metagenome assembly OJSN01 (sample SAMN04168659, study PRJEB22393) | human gut metagenome | biome: human gut microbiome; feature: stool | host: Homo sapiens | collected 2014-05-12
GGCGTAAACCTTACGCCTGACCACCGTTCCGCCGACCAGACTCTGCAGATCTTCCACCATCCCGGTGACCATACCGTACAGGTTAGAAACCGTCAGCGTGGGGCGCGTACTGGTGCCTTTGCCATTCAGTTCAAAACCGCTCCCCTGAATGGGATACGCCTGATACTGTCGCCCCTGCCAGGTGACCGGCTCACCTTTTTCGTTCTGCTCATTACAGAAAAAATAACGCTCGCCACCGACCTCTGTCAGATCGATTTCCCAGAGCACCACGCTGGCCGACTGCTCCGCACGGGTGCATTCATTCAGTGTTTCCTGTCGGATATCCTGCATCAGTTCACCACCTGTTTAAACTCTGCGCTGAACTCAACACGCAACATACTGACCTGCGACGACCATTTTGCGCAGGTCACCTTTATCTGCCTGTAACCATAAGGCGGCGTCCACAGAAAGGCCTTCCAGCCCCCGTGCTCAGCCAGAAACGACTCCAGCGCCGTGGCCTCCCAACGGGGAACAGAAAGCGTCACGCTGTACGTTTTCAGGTCGGCATTCAGCCCGGCAGGCGCACGCTGGGAATAGCCATCACCAAAGCGCACCTCCCTGACGGAAGGAGCCGATGTCACATCCATCCCGGGTTTCACTTTCCAGCGGAAGGTTTTCATCGTCCACCTCCGGATAACAAGCCACCATCACGCATCTGTGCCTGAATTTCATCACGGGCACCCTTGCGGGCCATGTCATACACAGCCTTCAGCGCCTGTGGCCCAATCTGCCCGTTCGTGCCGTTGTTGTTAATCACCACATGGTTATTCTGCTCAAACGTCCCGGACGCCTGCGACCGGCTGTCTGCCATGCTGCCCGGTGTACCGACATAACCGCCGGTGGCATAGCCGCGCATCAGCCGGTAGAGATTCCCCACGCCAATCCGGCTGGTTGCCTCCTTCGTGAAGACAAATTCACCACGGTGAACAATCCCCGCTGGCTCATATTTGCCGCCGGTTCCCGTAAATCCTCCAGTTGCAAAATGGAATTTCGCCGCAGCGGCCTGAATGGCTGTACCGCCTGACGCGGATGCGCCGCCACCAACAGCCCCGCCAATGGCGCTGCCGATACTCCCGACAATCCCCACCATTGCCTGCTTAAGCAGAATTTCTGTCATCATGGACAGCACGGAGCGGGTGAAGCTGCGCCAGTTCTGCTCACTGCCGGTCAGCATCGCCGCCATATTCTGTGCAATACCATCAAAGGTCTGCGTGGCTGCACTTTTTACCTGCGACATACTGTCCGTGGCGCTCTCTTCCCACTCACTCCAGCCGGACTTCAGGCCTGCCATCCAGCTCCCGCGAAGCTGGTCTTCAGCCACCCAGGTCTTTTTCTGCTCTGACATGACGTTATTCAGCGCCAGCGGATTATCGCCATACTGTTCCTTCAGGCGCTGTTCCGTGGCTTCCCGTTCTGCCTGCCGGTCAGTCAGCCCCCGGCTTTTCGCATCAATGGCGGCCCGTTTTGCCCGTTGCTGCTGTGCGAATTTATCCGCCTGCTGCGCCAGCGCGTTCAGGCGCTCCTGATACGTAACCTTGTCGCCAAGTGCAGCCAGCTGGCGTTTGTACTCCAGCGTCTCATCTTTATGCGCCAGCAGGGATTTCTCCTGTGCAGACAGCTGGCGACGTTGTGCTGCCTCCTCCAGTACTGCGAACTGATTTTCCGCTTTCCACAAATCCCGGCGCTGCTGGCTGATTTTCTCATTCGCTCCGGCATGCTTCTCCAGCGTCCGGAGTTCTGCCTGAAGCGTCAGAAGGGCAGCATGAGCACTGTCTTCCTGACGATCGCCCGCAGACACCTTCACGCCGGACTGCTTCGGCTTTTTCAGCGTCGCTTCATAGTCCTTTTTCGCCGCCGCCATCAGCGTGTTGTAATCCGCCTGCAGGATTTTCCCGTCTTTCAGTGCCTTGTTCAGTTCTTCCTGGCGGGCGGTATATTTCTCCAGCGGTGTCTGCAGGCGTTCGTAAGCCTTCTGCGCCTCTTCGGTATATTTCAGCCGTGACGCTTCGGTATCGCTCTGCTGCTGCGCATTTTTGTCCTGTTGACTCTGCTGTTCAGCCTTCTTTCGGGCGGCTTCAAGCGCAAGACGGGCCTTTTCACGATCATCCCAGTAACGCGCCCGTGCTTCATCGTTAACAAAATAATCATCCTTGCGCAGATTCCAGATATCGTCTGCTTTCTTAAACGCAGCCTCTGCCTTAATCAGCATCTCCTGCGCGGTATCAGGACGACCAATATCCAGCACCGCATCCCACATGGATTTGAATGCCCGCGCTGTCCTGTCTGCCCAGGTCTCCAGCGTGCCCATGTTCTCTTTCAGGCGGCGGGTCTGGTCATCAAACCCTTTCGTTGCGGCCTCGTTCGCCGCCTGCAATGCCCCGGTTTCATCGCCGGAACGCTGCAACTGAGCAACATACGCAATCTGCTCCGCCGTCACGTTATGGAACTGACGTGCCATCGCCGTCAGCCCCGACGTCGGGTCTGTGGTCAGCTTCCCGAAGGCTTCAGCGACCTTGTCCACCTCCACGCCGGATGCAGAGGAGAAACGCGCCACACTCTGGCTGATGGACACAATCTGAGCCTCACCGCTTACCCCCGCCTTAACCAGTGCACTGAGTGACTCGCTGGTCTGGTTAAACGTCAGCCCTGCCGCCTGCCCGGCTCTGGACAGGACCAGCATACGATCTGCCGTCAGACCCGACTGATGACCGGAAAGGACCAGCGTTTTGTTGAAATCGGACAGGGTTGAGTTACCCTGATACCAGGCATACGCCAGCGCACCGGTCGCCACCGCCAGCGAGGTGGCCCCGACCATCGGCAGGGTGATCGCACCGGCAAGCCCCCTGAACATGGGGATCATCCCGCCGAAGGAGTCCTTAACCTGACCACCCTGTTGCAGCAGGATCAGCCACGGGCTTTGCCCGCCTGCAAGCTGCGTGGCCACGTCGGTGAACTGTGCAGGCAGCATACGCATGGCGGCTTTATACTGCCCGACGGAAATCCCCGCTTTCTGTGCAGCCAGCGCCTGTCGGTTCATTGACTGTTCAACGACTGCCGCTGTTTTTTTCGCATCACTTTCCGTACCGGAAAAATGACGCCTGACTCTGGCCATCTGCTCGTCAAATCTGGCCGCATCCAGACTTAAATCAACGACCAGATCGCCTACCGGTTCAGCCATACCGGACTCCTCCTGCGATCCCTTCTGATACTGTCATCAGCATTACGTCATCCTCCGTCATGTCCGCCACATCCGGGGAGGCGGGGATAACTTCATTCCCGTCCGGACCAAAACGAACACCTCCGGCAAGCCCTGCCGCTTTCTGCATCAGCACATCACCTTCAGGCTCTTCGTCAGCCTCACACCGGTTCAGCAGACTGAAATCCAGCGGATGCATATCCGGATCGCTGAAAAACAGGCTGAGCACGGTGTACGTCAGCCCGGAAAAGTGCATATCCAGCAGAACATCATGAAAATAATGGGTACTGTAAAAGCGGTGCCAGTCGGCATACTCCGTGGATGACATCCCGGCAAGCATGGCGCGCCAGTCGGGTCGCCCCATCTCACGCGCCAGTTTCAGGGCAAAACTCAGCTCACCGTCGAACACTTTCCCGCAGAAACAGGCTCTGCAGGCCCGGCGTCCTCTGCCTGTTCGGGGGCATTATTCACCACAAACTCATACATACCGGACAGCCGGTACACCACGTTTTCAGCATGAGAAATTGCCTCTGTGGGCCAGGTGGTAAGCACTTCCTGCTCAATCTGTTTAACGGCTTCATTCATGGACGGCATCTGCGTCTTCTTCGGATGGTTATGCCACAGGGACATCGCCACCAGAAACGCGCCGGTTCTGATGGCGTCTTCCACAGTAAACTTCCGGTTGCTGTCTGACTCCGCCTGTTCTGCCTGCCGTTTCATCAGGGCGAGATGCTCAATACGCTGCAGGGCTGACAGTTCAGAAAGCGTGACGGTCACGCCGTTATATTCAAATGATTCGGTTTTCAGGAACATCGCTGACTCTCCGGATTAACTGGCGGTGACGGTGATTTCTGCAACCGCAGCAAACTCACCATTACCGGATACAACCGGAATGTTGACCTTGCCTGCAGCAACGCCGTTCACGGTGATGGTCATACCGCTGACCGACACGGTGGCTTTTGTTTTATCCGCAGACACCGCACGGAAGCTCTTGTCGGTTGCGCCCTCCGGCTGGAATGCCACGGTCAGCGTAGTGCTCTGCCCTTTCACTACGGAAGCACTGGCGGGTGTCACCGTCATGCCGGTTGTCGCCGTCACCGTGCTGCGATCTTCTGCCATCGACGGACGTCCCACGTTGGTGACTTTCACCGTGCGGGTGATCACTTCCTTCGCCGTCACCGCCTTACCGATACTGCTGACCCAGCCGCGGAACACATCGACCGTGCCGTTCGGGAAGCGGATTTTATAGGCACGGGTATCCCCTTCATTAAACCACGCCAGCAGCGCCTGCTGCCCCTGCTCTCCGGGCATCCACGCCAGCGTGAAGCTGGTATCTCCGGCAGATTTCTGCCCCTGCCTGGTCGCAGTCCAGTCCGCATCTTCATCATCGAGATAGCTGTCGTCATAGGACTCAGCGGTCAGTTCGCCGGGCGTCAGGTCTTTAACTTTAGCCAGACGCGACCAGTCAACGTCTGAAAGCGGGTTCGCATAAGGGTCACCGTTCCCCTTATAAACCCACAGTGTGGTCCCGGCCCCTTTCACCGGCATTACTGGATTTGGTACAGGCATATCGTCCTCACATTTCATAGGTAATGACATAAGTCAGATCGGCTGAACTCCACAGGCCCGCATCATCGTCGCGCCGGTAGTCATAGCCACTGGCCACCATACTGGTGATCAAATCTGACAGTGCCGGGACATCGCTCATCACCGGATAAATCCGGGACTCCATCCACGAATCCAGCTCTGAATCCGGCACCTGAGCAGGCAGGAAAACTTCAATATGCAGCTCCGCCTGCCAGGTATCGCTGTCCAGCTCTTCGCCCGTGTATTCAGCGCCGGTGAGATAAACGGCAACTGCCGGAAAATCCTCCTCATCAAAAACAGCGGGGCGACCATCAAAAAGCGTCGCCCCGGTGTCATGTTTTTCCAGTGCATCCAGTACGGCTGCACGGAGTTCTGTATGTTTCATCGCTTTATTACCATCCTCAGTTGATGCTGCAGCGCATAGCCCAGCTCTTTCGGAAGACGTTCACGCCGTATCCGCTCAATATTCTGTTTAAACGCCGTGGTCAGCGGCACTGCCATCGGGATTTTCACCACATCAATGGGGTAACGTTTTTTCCCGGCCACACGCTGCATGACATGCCACCGGCCATTTTTCAGTTGCTGAATAAACGCGCCGGGAATACGACGGTTTCCCACCACAAGCACGCTGTCGCCACCTTTCAGGGATGAACGCTGCCCCTTTTTACGACGCCTGCGTCGGGACAGGACAACCCGCGCGTTACCCAGCCTGATTACGGGCAAATCCCCCCGGTTAACCTTGATTCTGGCCTGCGGATTTTTGACCGTGGCCCTTTTCAGCCTGGCCCTTTCCTTTACCAGTTTCCGGCGTACCTTTGTCTCACGGGCAACCTGTGACGCAGACTGCGATATCGCGGATGAAGCAACGCGGTTAATGGCCATTGCGGAGGCACCGGGCACCGCCGTTTTGCTGATACGGCTGAGGTTTTCAACGGCCTGCTCAAGACCCTGTATGGCCATACATCCCCCTTTCAGCGACGACGGCTGGCGGCAGGTGGTTGCCCCCGGTTGAGCCAGAGATAACAACTCCCTCCGTCATCCGGAGAAACACGGTCCACCCAGAACATCTCGCCGTTAATGGTCAGCGTGTCACCACGCCGTACAGCACAAACCGTATCCGTAAGCACAAATAATGACGGGTTACTTCCTTCAATACGGATCCCACTACTGGCAAAACCCAGCGACTCCGGATCGTCAAAAACGCCATGAACCTCGCCGCCACGCTGTGCACCGGAGGTGAACTGCGCACTGATGCCCATCACTTCAACAATCGTACTGTCCACCCCGGCAAGGGCGGCATCAAAGGCATTCTGAAAATCACGCATAAACAGCCATTCCACCATCAACGTGTGTTTTTGCATCTGAGGACATAATCAGAATCACCCGACCAACATCCGCAAGCTCAACGGATTCCCCCGTTTCACCATCAACGCCACAGAGATGGAGGCAGGTCAGAACTCTGATGCGCGTTAACGCGCCGGATGTTTCCTCACGAACATCATGAGCCGCGGTTTCCCGCTCCCGGATATCCATATTCATAACCTGTACATCATCGCCGGATGACTGCATTTCCTCTTCCCATTCTGCCACCCGCTGCGCTATCTCTGCGGCACTCCCGGATATATCCGGCTCACGCCCCAGAATCAGGGCCAGTTCATCAAGCCGTTTCAGATTTTGCTCTTTCGTTGCCATATCAGCCCCCTGTGAAAAAAGACACGGGGGCATTTCGCCCCCGCTCACGGATTATTTCACCTGTACCACCACAAACTCATCCGGGTCCGGCAACACCATCAGCGGCGCGGACTGCGTCATGGTAAATTCACGGGCGGGATCCCCTACCGTCAGCCAGTGTTTCGGATAACGGGAAGAGGCCACCACACCTTCGGACAACGCCTGAGCATCCTGAATGGCACCGTAACAACGGATCCCATCTGCAGCAGTATTCCCCAGAACCAGCATGCCATCTGGAAGATAACGTTTTTCGATACCGTCTTCTGCTATATAAGACATTTTCGCCACCACAATGGCCAGATCGCCGTAATACCCCTTGAAGGACACCACTGCGCCCAGATCTTTCACTGCCGTTTCGAGTTGAGAATTTGAACCGCGACGGGTATCCAGTTTTTCGCGGAACAGCTTAAAACCATTCAGAAGACGCCAGCCGGTACCGTCCATAATGGCAATATTCACAAGACCGCTGGCCTGGTCGCAGTAGAGGTCAATATCATGTGTAGGATCGAACGTGTCACGATCCTGTTTTGACCACTCCTTACCGCTACCTTGTATGATGTTATTCTTCGTCGACCTGCCAAAATCGACCTCAATTTTCTCGAACTGGTCTCCTTCCATGGTGTATTTGCCATACAACACAGCATTTACCGCCTGCATTTCTTCCACCTGGACAATCGCGTGCTCTTCCTGTTTGAGGTTATCGGTAATGATACGCAGACGGCGGTAAGCCGGATCATTCAGTTGAGATGGATCTTCACCAGGAAGGCGCTCAACCGCCTGCTGGTAATTAAATTCGTGTTTCGGCTTGACGTAGCCCGGACGCAACACGCGGGTTTCACCACCACGATGGCGCAGCACTTTTCCTTCAACGATCGGGGAGACATAGGCCGCCACCGGCGTTTTTCCGGTAATTTTGTCCAGCATCACCTCTTCGGTGTGGAAATTCACCGTACGGCGGAAAAACAGCTCCAGAAATAGCGCACGGAATTTAACTTTTTGTTCGGTATAACCGAGTAACTGGCGGGTCGTAAACAATCCCATAAATCAGTTCCTTTCATTCAGAAATCAGTCAGGCCACCATGGTGGCCTGATAACGTGTTACGGCAGAGCCGCGTGACTCAGGGCTGTGCCGGCAAAGGCATTTGCCTTTTTGTGTTCATCCACACTTTCAGGCCAGTGGATTGCCTCCGTCGCAAAGGTTCCCGACTTGTAATACGTCAGCGCCGTCTCTGTGCCTTCAAGCGGCAGTACCAGTATGCCAACCGCACTACCGGCTTTCTGTCCGTCCCAGACCACCAGTTTCCCGGTGGCTTCATCCAGCATCAGGGGCGTCAGAGCCGGTGTTGCAGAAGAAATCCCGCTGCTGCCTGTGGCGGTATGAGCCGGATCATTACCGGCAAAAATACGTACTTCCGCACGCTGTTCAGTGATGGTTTTCGTCACCATATTGTTAAAACCTCCTATTGATGGTCAGCACTGGCTTCATGGCATGGCCATGAGCATTTTCACGTCCGCATCACCGTCTGCTGACGTCTGTGGCACGCCACCCTGTACCGCTGCCGGTGAATGGTTCGCCATGAAATGTTCAAACATGGCGGTTGTGGATGCAGAGACCGGTTCTGCCTTACCTGATCCCGCAGCCAGCACAGCCCGGGCGCACTCCACAGTCATTCCCGGGCAGGCAGCCAGCTGTTCAGCCTGCACCTCAGCCCCTTTTGCCTCATCCAGTGCCATGATCTGATCACGGAGTGATGGTCCGGCATCCGCCTGCGGTGAAGCAGCCAGGATCGGGCGGGCTTTTTCCACCGTCATCTCCGGCATCGCCGCCAGCGTTGCCGCCAGTTGTTCACGACCGTTCGCTTCTTCACACGCCATAATGCGATCGGCTTCACTCTGCGTGGATGCCACCGGCTGCTGCGGTGCCGCCGCGGCCAGAATCGCCCGGGCCTGTTCAACGCTCATGCCCTGTTGCCCTGCCAGCATCGTGGCAAGCTGTTCACGTCCTTTCGCTTCCTGGCATGTCAGGATCCCCATCACTCGCTGGTTCTCCTGCACGGCGGCTTCCGTTGCAGTTAATTGCGGCATAGTGCCTCCTCTGACATTACTGTTCAGCGCCGTGGCCATCACACTGATGGCATCCGACGCATTGATTAATTCATCCGCCAGCCCGGCCTCAATGCCGGACTGACCTTCAAAAACGGCGGCCTCTGTTCCCGTGACCGCATCCACAGACAACCCGGTATACATCGCCACTTTTTCGGCAAACATCCGGTGCGCCGCATCAATCCGCTGCTGCATATCCTGGCGAACCTCTGCCGGCAACGCTTCAAACTGATTGCCATCCACCTTGTGCGCCCCGGCATAAATCAGCGTGATATCCACACCGGCCTGCGCCAGATGACCGGCATAGCTGACATGGCTCATCATCACGCCAATGGAACCGATACGGGATGTCTGGGTAACCAGCCGTCGGGAGCAGGCCGACGCCAGCAGCATGGCTGCAGAACAGGCCGTGTCATTGCACAGTGCCCAGACCGGCTTCTGCTGACGGAGGCGGTAAATCATGTCAGCGCAGTCAAACGCGCCGGCGGCCTGCCCGCCCGGACTGTCAATGTCCAGCAGTACGCCCCGCACCTGGCTATCCGCCATTGCCTGCTGAAGACAGGCGACAATACCGTCATAGCCTGTCATTCCGGAAAATGGCCGCATACCACCCAGCCGGTGCACCAGCGTGCCGGTCACCGGCAGTACAGCAATACCGTTCACCACCCGGTAAACACGGGCCGGTCGTTTACCTCCGGCCATGTACTCGTCCGTTTCAGCCAGCATTCCGAGAGCATCAAACTGTACCTGCTGTTGTGGTACCGAAAGACTTGCTGCCCCTATCTCGCGCCCGAGCGCGCAAAAGAAAACCCGCGCATAGGCGGGCTCCAGAAGCAGCGGTTCATTGAATGCTGCGGCAATAATGTGTGAAAGATTACGTCTCACGTGGTGTTGTCTCCTCTTCCGGCCTGCGACTCTCCGCTATCTGCTGCTGATACGCCTGCGCTATCCACACCGGACGTGAGAGTCCGGCTTTTTCCCGCTCTGCAGATTCCCTGACCTGCTGGCGGAAAATGTCCTGATAATCCTCGCCCATCAGCGCCAGCTCTTTCTCATACGTGCTCAGTCCGGCCTCAATGCGCATCACTGATTCCTGGACTTCCTTGAGCCCGTCAATGGCCATTCTTCCGGCACCAATCCACTCTGCCCGTGACCAGGCTGATCGCGCCTGATAAAAATCAAAACGCGCCCGTGGCGGACGAATAATCCCCCGAAGAAGTGCCTCTTCCAGCCAGCAGGAAAACATCTGCGTGGCCAGCCGGGACGCAATAAATTTTCGCCGCCCCATAAAATAGCGCCACGACTCATTGGCGGAGGCGCGGGCACTTGAGTAACTGACCTTCGAGTAATCACGGGACAACTGTTCGTAGGAAACGCCAAGACCGGCGGCGATATACCGCAGCAGCGCCTGTTCAAGCGCCGAAAATCCATTGTCTGAATCCTGCGCGGTCTGAAGTTTCAGATCATCACCGGGGAAAAGGTGCGGAATTTTGACACCGCCCAGTGTCACGTTATTCGTGTCATACCAGCTGGAAAACTTCTCCAGAATATTAATAAGCGGATTATCCTTCTGCCCCTGCGGCGCACCGGCGATATATTCAAAGGCCTTTTCGGTATCAAGGTCACTTTCAATCGTCGCTGCATACATCGCCTTCACTATGGCCGACTGAAGCTGTGTTGCCTGCAGGGAATCGAGCATCTTCAGCCGTTCCATAACGCTGTAAAACTGATTGGCTCCACGGGTCTGCCCGTCCTCCACCGGCTCGAAAATATGCAGCATGGCCGGACGCCCGGTGGGAAGTTCACGCGGGATCCGTTCCCATCGTCCACTCCCGGAGAACGGAAAATCATCCTCACAGATATGGTACGCAACGGCACGACCATATCGATCGACCTCCACCCCGGCCCGCAGAAAACGGTTCCCGATACCATGTCCTGGCGTGTCCACCCGTTTCGGACTCACGGCTTTAAAACGCGTACGAAACAGTTGCGTGCTCTCCGGATCCCAGACCGGCTGCACAAAGATTTCGCCGTTAAACGCATGAACTCCCACACCTTCACGAATAAATTCTGTAAACGTGCGTTTCCCTTCCACGTCGATCTCGCCAAACACCCCTTCTGCGTATTCTGACCAGGCCGCCTCCACCTCATCGACAAAACTTTTTGTCGCGGTCTCCCGCATCCCCAACCAGCGCCAGTTCGGGCGGTAGCTGATAAGAAACATATGCCCGACAATGTGATCCTTATGCAGGGCCACCGCATTGGCCGCTATCCCGTTATTGCGCACCAGATCATCTGCCCGGGCATTCCCCAGACGCAACGCGGGCAGCAGGGCCGCATCGGCACTCTGCGCCGGTGGCAACCACTCCGCCATTTGCCCGCCAAATCCTGCGCCGCCCCCGTTGTAGCTGAGGCTCTCCCGAAGCGGAACGCCGTTCACATCAATCAGGACAGGCGTTCGTTTCATAACCTCACTCCCAGCGGACGACGGCGACACCGGGTTGTCCCCAGTACCGACTCCGCATCATTGATCGCCCGGTTAAGCTCATCCAGAGAAGCCGCCGTATATTCAATTCTGCGACCATCTTTCTGGACAGACACCACCCGTTTACCGGTTAATAAATCAAGGCGCGCCTGACGCAGCGCCTGCAGTTCAGCGACTGTAACCATTCACTCCTCCGGACAGCTTCGCTGCCAGTTCTTTAAGGGTTGGCCGGGTCGTCTCTTCTTCCCGGGATTTTGCCAGTACAGCCAGATCAAGCTGCCAGCGTTGCACGGACACACGTAATGCCGCGTAGGCATACACCAGGCAGTCCAGCGCTTCGTTACGCCGCTTTTTGTTATCCCACAGCAGACGCATCTTTCCTTTTTCCCACTTCTCCACAAGCTCTTCCGCGACCAGTTGCTGCGCCTCTGTCTGCGAAAAAATATCCGGATCATCAGGAAAACGGATGGCATACGACGTGGCTTCATCCGCAGGCGTGGGCTCGGCTTTCATACGGGCATAGAGAATTTCTTTTGCGGTGTCCGTCCCCACTTCACACAGATAAACGCCCCGCTGATTGCGGGTTTTCGGCATGGTGATCACCGGCTTGCCATAGACAGACGCGCCTTTTACCGGCAGCACACGGAAAACACCGTGTTTTTTTGACCTCTGGTAGACGATTTCACCATCGATCCCCCCGGTGTCCCAGCAGACACGGGAAATGGTCATTTCGGTGCCATCCGCATGGCGGTATTTTTTGTTGATCGCCGCATCCACACGTAACAGCGTCTCTTCCTCATCAGGACGCCCCATAATGATGATTTTATCCACCAGAAAAGCTTCCTCTCCCGGTGCCCATCCCCAGACATACATCTCAAAACGGTTTCGCTGCGAGTCAATGCCCGCCGTCAGATAAACCACCCGGGCAGGCACCGCCGCCGTGTAACGCACAACCTTATCCATCAGCACCTGGTGATCGAGTTTTTCGCCCACGGCCTCTTCCCAGGTCTCGCCCAGCGTGGTGTTCACAAAGGTTTTCAGGCCGTTGGGATCTTTCAGTGCATCCAGCCAGTCATAGACTATCTGTACCCAGGTGGTGAACGGACTGTACGCTGTCCAGATATGGAACGTGATGGAGCGCGGCGGCGGAATTTCATTATCCGCGGCGCTGAAAAACGTCAGACCGTCACGGGTCCACATCCCCGTGTTTTCACAGATCCACCGCCCGTTGCTCTGGTCAAGCTCAGACTGATGGATCACGCAGCCATGATGTTCACAGAGGTAGAAAACGCTTTCGGGGCTGTCCTTCTCCCATTTAAGGCCAAAAGGCGTGGATTCATCGCCAAATTTCAGATACTGCTCCTCCCCACAGTGTGGGCAGGGCACATAAAAACGCATGAAATGCGCCGACTCGTTGGCCGCTTTTTCGATCTGGCAGGTGCCTTTGATTTTAGGCGTCGAGCCGCGAATGGATTTGGGCCATACAGAGCCCTCAATACGTTTATCCCCCAGCAGGGTTGGCGAACCCTCTTTTTCAACATCCGGTTCGAACGAGGAAAGCTCGTCATAACAGACCACATCCACGGATTTTTCACGGTAGTTTTTTGCTGCCGCACCACCCAGACACCAGAACCCCACACCGGAGGAAAAACGCTTCAGGGTGAGCGTATTATCGCGGTGTTTTCTTCCGAACCATGGAGCCAGCTCCAGCAATGCAGGAACATCCCTTATCGTTGGCTCAACATGAGATTTCATAAAATCTTCAGCAGCTGAGTCCGTGGGCTGAAAAAGAAGGCTGTTGCGTGATTTATGCTCAATAAAATAAGCCTCCACTCCCAGCAACATCTTTGTATAACCAACACGGGCAGATTTAATCAGGTTAACCGTGCGAATCAGATCGTTGCCCATACAGTTCATGATGCCAACCTGAAACGGCAGTGTTTCCCACCGCCCCGGGGTATAAGACGACTCTTTAGGAAGGTAATAATGTTTATTGGCCCACTGAACTGTCGTCAGTGGAACAGGAATAATGAGAGATAAAAGCCCTGTAGCTATCGCACCGGCTGCATTAGCTGCCTTCTGCGCGTCTGAAATCATCGATCCACCCGCCCACGTTTTCACCGGCCTTAGCTGCAACATTGGAGGCTTTCGCGATTTCAGTTTTCACCACATCAAGGTGTGATGGTGAAATGTCCGGATATTTACGCTGTAATGTCAACGGCACACGCACAAGTATCCCCGAAATCTCCTGTGCCACACGTTGCAGAATGAAGGTAAACAGTTCAGTTTCCAGCACTACTCCGTCTTCACGGGCATTTTTCAGTTCCTGCGCATCTGCCTGCGCTTTTGTGAGCCGGTAGCGTTCATAGTCAATGGTGCCGGGTTGTAAATCTGACTCCGCTGCCGCACGCAAATCGTCCAGTTCTTTGCGGAGCTTTTCGTTTTCGATATCAGTTTCCCTCTGCGCATACCACTGAATTGCCATGGCAGTATCAAATACAGATTCAATGCCCTTACTACCTTTGGAGGCGCAAGGGAGTCCCTGAGACTGCCAGCGTTCAATCGTCCGCGGGTCCACGTTGAAAATTTCGGCAAGCCTCTTTTTATTAACCTTCATGAAAACAACCCATTATCAAATACAAGGCCCGACATGAAAACGCCAGAAAAAGGCATTTTCGGACACTTTCATGTCGGACCTTTACGAATGCAATATTAAAAAAAACAAAAAGTTATATTCGA
>OJSN01001855.1_pt1 | contig 13659 bp, 10 predicted proteins | sample 1599421 | NCBI WGS metagenome assembly OJSN01 (sample SAMN04168659, study PRJEB22393) | human gut metagenome | biome: human gut microbiome; feature: stool | host: Homo sapiens | collected 2014-05-12
AGAAATCCGGTTTTTTGTCACCAAGCCATTTTATAAGGCTGTTCAAGGAAAATGCAGGCTGTACCCCTGTCAAATGGAGGAAAACAGAGGCGGAATAATACGGTGTGTGTGGATGGGGAAAATAGACCAAACGACAAAAAAATAGTCTGAACGACAAAACCAAAATGTTCTAAATCACAAAGATGTGCGATTCTGACAATTGAGACATTTTTTATAGGCAAGAATCGGGCTGAATTTAAATCTTTTCGCTTATTTTGTATGTTAAGTCTGGATTGGAAATTTAAAAAGCATATAAAAAATGAGCAAAAGAATCCTATTCTTCATTTTGTTTTCGTGGCTGGCATCGGCAGCTTTTCCGGCTTTTGCGCAGCAGAAAACAGACACAGTTTACACCTTCCGCTTCGTGCCGCAGAAGGACATGTTCTATGTGCCATGGAACGGTAATGGTCAGGAACTTACGCGCCTTCTAGAGTGCATCGAAAGTAACAAACCGGACATAGTGGAGGGACGGCTGCCTCTTTACGTGGACGGATACTGTAACTCCGGCAAGTCGGAACGGGCAAGCCTTGCCATTGCGAAGATACGTTCCAACCGTGTGAAATCAGAGTTGATTACCCGGAAAGGACTGCGTGAAAACAACTTCATCACCCGTAACCATGCCTCGGATGGCGACTTCGTGACGGTGCGTATCATACTGCCGAAAGAGAAAGTGCCGGCTATTGTGGAGGATACACATCCCGGTTACGAGGAAGAAAAGGAACAGTCACTCCGTGAAAACGACAAGGCTACAGAAACAATCCAAGACGCAGAGGAGACAAAGGCATCCTCCGGACAGGAAAATCAGCCTGAATCCGTACTGCCGGCATCATCCACAACTTTGGGATTATCACTGCGTGCCAACCTGCTGCGTTGGGCGACGTTCACGCCCGACCTCGGCATCGAGTGGCGCATCAACCCGTCATGGGGAATATCCGTGAACGGATCGTGGACTTCGTGGTCGTGGAATGAAAAGGACAGAAGATACGCCCTTTGGGAAGTGGCTCCCGAATTCCGCCATTATATAGGTAAGGAGAAGCGTGGCTACCTTGGTGTAATGTTCAAGACCGGGCAGTTCAATTATAAGCTCTCCGCGACAGGCAAACAGGGAGACCTTACGGGTGGAGGCATCACCGGAGGCTACCAACTGAAATTGAACAATGCCCTCTCGATGGACTTCTCCTTAGGGTTGGGCTATATCCATGCCGACTATGACAAGTATGTGGTCATCAACGGCGTGAGGGTAAGGCGCGGCAGCGAAACAAAGAACTGGTGGGGCCCCGTCTCGGCGGGTGTCACCCTGGTGTGGAACATCTTTTAGCGGAAAGGAGGAACAATGAATACAACGACAATCATACGACAGATAAAGGAATATATGGGAGCATACGGAAAGGCTTATACCTTATTATATCTAATAGGTGCGGTGACCATACTGACCTCGTGCGTGAAGGACGACCTCTATGACACGCCGCACCCCGACCGTGGGGCGGTGGTCGTAACCACGGACTGGAGCGGAAAGAGCACCGAGGCGGACATACCGCAGGCATACACACTGCGCATCGGCGGGAGGGAACAGAACGTGAGCGCGGCGACCAACGTGTTCGACGCGCTGCTCGCGCCCGGTGGCTACGGTCTGACGGTGTACAACTCCCCGGAGGGGATTAGTATCGACGGAAACAAGGCAACGGTGAATCCGGTGGATCTGACGGGTGCAATAGAGCCGCACCCCGGCTACCTCTTCGCCTCGCACCAGGACATCAGCGTCGTGGCGGACGACACCCTGCACGTCACCGCCCCGATGAGACAATACGTGCGCAGGCTCGACATCGAACTGACCGCCACGGAAGGCGACTACAGCCGTGTACAGTCGGCTACGGCAACGCTCTCCGGCGTGGCTTCGGCAGCGGATATGGCAACAGGCGACCGGAGTGTAGCGGCACAAGTAACAAACGCTTTCAGGCAGGACGACAACAAGTTCACAATCTTTTTCCGACTGCTCGGCATCGTCCCGACGGAAACGCATACGCTGACGGTGGACATCACTTTCAACAACGGTGACACGCAGCGGGTAGTGAGCGACCTTACCGAGGCCATAAGGGACTTCAATAACGGCACCAAACCGGTTAAACTCACGGGTAATCTGCTTTTGCCCGTAGAGGCCGGGGTAACGGGCGCAACCATCACGGGCTGGAACGAGGTAGAAAGCGGCAATGGGGATGCTAACTGACGATAAATATTTTAATCAAAAAAACAAGATTATGACAATGAACATGAGGTTTTTCATTATTGCAGCAGCAGCAACGCTATTGGCTGCGTGTACACAAGAGAACGAGGTACAGAACAATCCGGTGGAAGCACGAATCACGGCAGGCGTGAGCGGGCCGAAGACCCGTGCTGTGGACAACGGGTGGAACGCCGACCGAATCGGCGTGATGGTGGTGGATGCCCCTGGCACGACCACGACCATGGGCGGCAAGTACAAGAACGTGGGATACGCGACCACGAGTACCGGCACCAACGCGGACTTTACCCCGATGACGGCGGGTGGCGGCATCTTCTTCGAGGACGCTTTCCTCGAGTTTACTTTTGCCGCCTACGCGCCTTACGCATCGGGCGCAAACGCCTCCACCCTGCCTGGTACAGACGGGAAGATTACGGTAAATACAAGCAACCAGCCCACGACCACGGAACAGGAGAAGGTGGACTACATCCATGCCACGGGAGCCAAGGCCGATAAAGACAGCCCGACCGTCAGCTTCACGGACAACACCGCCGCGGGCGGCAGCGACTGCTCCTTCAAGCACAAGATGGCCCGTCTTATCCTCAAGGTGCAGGTGTCGAACACCGACGGTTTCGACGACACTGCCGTGCTGGAATTCGCCGACTACAAGCTGGGCGGCCTGGTTCACGAGGGAACGTTCGATGTGAAGACCGGTACCGCCGCGACCGCGGGCAGCGTTGTGAGCGACTGGATGTTACGCCAGTGCACCGGTGCCCCGAAGACGGCCACGGACAAGTGCGTGGCAACCTTTGACGCCGCCACGGGCGTGATGACTTTCACCATGATCCTGCTCCCGCAGACACTCGCCAACGCTTTGGTGCTTGAGATATCTCCCGATGACGGGGAATACCAGAGCTACTCCAACAAGGACATGATCAAACCCGCGTTGGAGGCCGGTTATTCTTATACCTACACCATCACGGTGAAGAAGACGGGGCTGACCCTTAGCGGAAGCACCATCGAAAACTGGAACGACGGTGGTAGCCATGCGGGTGATGCAAAAATGTAGTGTGTCTGAAAGCCACTGCCGTGCATCAGGCGTAAGACGGAGGCACGCCATATATAATAAATGGTGCGGCAGCCCGCGTCGCAACGGGCAGTGGCACAAAACGAAATAAATAAAGACAATATGAAAATAATAAGGAACATAGCGAGAAGGCCGTGGCCGCGCATCGGCGGCTGGTTGCCGGTTATGATGCTCATCTGTGGGGTGCTCGCTTCCTGTAGCAGTGAGGATGAAAGCACCGCGCCCCTGCCCGACGGCAAGTACCCGCTGCAACTGACGGCGGAGGTGGCGCAGCCGCAGACCCGCGCCGGAGGTAAGGATGCGTGGACGGGCGGCGAGGAGATTAGAGTGTCACTGGAAGGCGTGTTTGGTAACAAAACATACGTGATGGACGCATCGGGCAATGCAAGCCCGAAGGATGCCGATAATGCCTTCTATTGGAAGAACACCGATGAAGCCCGCGTCAGTGCATGGACCCCGGACATAGAATCGGAAACGGATATTTCCGACCAAAGTGGCGGGTACGCCGCTTTCGATGTCCTGTACGCCAGTGCCATAGGGCGTTATGACCAAGCCATAAATCTCCGTTTCATCCACCGCATGGCGAAAATCGAAGTAATTCTCAAAGCTGGCGAAGGCATTACGGAAGAGGAGTTGGAGGGTGCGACCGTCACCATTTTCGGAGACCCGCTAACGCACTCAACCGCCGGCTTGGTATCACCGGGTGACCAATCGGACGGCGAGATAAAGCCCTATTACGATGCCGCAACGAAGAAATACGAGGCGTTAGTGCCGCCGCAGGATATGACGGGCAAGCCGCTCATCCGAATCAGCATAGGCAGCAATGACTTTACCTACACTCCCGAAACAGAAGCTGCCGGCAAATTTGGGTTTTTCGGTGGCAAGCGGTATGCCTACACCATCACCGTGAAAGCAAGCGGAATAGACGTGCAGGCGGTGACCGGTGGCACGTGGGTTGCATGTGGCGAGGAGAACGTCACCTCCAAAAAGGTAAAGCAAAGTTTCACAGCTGACGAACTTAAAATCGGCGACTACTTCTATTCCGACGGGACTTGGAGCGACGGCGGCCTGCGCAAAATCTATACTGACGGCAGTATGAAGATAGCAAGCCCCAAGCCTGCTCCCGTACTCCAAACAAAAAGTGAAATAGAAAGAAGAGTCATCGGTATCGTTTTCCAGACGGACCCGAGCCGTATCGGCACTGCCGAAAAGTCCAAATTGGGCGAAGGGAATGTGCATGGCCTTGTAATGGCCTTAAAGAACACCGCAACAGATATCCAATGGAGCCATGAAGAGAATAATTTGGAAGACGTGAAAGACTGCTGGTCCAAGTCTGAAATCTACTCTGACATCAGCGGTCTGCACAATTACACCAAGATTCTTGACCATGCAAATAGTATCGGTGGAATTGAGGCATATCCGGCCTTCGAAGCCGTCGAGAAATGGAATGATATGTACAGTATAAATGAATACCGCCCACCTCGTAATACCACAGGCTGGTTTATTCCTTCCTCCGGTCAGTGGTGGGACATCCTTCAGAATCTGGGCGGTTGTCCGGCTATGGCGGATAAAGGTCAGCAAACCTCGCCAGACACTGGAGAATTCCTCTGGAAGAGCCAAGGAGATGTTCCCGCCGCTTTGAACAAATGGATGGAGAATATCGCCGTTGGGGACAAGGATACATTCAACAACCTCGTCTCGTTTTGTTCGTCTTCGGAGCACTCGAAGTACCACACATGGTACTGGATTTTGAACAACTTCCAAGGCATGGTGCGCTGCATCTGGGCAAGTAAATTCGACGGCAATGACAATGTGCGTCCCGTCCTTGCTTTCTGAGGAACCGGTGTACTGACGACTGTTTCCAAAAGCTGTTAGGACAGTATTCGGATAAAGAAAGGAGGAAGTGTTGTATGCTCTTCTTTCTGTTGGGATAAGAAGAATAGAAAGATATTGTTGAGTTTTGTTGCAGGTCGAGCTTGCAAGGTCTGCCGTGGTGAGAATTTGCTTTTTTAAAGGATAAGAAGTGATACGTATGGAAAAGAAACGAATGCCATTGCAGCATAAAATCATTTTCGGATATATCATCTTAGTGGCGGTCATAGGCAGTATGATCGCCATTTTGATATATGAGCGGCGGCAGATGCGGGAAGTTGAAGGCGGCGTGGCACGGCTGTGGAGGATGTACGAGGACATATACACCACCCATCGCCACGTCACCGGGCTTGCCCTGCAAGGCGAGGCTGCGGCAGGATGGAGTGATGCGGAAAGGGACAAATACCATACGCATCGCATGAGAACGGACAGTATGCTCGGCGTACTCGGACAACGGTACTCTACAATCATACCTGGCGGCGAAATAGACACTCTGCGTCGCTTTCTTGCCGAAAAAGATACAATACTCGTGGCGATAATGGAAACTCATAGGGAACAGTGGAAGAGGGCTGCCATGGGCAAGCGGCTGGCAAAAGATCTACCCGGAGCGGTGAAAGAAGCTACCCGCAGAGGCAGTGAAAAAACGGAAGTACTCATCGCAACGGTCGCAGAATCGGAACTCTCCGGCAGCGTCATCACCGAGCCCGGCTAGACGGAACCAGCAAAAACGAGGCTTACCGTCCTGTACGACCGTATCCCGAAACGCTGTACGACCAGCGGGAGAGGAAACTCAAAAAAATGGTTCTCCTCGAACAGTCGAGGAGAACCACCTATCAAAAGTACAATATTCTATCTTCTCTCACCTCTTTGTGTTTACTTTTACGAGAGTAGCAGCGCATTTTTATCCGCTTTACGTTTATCTGCCCGGCAGTTTGCAGATCCTGTCAGGAATTTGCGCGTGTACGCCTTGGCGTCGGATATTCATCTGTCTATTGCCTTTTTAGCCGCTTTCTTCGTTTTAGAAAGTCTTGATGGAAACACCATCAAAATAATCCTGGAAGATGATAGGTCCTGTGATTGTGCGCTTCGATGTATAGACGAACTTCCGCACAGGACGGAACCACTCGGCATCCACATACAGAATCTGGCCGGTGTACGGCTCCAAAATCGGAAGGGATTTCGATGACCCGCCCAAACGCGGTCCAGTAACCCAAACCCTCTCACCCGGGGCATAGGTATGGTTGGTACTCATTTCTTGGTGAGGTATATAACAGACATTGCCAAAATAGGATCTGCCGTCACCTTCGCCCCACGACCTTGCCTGATACCAGCCGAGCTGGTGGGCGTGCGTGCACTTCTCGGTCAGGTCTATGGCTTCTTCGATGGAGCAGGTCTTCTCTGGAAAGAGGGTACCGCCGGAAGAAGCGTTCATAAGCCCGAGAGCCTCCATAAATGCCATGGCTTCCTTGGCCCAAGGGGCAATGCGGATGTGATCGGAGTATTTATCCAACCCAGAAACGAACTCCGTATATGAGTATACTCCGCACTCTTCTATATACCTAAGGGCACGGTACATCACGGCGGCCATCTCTTGGCGGGAGACAGGGGAGTCGTCTGCCGGGGCTTTTCCGCCAAGAGCCTTGTCCAGACCAATGGAGGACGCCGTGGCCTCGCTGCCGGTAAGTTCTTTCACGAGATGCTCGGCCAGCGAGTTGAGCTGGCGGTGATTCAGGGGAAGTGTATAATCATTGCCAAGGACACTTTCATCCAAGAGGTTGTCATTGAGGGCGAAGTTCACACTACTCTGGAAGGCAGGACTCATCTTTGAGTCCGACTTTTTTTTGAGAATGAACATCCCCGGCTGTGCCGTGGTCTTCAGAAGGGCACTCTCCTCGAACTGTTTTGTCATGTCGGCCATGGCGTCCCTATAGCTCTCGTATGTTCCCTCTGTGCCGCTTGCCTGCCATTCTGCTTTGGTTATGTGCCTCTGGTCATAGCCTTCGGAGTGTCCGCACCAGATGCAACTGTACCACCATACATGCTGCCCGGCGGAGTTGACTCCGACATAAGCCTGGTCATCAGCAACAGGCTGATCATACTGATGAGCCCGGACCTCCCACGTTGGCCTGTTCATACTGAACACGTGTTTGTCATTGTGTTCGCACTTTCCGCAGATTTTGCAGGAATAATAATATTCCGGCCAATTGCTACAGGTGCCGTACCTGAAAACCTTGTCTGCCGCAGCTACCTTGTCGGTGAATACGTGGCTTGTGCAGAACGGTTTGGCTGCCGTCGCACCGGCTTCCTGTGCGGAGTGCACGTCGCCGGAGTAGGTTTTCAGCGAGAACAGTGTGCGGAAACTCCAGGTCGGACGGCTGAACATCGCCCTTACATCGGCTACAGCAGTCTCCGGGATAAAGAGCGTGGCACGCTGGGTATGGAAGAGGTAACTGAACTCGGGGCAGTAGATATCGCTGTGTTCCGGTGTATAACCCTGCATTACTGCGAATATGGCGCGTATGAACTTTACCGCATCGACTTTGTCGCTGAGCCAGACTTCCCTGATGTTGAATGGGCCTTGTATGGTATTGTTGACGTCCGATGCCACATCTCCATATATGCGCTCGTCATCGGTATCTACGATTACCTTGGTGACAAGCATATTCTTATGCCCGATGAACTCATCTCCGAACTCGCGCATGGCACGGAACGCCGCGTGATACGTATTATTGATGGTTATCACGTCAAGCGGGCTCACATCCGGGCAAGCAGCATCGGCCTCGGCGATTGAATACGCTTTCTGCGATGCGCGGTATGAGTCCTTGTTAAGCTCATAGTCCGTTGGGCTGCTCTGTGCCAGATCACGCATCGAGCCTTTTCCACCGGCTCCAACAGGCATGGATACCTCAATGTCGATGAAGTAAGGAGCGCTGCGCTCGACCTTGGCCTGCACTCCGTTGACTGTGGCGCTGATGCGGCTGCCGTCGATGTAGTAGTCGTTGTCCTTGAATATGTAATCGGTGTCGTACTTGCCCGAAGGATCTACCATGAACTTGATCCGGGCCTTGTATATGAACCCGTCCTTGAAGAACATGTCCCCTTCATCGTCCTCGCGGAAATCCCCGATCCAGTCAATCTCCTGGACTTGGATGCCGCCCGTGGCGGCAAGGTCTCCGAACTCGGTCTTCGCAGATGTGAACTGCATCTCGCGTGCATCGAAAAGCGACATCCCCGGGGTCGGAACCTGTATAGTGAAATCCACTGACTTGATCTTCGGCTTGCTCTGGGCCGAACTATCCAAAGGCAGCAGCAGTGCCGCCACTGAAAGTAGAAATAATATCTTTTTCATGACTCTACTTGCTGCCGTCTACGAAGATGAACCCTTCCGGGAAGACATATTCGTTGTTTATGTACTTGACTTCCAGTAACGGACATTCCGTGAATTCTTGATAGGTCTCCATAAGGAAATTCTCCTTCAGGCTGGAGTTCAGCTTGACAGTCTTGAGCGCTTTGCATCCGGAGAAGCAGAACCCTTCGAATTCCTTGACATTGGAGAGGTCGAGCGAGGTGATGCCGCTGTCCGAGAATGCGCTGTTGCCGACCTTGGTCACGCTCGCCGGGATATCCACATTCTTGAGGTTCTTGCAGCCACTGAACATGGATGAATAAATTTCGCTCAGATTCTCCGGAAGCATCACTTCTGTGAGATTGACGCAGCCCTCGAACATATCGTAACTCATCAGTCCGACGCGGCGTGGGAACTTGACGTTTTTCAGATTTATGCACTTCTGGAAACAGCCGTGGACTTCATCCATGACGTCGTTTTCGAAGACTACTTTCGTGAGGTTCTTGCAGCCGTAGAAAGCCGAACCCTGAACTATCTTGACCGAGGCCGGGATTACTATTTCAGTTATAGGAGTCTCGCGGAATGCCGAATTGGAAATCTCCGTCAACGTGGACGGAAGTTTCACGGACTTGATGGCGGTGCCGGAGAAAATATTGCCACGCATTTCCGTCACCGGATATTTTTTACCGTTGTATGTGACATAGTCCGGGATCACGATGTTCTTGCCGGCAACGGCCGTCTTCGCCACTTCCGAGATGAATGCGTGGGATGCGCCGCCGTTGTTGGAGTTGTGCAGGACATACAGGACTCCCTCGATGTCAACCGTAGCACCTGCCCCGACCTCCTCAATCACTTTCCCGGTCTGGCCGGACGCTGATGTCGTGATGCTTTTTTTGTTCGGCTGCGGATCCCAGACGGTCCAGTTGGCTTTGTGGGCGTTCTCATAGCCTCCGTGAGCATTGAAATATGCCTTGGTCTCATCACTGATCCACTTGTCTTTAAGTGTGAAGAGCGGAGTGAGGGATGAGCGGATCAGGGTTTTGTACTCGCGAGAGTCAAGCACGGAGGCGATTTTGTTGTGGATGCCGTTGATGACCCACTGGTAAGTGTCGGCGCCGTATTCTTCTTTGGCTTCGTTGTATTGCTCGACCATCTTGTTCAATGCGCCCACGCGAGCCCAAAGTTCGCCCTTGACGATCTCATCGTATCTCCAATGTGCCGGGGTGAGGGTTTTGATGTAGCCGTCGGCAAAGCAGTCGTCGAGCATCAGAAACTCGGCTACAAGGCTCTGGTTGTCGAGCTCATAGACATTCGGCTGTTTTTCACTCCAGTTCACCTGATCGGATGCCTCTCTCGGCGGCATCACCGGCTTTACCGATTTGATCCCATACGTTGCCTCGACAGGGTATCCGAGTGGCGCAAAAAGAGCAGTGTGGGTCTCCGGCAACCTGACGGTGGGAGCTTCGTCTTCAGCGTTCTTATTGTTGTCCGGCCCCACCATGGCGTCGTGGCGCTTTTGGAGTTCGCTGTCGAGACTTGAAGTGTTACCGGACTTTTCCGGAAGTTTTTTGGGCGCTACTTCCTGTTTGACTTTCTGTTCTATCTTCTTTGCGGCGTTCTTGAGTCTTTCCTTGAAAGACTGCGCAGATGCGCATGGCGCTCCGGAGAGGACAACCAGACTAAGAATAAGAAGTGTACGTGGAATAAGAAGTGTACGTGCGTTCATAAAATATTTGGTATTTAAAAATCCGTTGGCGGAATTAGATTGATAAAAAGATTTATGTATAAAAAGTTGTGCATATTGTTGATATTTAGCAAATTAAAACTTTTCAATAGAAAATATAGTAACACAATATTAGCAAAAAATCCTAACCCATACAAGCAAATAGTCGGCAATTTGGTCAATGAATCAGGGAATATGTCAAGAAGAGGAGTAGTTCTCAGACCTTGAAATAGAGGCATTGAACATGACATCAAAGGCTGTTGGCATTGACAGTGAGTCATTGTTGTTTGCAAAGTTACAGGAATATAGTATTGAAATTCACAATCTTATATTCCGCAGACAATACAATGACAGACGTAAAATTACTTTGTCCCTATGTAATACAATCCGGGAAAGAATAGCCGCAGAAATAGATGGAGGCGAAGATTATTTCTGCATTGATTCAAAACCGATAGAAGTATGTCGTTTTGCTCGTTCCAAGCGTTGCAGAAGGATGATGACGGATAATGAGTTATAAAGGTATGGAAACGGAAATGACATCCACCATGCCGCAGGAAATATACAACCAGCACCTGATGCAGCGTGGAGGAAAATAAGCTTGGGAGGCTATGGCGAATTCCGACCTTAAAATATCCGACCTTGACGAACATGCCGTCATGGGCGCGGTACCTGGGGGCATCAAATGCGGACGTTTGCCCGAAGCGACCATAAGGGAGGATTTGCCGACCATCCTCGAAAAATTCAACCTGTTGCATGAAGGAAAACTTAACAACGCTTCTGCGGTTTTGTTCGGACGTGATTTTTATTATTATCCCCAATGTCTGCTTCGTCTGGCGTGTTTCAAAGGTACGACAATATTGGTATGAAGTAGTAATTTCGTTATTGGATATCGAGGTGATATTTTTTCTCGTGCAATAATTTTATTATTTTTATGCTAGTTATTTGAGATTGTGAACGCCAACGCAAGCAGCAGCAAGTGGAATCGTTGCCTTTTCGTTGCCTCGTCCTATTATAAAAAATACAACAGCCCAATTTTTCAGACTATTGCCTTTTTTTAAGGGTCCTAATAGAGTGCCTTGTATCTTATATTCCCTGCCCCTGTGTCGGTAGCGACCAGCGCAGCCAAGGTGTCGGAGAGGTAGGGCGTTGTGGCGCGGGGATGCAAAAATAGCCCTGGAAACCCGAAAAAACGAAGTTTTTTATTTGCTTTCTCGGATTATTTACTATCTTTACTTCAGTTATTTGAGGTGGTGAATATCGGCGTAATATGCGGAAAACAGAGCCGTCGCCTGATCGTTACCTTATCCCATCATAAACCGTGCAAATTTCTAAAGTCCAACCAACTGTATGGATTTAGGGCTAAACCATATAAGAATTGTGTGATAGGTTAAATGTGAGCATATACTCTTTCCCTATGAAATGCCACCCAATCCGTCGCACTACGGATATGGGTGAAGATTATTCTCACAATCGGGACTATATTGGCAAATATTGGAATCGCAAGTATATTCGGGCTATTCAAGCTGTTCTTAATAGTACAAAAGGTAAAATAGGCAAGGGAACATCTTTTTTCAGGAAAGCCTTTGGCGAAAATATCGAAGAGTACCATAAACTCCTTGAGATACCTGAAACCATGATTATTTATCGCTATTTCTTCGAATGGCTTGGGCTTGAAAATGGAGGAAAGAAAATGACTATTGAAATCTTAGGAAATGATTCAATATGCAATGCGTCAACACATTCATGGTGGAAAGCCTTTTGTGATTGCAAAAAATGTATCACCCAAAGAATGGGAAATGACATTGAATATTATTCACAGAAACGATTTTAGCAAATCATACTTACCGGAAACCTTTACATTGATACATTATAGGATATTACGTCAATTATCGACAAGCTATTATCGAACCCAATACGGATCTATATAAACTCAAACAAGTATACAACCAGAATCCGCTAAAAGAATTAAAGCGGAATCAGAAAATAAAAGGAAAGTAAAACTATGTAATACTGTCTGGTATTATAAATGCATGACAAAAGAAAATAAAAGAAAAACCGTCTTACAACATGCTGTAAGACGGTTTTAGTGAGGTCTGAAGCAGACGCACCAGCCCTCGCCGTGGATCAACGACTACGGGCAGTTCTCCATCATGCCCGTACGCGGACGCGACAAGGTCGATGAGGAGAGCCGCCAGAGCTGGTTTTCGCACCAGTCGGAGGAGGCACGCCCCTACTATTATTCGGTATACCTCGCCGACCACGACATCAAGGCCGAGATCGCCCCGACCGAGCGGGCTGCGATCATGCGTTTCACGTTCCCCGAATCGGACGAGTCGGGCGTGGTGATCGACGCTTTCGACCGCGGATCGTACATCAGGGTCATGCACGACAAACGGACTGTCGTGGGATACACCACGCGCAACAGCGGAGGTGTGCCCGACAACTTCAAGAACTGGTTTATCGTGCGCTTCGACCGGAAGATCCGGGATTTCCAGATCTATGACGGCACGAAGCCCGTCGAAGGCGAACAGTTAGTCGGCGAACACGCCCTCGTGCGGGTAGGTTTCGAAACCCGGCGCGGCGAGCAGGTAACGGTACGCGCAGCCTCATCGTTCATATCGCAGATGCAGGCCGTGCAGAACCTCGAAGAGCTGGGAAAGGACGATTTCGAAACCGTGAAGGCCAAGGCGCAAGCACACTGGGACGAGGTGCTCGGACGTATTGAAGTCGAGGGAGGCACGACGGACCAGTACCGCACGTTCTATTCGTGCCTCTACCGTTCGACCTTGTTCCCGCGCAAGTTCTACGAGATCGACAAGAACGGCAATATCCTGCATTACAGCCCCTACAACGGTGAGGTACTGCCGGGATACATGTATACCGACACGGGATTCTGGGACACCTTCCGCAGTCTGTTCCCACTGCTCAATCTGGTCTATCCGTCGGTCAATGCCGAAATTCAGGCCGGGCTGGCAAACGCTTACCGCGAGAGCGGATTTCTGCCCGAATGGGCTTCGCCCGGACACCGTGGGTGCATGGTCGGAAACAACTCGGCGTCGGTCGTTTCGGATGCCATCCTGAAAGGTGTCACCCCCGAGGAAGACATTGCGACGCTCTACGAGGCGATGCTCGCAGGACGCCGGAAGGTACACCCCACGGTGAGCTCCACGGGGCGCCTCGGACACGAATACTACAACACACTGGGATACATCCCCTACGATGTGGGTATCAACGAGAATGTCGCACGAACGCTCGAATACGCCTACGACGACTGGTGCATCGCACAGGTGGCGAAAAAACTGGGAAAAACGAACGACGCTGCGATGCTGGAAAAGGCTTCGCAGAACTATAAAAACCTGTTCGATCCCGAAACG
>OJSN01001856.1_pt1 | contig 13639 bp, 9 predicted proteins | sample 1599421 | NCBI WGS metagenome assembly OJSN01 (sample SAMN04168659, study PRJEB22393) | human gut metagenome | biome: human gut microbiome; feature: stool | host: Homo sapiens | collected 2014-05-12
AACTGTGCTGGCCATGGTCATGGCTCTGGCACTGTGCACCACCGCTTTCGCGGCGACCGTCGAGTCCGGCTTCCTTAAGAGCACCGATGCTGATAAGGACGCTCTGGCAGTAGAAAAGACCGGCATCACTTATGTCGCTAACAAGGATCCCAAGACCACCGATGGCAAGACCACTGCTGGTGTCTACGCTCACTATGTTATCGATGGTGACTCCTATATCGTAGTCAGCACTCTGGCCGAGGCTACCGATGTGCTGTACAAGGAAGCTAAGGCCGAGAACGTTGTTCTGTATCTGGCCAAGATTCCTACTGCTGACTATGTGACCGGTAAGGTTTACAACGATTTCGCTGACGCTTGCGGCAAGTTCGATAAGCCTGCTGATTATGATTCTACCAAGACCTACTACACCTATGAGGTTGGTGGCAACACTCGTCTGGCTGTTGCCGATAGCAGCACTACTGCTAATGGTCTTCTGGTGGTTGATGGCAAGGTCGTTACCGTGCGTACTCTTGATGCCGCGAAGGGTAATCACACTGCCGTTCCTACCGTTAAGGATGGCAAGATCACTGGTTACACCTGCTCCAAGTGCAAGGCTGTTGCCGTCGAGGCTCCCAACAAGGCGTCCATCCCCGCTGGCGCTGACACCACTAACCTGACCGGTAACTGGTATTGGACCACTGCCACCACTCCTTCCACTGACAAGAACACCTCCCCCAAGACCTTTGACGCTGGTATCGCTATGTACGTCGGTATGGCTCTGACCTCCGTCGCCGGCTCCGCCGTCGTCATCGGCAAGAAAAAGGAGTTCTAATTAAACTCAAGAAAGAGAAGCACCCTACCGGGTGCTTCTTTTTTTGTGTTTAATTATCCCTCCCGCTGTCGCGGGAGTGATAGTAAAGGCTGTTTTTCTGCGGGACCTTTCTTTTTTTATGCTTATTTATCCCTGGCCTGTCGGCGCGGACGAAATAAATATCCCCCGCTGCCGCAGGGGATAAATATATAACCCTCCCGCTAACGCGGGAGGGATAGTAAATGCTGCTTTCCTACGGGCCTTTCTTTTTTGACTTTAATTATCCCACCCCCTGGCGGGGGTGGGGTGAATAGAGATTGCTTGCCTGCTGGGCCTTTCTTTTTTTGTGCTTAATTATCCCTCCCGCTGCCGCGGGAGGGATACGAGGGATTATATTAAAAAGAACCGCCGCCCGGCAGAATAAAACTATCCCCGGCCTATGGCCGGGGATAGCCTGCTTTATTCTGTCAGGGTTTTGACCCAGGCGGAATACTTCTCGATATTGGCGTCGCGTTCAGCGGCGTCGACGCCCTTGGTGAGGATATACACCTTGATCTTCGGCTCGGTACCGGAGGGCCGCACCAGGATGGTGGTGCCGTCGGCCAGCTCGAAGCGCAGGACGTTGCTGCCGGACAGCTCCATTTTACCGACATTCCCGGTGGCGCAGTCCGTGGCAGTGCCGTCCTGATAGTCCTTGCGGACCACCACATCCACACCGGCGATGTTAGCCGGGGGCGCGGTACGCAGGCGCTTCATCAGCGCCGCCATCTTTTCCAGACCGTCCAGACCGGGCATGACCAGGTTATGGGTCTTTTCGCCGTACCAGCCGTACTTCTTATAGAGCGCCTGCAGGGCATCATACAGCGTCATGCCCTTGGCGGCGTACCAAGCGGCCATCTCTGTGATCAGCAGGGACGCGGTGACGGCGTCCTTATCCCGCACGTAGTCGCCCAGCATATAGCCGTAGCTCTCCTCATAGGACATGATGACGTGGCCCTCGCCGGCGGCCTCCAGCGCGTTCTTCTTCTCGGCCATGAACTTGAAACCGGTAAATGTGTCGCAGCAGGTGACGCCGTTGCTCTCGGCCACCTTGCGGGCCATCTCCGTGGTGACGATGGTCTTGAGGAAGTAGGGCTTTTCCGGCATCTTGCCCGCCCGGCGCATGGCGCCGATGAGATAATCCAGCAGCAGCACACCGGTCTGGTTGCCGGTGACGGCGATGAACTTGCCGTCCGCGCCGCGGACCATAATGCCCACACGATCGCTGTCCGGGTCGGTGCCCAGAATGAAGTCCGCACCCACCTTGTCGGCCAGCTCGATGGCCAGATAGAAGCCCTCCGGGTTCTCCGGATTGGGGGAGGCCACCGTGGGGAACGTGCCGTCCAGCACCATCTGCTGCTCTACGCAGTACAGGTTCTTCACACCCAGGCCGCGCAGGGCCTCCGGCACCAGCTTCCAGCCGCAGCCGTGGAAGGGGGTGTATACCACCTTGAAGCTGTCGGCTACCTGGGCGACGGAGGCACGGTCATTGATCATAGCCATGACGTTGGACATGAACATCTTGTCCGTCTCCTCACCCAGCAGGGTGATGAGCCCGGCCTTCACCGCGTCGTCAAAGGCCATGCGCTTCACGCCGGTGAAGATGTCGATCTGCTCCAGACGGGCGGCGATGGCGGCGGCGTGCTGGGGCGGCAGCTGCGCGCCGTCGGCCCAGTAGACCTTGTAACCGTTGTACTCCTTGGGGTTGTGGCTGGCGGTCACGTTGATACCCGCCTGGCAGCCGTAGTACCGCACGGCGAAGCTCAGCTCCGGCGTGGGGCGCAGGGACTCGAAAATACGCACGCGGATGCCATTGGCGGCGCAGACCTCCGCCGCGGCACGGGCAAAGGCCATGCTGTTCACGCGGCAGTCCATGCAGATGGCCACGCCCTTTTGTTTGGCCTCATCGCCCTCGGCGGCGATAACGTCGGCAAAGCCCTGTGTGGCCCAGCGAATGACGTGTACGTTCATCTGGTGCAGACCCACCTTCATGGTGCCCCGCAGTCCGGCGGTACCGAATTCCAGCGGGCCGTAGAACCGGCTCTCGATCTCCTTCTCGTCCCCGGCGATGGCCTGCAGTTCGGCCTTTTCGTCGGCGTTCAGCGCGTCGCTGGCCAGCCAACGCTCGTATTCCCTCTTATAGTCCAGCATATTCAAAAACTCCTTTCAGGCGTGTTCTTCCGTTTCCTCGTCCTCCACCGGCCGGGAGGCCAGCAGGTCCTTTGCCTCCTCCAGCTGCGCTTCGGGCACATACAGGCTGGCGCCGTAGCCGGAAAAGCCGTTGATGACCTTCCCCGCGCCGCCATCCAGATCGTAATACTTGAAGCAGGGGATGCCGTAGGCCGCCAGCAGGGAGATGATCATGTCCGTGTCGGCGGGAGAATCGAAGGTCTGCATCAGCAGCACGGCCTTCTCGTCCTGCCCCTGCGGGTCCCTGGGCCACGCGGGGACGTCCGGCTTTCCGGTGAAATTCCAGTTGTCCATAGTCTGCCTCCTATTTGTGGTATTTTGTCCCGGCGGCGATCTGGTATGCCCGGTAGAGCTGCTCCAGCAGCATAATGCGGGCCATGTGGTGCGGGAAGGTCATGGGGGACATGGACAGCCGCCAGTCGGCCAGCTTTTTCACGTCCTCGCTGAGTCCCACGCTGCCGCCGATGAGAAAGGTGATCTGCGTCTTTCCCTGCACGCCGAAGTCCGCCATCCGGCGGCTCAACTCCTCGCTGGAGCAGGGCTTACCCTCGATGCACAGGGCCACCACCGCGCCGCCCTTGGGCAGACGCTCCCGGATGGCCGCGCCCTCGGCCTGCAGGGCCTTCTGTATCTCCGCCGGGGAGGGATCCTCCGGCAGACGGTATTCCGGCAGCTCCACGACGTCCAGCTTGCAGGATCGCTGCAGCCGCTTGACGTACTCCGCCGCCGCGTCGATGTAGAATTTTTCCTTCAGCTTGCCTACGCACAATACAGTCACTCGCTGCATACGCACACCTCCGCCGTGTACGGCCCGCTGAGCTCCGACCGCGGCGCCACGGTCACGGCGGCGTCCAGCCCCGCCAACGCCCGCTCCAGTGTCTGCCGTGCCCGCTCCGGGGTATTGTTTTCCCGGCTCAGATGGGCCAGCACGAACTGCCGCGTCCCACCTTCTGCCAGCCGCCGGGCAAACGCGCCGGCTGCGGCGTTGGACAGGTGGCCCCGCGCACCCAGGATACGCTGCTTCAGGTAGTAAGGATACGGCCCGGAGAGCAGCCACTCCTCGTCATGGTTGCTCTCCAGCACCAGCAGTCCCACACCTTGCAGTGCCTGCTCAGCCTCCGGTGTGACAAAGCCCGTATCCGTGAGTATCCCGATGCTCGCCCCGTCGTGATCCACACGAAAATCGATGCTCTCCGTGGCGTCATGGCTGGTGGGGAATACGGTGATCCGGGCGTTCCCGATGTCGAAAGCGCCTGCCCTCGGAATGACACGCAGTACATCCGACACGCAGGAACTCTTGCGGCACAGGGCTTCCGCCGTTCCGTGGCTGGCGTACAGCGGCAGGCGGTGCTGCTTTGTCAGCGTCGCCACGCCGCAAATGTGGTCCGTGTGCTCATGGGTCAGCAAAACGCCGGAGATATCCGCCGGGGACAGGGCAAGCGCCTGCAGGGCGCCGCATATTCGCCGCGCGGAGATACCGGCGTCCACCAGAAGGTGGGTCCCGCCGGCGCTGACCAGCAGGCAGTTTCCCTCAGACCCACTGGCTAAGATATGTACGGTCAACAATAGTCTATGTCCTCTCTGAACGAAAACACCCGCCGCGGCAAGCCGCAGTTGGCTGCGGCCTCTCGCAGCGGGCGCTGGATGGCTTCGTGTTATCCTGCGTGGGTCTCGGTGTCAGCCTCATCGGGCACGTCCACCAGGGAGATATCCGCGCCCACCGCGCGGAGCTTGCCCACCAGATCCTCGTAGCCGCGCTCGATATAGTTGATGTGGCTCAGCTCGGTGGTGCCCTGCGCCGCAAGACCGGCAATGACCAGTGCTGCGCCGGCGCGAAGATCGCAGGCCTGAATGGGGGCACCCACCAGCTGTTTCACGCCCTCTACAACCGCCACCTTGCCGTCCACTTGAATGTGTGCGCCCAGGCGCTTCAGTTCATCCACATACTTGAAGCGGTTGGCACCGTATACACCCTCGGTCACCAGGCTTGTCCCCTCCGCCAGTGCCAGCACCGCGGTGATCTGGGGCTGCATATCCGTGGGGAAGCCGGGATAGGGCAGCGTTTTGACGTTGGTCTTTGTCAGCGGACCGCTGCGCCGCACCAGCAGGGAGTCGTCATCTTCTGTGACGGATACGCCCATCTCCATCAGCTTGGCGCTGATGCAGTCCATGTGCTTGGGGATGACGTTCTTCAGCAGCAGCTGGCCGCCGGTGGCCGCCACGGCGGCCATATACGTGCCCGCCTCGATCTGGTCGGGAATAATGCCGTAAGAGCCGCCGGTCAGGCGCTTCACGCCGCGGATCTTGATGGAATCCGTGCCCGCGCCTTTGATGTCGGCGCCCATGGAGTTCAGAAAGTTGGCCAGATCCACGATGTGTGGCTCCTTGGCGGCGTTTTCGATCGTGGTGGTACCCTCGGCCAGTGCCGCGGCCATCATAATATTCATGGTGGCCCCCACGCTCACCACGTCCAGATATACCGGCGCACCCACCAGACGGCCGTTTTTGGCGGCGGTGTGGATGAAGCCGCCCTCCACGGACACCTCAGCGCCCATGGTGGTGAAGCCCTTGATATGCTGGTCGATGGGCCGGACGCCGAAGTTGCAGCCGCCGGGCATGGCCACGGTGGCCTGGCCGAAGCGGCCCAGCAGCGCACCCAGCAGGTAATAGCTGGCGCGGATGCGGCGGGCAAGATCGTAGGACGGGCGGGTGGAGTGGATGGCGTGGCAGTCGATCTCAATGGCGTGCTGGTTCAGCACGCGCACCTTTGCGCCCAGCTCCTCCAGAATAGAGAAGAACAGGGTCACATCGCTGATCTGGGGGATGTTCTCGATACGGCATACGCCATCCACCAGCAGGGCGGCAGGGATGATAGCTACAGCGGCGTTTTTCGCGCCGCTGACGGTCACTTCACCAAAAAGCTCTCGTCCGCCGCGGATCATGTATTTATTCAAGGCAATTTCCCTCTTTTCAAGTCATCGGTGCTTGTATGCGGCGGCGCTGTGCCGGCGTCAAAAGCGCCAAACATAGTGTGTCCAGACAGCGCTCGGTCCATACGGCGCAATACAAGTGCTATCAGTATACCATATTTTTCGATAAAAGCAAGAAAACCGCAGGAAATTTTTAAGAGAACCGAAAAGCTGCACAGAAAAAAGCTCCCGGGGGACGGATATCCGTCTCCCGGGAGCCTTTGCCCCCTGCGAAGCGCGCTCGTGCACTGTACATTCTCCCGCGCAGTGAGCCCCCCTCGGCTTCGTGTCCCCTTGTTGATCCCCCCTGCCGTGCGGCGTACCCCTATGCCGCAGCCCCCTGCAAGGCCAAATAGTACGATACCACTTCACAAACTGTTTTTCAAGGATAATTCGCATTTTTAGCCAATTTTTCGCGCTGTTCAACGTCTCTGCGCCGGTGTGTTCAGAAAAGTGCAGGCAATAGGCGCGATTTGATAATCGCCCGCCCGGGAGAAGAAAACGTCCCTACCGTGGCTGGGGCAAGCGGCCGCGCAGCCTCCGCGCCAGCCTCCGCGTAAGCCTCTGCGCCGCCGGGACGGCGAAGCTCCTTTTACGCACAAAATGTAGAAAGCACTTTATTTGAGCAAATTGTAACCGAATTATGAACGGGATTTTGGATGTATTTCGGGCTATATAGTTTACATAATGACTTTTCAATTTTGACTGGAAAATTTTTCCAGCTAAGTTGTTGCGTTTTTTGAAAATCTCGATTTGAATTGCATAAATACTGCGTTACACAAGAATTACGCTTTACAGGCGCTCAGATAAATTGCGTAAATTACTGGTAAATTATGGAAGAAATGGAAATTATTTCCAATTTCGGGCGATTTTTAACAGCGTGGTGTCACTATCTCAAAAATGGAAATAACTGGTAATAAAATCCGTAAAAATTTTTACAACATAATGATGTTTACGTTGTAAACCGCTGGCGAGAGTGGCGAGGTCAAGTCCGACACAAACAAATTTTTATGGAGGAAACAAACATGAAGAAGATCATTGCAACTGTGCTGGCCATGGTCATGGCTCTGGCACTGTGCACCACCGCTTTCGCGGCGGCTCAGCAGTACGATGCCTTTGACGCCGAGACCGGTGCCACCGTGACCGAGGATGCCTATCTGATGTATGTGAAGGCAACCAAGACCTCTATCGCCTTCTATTGGCTTGCCGAGAGCGAAAGTGACACCTTTGACAGCGCCACTGACACTATGTATGTCAAGGTCACTAAGACTGCTGATGCTGACATCGTTCTGAAGTATGCCGACAAGAACACTGTCGCTATGTACTTGGCAAAGGTTGATGCGGTTGATTATGCTGGCACCGGCGTGGCTTTCACCGAGATCGGCTCCAAGTGCGGTCAGTACAAGCTGGCTACTGGTGAGACCGTGAACGACAAGTTCTATACCGCTACCGACGCTAACGATCAGAAGGTTCACCTGTTCAAGGCTGTTGACACCGCGGGCGGTAACACCGTGAAGCTGCTGGTTGATGGCAAGGTTGTCATTACCAGCGATCTGGGTACTCTGGCCGCCAACACTGTTGGTCACACTTGGGTTGTCGACGTTGAGAAGGGCGCTGCCAAGTGCTCCAACTGCGGCGCTACCGGTAAGGTCTACAAGACCTTCGTGGAAGTTCCCAATGGTGCTGACGCTGATCAGGTCGCTGGCGTGTGGGTCGTCGCTGACGCTTCCAACACTCCCACCGATACCAAGACTGATGGCAACAAGTCCCCCAAGACCTTTGACGCTGGTATCGCTATGTACGTCGGTATGGCTCTGACCTCCGTCGCCGGCTCCGCCGTCGTCATCGGCAAGAAAAAGGAGTTCTAATTAAACTCAAAAAAGAGAAAGGCCCATTGGGCCTTTCTTTTTTTGTACTTATTTATCCCTGGCCTGTCGGCGCGGACAAAATAAATATCCCCCGCTGACGCGGGGGATAAATATATATTCCTCCCGCTGACGCGGGGGATAAATATATATTCCTCCCGCTGACGCGGGAGGGATAGTAAATGCTGCTTTCCTACGGGGGCTTCTTTTTTGTGCTTAATCAGCCCCCCCCGGGGTAGACAACCGTAAAAAAGAACCGCCGGGCGGCGGTTCTTTTTTGCATTTCCCGGTTGACACCAGGGCGGATATACGTTACAGATACAGGTAGCTGTACTTGTCGCGCAGGGTGACGATCAGCTTCTCCAGATCGGCGGGCAGGTCATTTTTGCCGGACAGGTCATAGTCCTTCGGCTCGCCGAAGGTACGGACGCGGACCTTGTCGCCGCCCAAGAACAGGACACCGGCATTGTGGCTGTCCACCATGTCCTCGGCGGTCTGGAACAGGGTGAACTTGTCGTGGCAGGGCTCGGAGCTGTACGGGCAGAACTGGGTGCAGTTGCCGCACTCGTTGCACATCTTGTCCACGTGGACGATCTGGTGGCTGCCGTCGGCCATGCGGATGGCCACATTGGCGCGGTTGGGGCAGGAGTCCACGCAGTTTTCACAGACGGTGGCGCACTGCAGGCAGCGGTCGCCCTCGCAGCAGATGCACGCGCTCATCTTCAGAACACCCTTCTTGGCCTCGGCGTCCGCCTTAGTGACATAGGCCTGCTCGGGGATATCATAGGTATAGGGCTTGCCAATAACCGCCTCGGCAAAGGCCGCGGCGTCGGCGATGCCTTCGACAACAGTGGCGGGGCCGCGCTTGGCGTCGCCGGCGGCGTAGACGCCATCCACGTTGGTTTGGAAGGCGGGACGGCCCTTCTTGTCCAACTCAATGCCGTTGGCGGCCATGAGTGCGTCGTCCACCTGCTCACCCACAGCGGAGATCACCAGGTCGCAGGGGACGGTGAAGAACTCACCGCTGCCCACGGGGCTGCGGCGGCCGGAGGCATCGGCCTCGCCCAGCACCATCTTCTCACACTTCAGCACACCGTCGGCCTGCTTGACGGGGGCAGCCAGCTCGGCGAAGGTCACGCCGTCGGCCAGCGCCAGCGCCAGCTCGTGCTCGTCGGCGGGCATATACTTGCGGGTACGGCGGTACACGAGGGTCACGCTCTCGGCGCCGCTGCGCTTGGCCAGACGGGCCGCGTCCATGGCGGTGTTGCCGCCGCCCACGACCACGATATTGCCGGCCACAGCGATGTTGCCGGCCTTGACGCCCTTCATCCACTGGATGGCGCCGGCCACATCGCCGGCGATGTCCAGCTTGCCGGGCTTCCAGGCACCCACGGCCAGCAGAATGTGGGTGTAGCCCTGCTTTTTCAGCTCATCCACAGAGGGGGCGGGCGCACCGCACTTGACCTCCACGCCGTACTTCTCCATGAGGGCGATATCCTTCTCAATGGCCTCGTTGGCGATACGGAAGCTGGGGATCACGTGACGGGGCACACCGCCCAGGCAGCTCTCGCGCTCGAAGATGGTGGTCTCGATACCGGCGCGGCCGCAGAAATAGGCGGCAGCAATGCCGGTGGGGCCGCCGCCGATGATGGCGACCTTCTTGCCCGCCACGCGCTCCGGCAGCTTGATGGAGGCCATCAGGGCGTTGTAGCCCTTCTGGGCAGCCAGCAGCTTGGTGTCGCGGATGCGGACGGACTCGTCATAGAAGTTGCGGGAGCACTTGGTCTGACAGCGATGGGCGCAGATGGTGCCGGTCAGGAACGGCAGGGGGTTTTTCTCGGTGATCAGCTTCAGCGCCGGACCGTACAGGCCCTTATTGCACAGCTCCATGTACTCGGGGATGTCCTGCGCGATGGGGCAGCCGCCCTTGCAGGGCGCGGTGAAGCAGTCGATCCAGGGCACGTTCTTCTCACTCTTGCGGCTGGGCAGGGGCTTGATAGGCTTGACGTGGTGCACGTCGGTGTGAGAGGCGGTGCTCATGTCGCAGATGGCCTGGGTGTCGGTGCCGTCAAAGGGCTTGTAGGGCATGGGCTCTACCTTCTCCACCATCTGGAGCAGGCGGTTGTAGCCGCCGGGCTTGAGGATGGTGGTCGCAACGGTGATGGGCCAGATGCCCGCCGCGAACAGCTTGTCGCAGTTGAAATACTCCGCGCCGCCGGCGAAGGAGATACGCATCTTACCCTTGAACTGGCGGGAAATGCGGTGGCACATCTCGATGGTCAGGGGGAACAGGCTGCGGCCGGACATATACATCTCGTTGTTGGGCAGCTCACCGCGGGTGGTGTCCACCGGGAAGGTGTTGGAGAGTTTCAGACCGAACTCCAGACCCTTGCTGTCGGCCAGCGCCTGCAGACGCTCGAACATGGGCACTGCGTCGGCCCACTGCAGATCCTCGCGGAAGTGGTGGTCGTCGAATACAATATAGTCATAGCCCATGCCGTCGAGAATACGGCGGGCCGTCTCGTAGCCCAGGATGGTGGGGTTGCACTTCACGAAGGTGTGCAGGTGCTTCTCGGTGATGAGATAGCTGGCGATACGCTCGATCTCATCCGGGGGACAGCCGTGCAGGGTGGACACGGTGACGCTGCGGCTGACGCGGGGATCAATGGCGTCGATATAGTCGCTCTCGGCGGGGAACAGCTCCTTGAGAACGGCCTTGCACTCGCCGAAGATGGCGGTCTTGTTGGCGTCCTTCATGCCCTCGATATAGGTGTTGACCTTGTCGCCCTTGATGCCCTCCAGATCGTAGCCCACGGACATATTGAACACGAAGCCGTTGGGATCGCCGAAGCCGTATACCTTGCTCAGCACCTTCAGGGCGCACCACGCCTTGATATACTCGTCCATGGCCTGGGGCACGGTCAGCTCGGTGGACCACTCCTGGTTATAGCCCTCGTCATTGGCCAGGATGCAGGGGCGGGGCACGCAGGCGGCCAGCTCCTCGCCGTCCATCTTCTGGACGGTCTTGACCTCGAAGAAGCGTGCGCCGGCCATGTAGGCGGCGATGATGTTCTGGGCCAGCTGGCTGTTGGGACCGGCGGCGGGGCCGAAGGGTGTCTCGATGCGCTCGCCGAAGATGGGCAGGCTCTTGCCCGTGGCGTGGTACGCCTTGCGGACGCCGAAGATCTCGCCGGAGTTGGCATATTCGGTGACCACCCAGTTCATCAGGGACTTAAAGGGAATGGGATACATTTTTTCAGACATGGGTATTCCTCCTTTTATCAATACACCCGGTGGTTCAGGTCGCCCCACAGCTTCTTGGCGGCCTCGAGAATGTGGGCGTTCTCCGCCTCCTCGTCGATGTTCACCAGCACGCGGTCCTTCATCAGGACCTTGCCGGCGGCGATGGTGGTCTGGCACTGGCGGCCGGTCATGCCGAAGATCATGTGGCCGTCGATATTCTCGTCGCTGAACGGGGTGAACGGTTTGTAGTCCATGACGATGATATCCGCCGCCGCGCCGGCCTTCAGCACACCCAGCTGGTCCGGGAAGTACCGTGCGCCGATCTTGGCGTTGTTCTTGAACAGCATATCCGTGACCTCGCACCAACCCACGTTGGGCAGGCAGTTCTGGCTCCGCTGGGAGCACAGGGCCACCTTGAGAGACTCCAGCATATCGTTGGTGTAGGCATCGGTGCCCATGCCCAGCAGGATGCCCCGCTTGTACAGCTGCAGCACCGGGCAGATGCCGATGGCGTTGCCCATATTGGACTCGGGGTTGTTGACTACCATGGTGTTGGTCTCGCGGATGATATCCATCTCGGCGGTATTCACGTGGATGCAGTGGCCCAGAATGGTCTTTTCACCCAGGATGCCGTGGTCCTGCAGGCGCTGCACCGGACGGCGGCCGTAGTTCTGCAGGCTGTCGTACACGTCGTTCATACCCTCGGACACGTGGATGTGATAACCGGTGCGGCCGTTATTGGCCTCCACCATGCGATCAAAGGTCTTGTCGCTGATGGTGAACAGCGCGTGGCCGCCGAACATGGCCGCAAGCATGGGATCGTTCTGCTTCTGGCAGTAGGTGATGAAGTCCGCGTTCTCCTTGATGGCCTGCAGGCACTTCTCCTCGCCGTCGCGGTCGCTGACCTCGTAGCACAGGCAGGAGCGCAGACCCAGGCGGCGGCTCTCCTCGCTGATGGTAAACAGGGTACCGGGGATCTCGCCATAGCTGGCGTGGTGGTCAAAGATGGTGGTCACGCCCTGCTTGATGCTGTCGATGTACAGCGCGGTGGCGGAAGCGCGGGTACCGTCCATCATCAGGTGGCGGTCGATGGCCCACCAGGTGCCGTCCAGCACCTCGTAGAAGTTGGTGGGGTTGTTGCCCACGATGCTCAGGCCGCGGGCCAGTGCGGAGTAGATGTGGGTGTGTGCGTTGATGAAGGCAGGCATGATGACGCCGCCCTTGGCGTCGACGATCTCGGCATCGGCATATTTTGCCCGCAGAGCGGCTTCCTCACCTACCTCCACGATCTTGGCGCCCTCGTAGGCCACCGCGCCGTGCTCATAGTAGCCCTTGCCCTCGCTGTCGCGGGTAATGAGCCGTCCATTTGTTACCAGAACCATGTGTATTCCTCCTTTGTTTCCGATAGTGTTCGTGTGTTCTCCCCAATATGGCTCTACTCCCCGGTAAACAAAAAGTGCCCCAAACCCTGTTTCCGAGGGTTTGAAACACTCAAGCGTCCGCCGAGTGATAGTTTCAGCCCGTGCGCGAAGCACTTCCTTACAGCTACCAATCTTGGATTGTCATCTGTATTTTACAACGATTTCTCCAAAAATGCAATAGTTTTGTCAGCCTGTTTTTGCCCTTTTTACCCTGCGTTGTCCCGCTGCACCGTGTACCGCTTTCGCTATTTCATGACAAAAAAGCCAATAAATAGAAGTATACTTCGTGGAAGTAAACTTCCCGCTGCGCTATCATCTTCTTATAAAGCGGAAACGGAGGTATTTGCCATGCAGGAGTATAAGGACGCGGTGCGGGAGCATCTGTCAAGCTATGTGTGCCAACTGCGGCAGCGCCGTGGGCTTACACAGGAAGAAATGGCCGAAAAGCTTCGTATCACGGCGCGGGCCTACGGCGACCTGGAACGTGGAAAATTCTGCTTTTCCGCCCCGGCATTGATGGCCCTGCTCCTCATACTGAAGGAAGATGAGGTGGCAGAGCTTCTGAACGACTTTCGCAAAATTACAGAAAAATTAGACGGTAAAGAGGTGGCGTAGCATCCATGGATAAGGGGGATGTGAGCCGCACATTGTGCGGCTTGGGGTTGTTGCCGAGCAGCGTCTGCTATTTTTATATGGCAGAGGCGCTTCGGCTGTCGCTGCGGGAGCCGGACAGGCTTCTGCTGGTCACAAAGCACGTGTATCCGGACGTGGCGCGCTGCTTTGACACAAACTGGAAGTGCGTGGAGCGCGGCCTGCGCCGCGCCGCAAACGTTGCCTGGAACACGGCGCCGGAGAAGCTGTCAGAGCTCGCACATCGACACTTGACGGAGAAGCCTTCTGTTTCAGAGCTGTTGTCTCTGTTGACGATCTACCTGCGCGCGGAAGAGGAGAACTGAAACCGGTCATAGGGCACCAAGCCCCGGCTCTGCCGGGGCTTTCTGCTTTGTACGTATTTCTTCACGGATAAAAAGCCGCCCTCGGGCGGCTTTTTTCTCTGCACAGCAAAGCAAGGCTCCCGGGCAACAGATGATATCTGCCGCCCGGGAGCTCCCCTCCTGTCGC
>OJSN01001857.1_pt1 | contig 13625 bp, 8 predicted proteins | sample 1599421 | NCBI WGS metagenome assembly OJSN01 (sample SAMN04168659, study PRJEB22393) | human gut metagenome | biome: human gut microbiome; feature: stool | host: Homo sapiens | collected 2014-05-12
AGCGATGCATACACAATAAGGAGCCTCATCATGAATATAATTCGTAGTTCCGTCCAACGGATCAATGACCCAGCAGTAAGGTTCGTCCTGATAAGTAGCAGAGCCTTCTTCCGTAATAAATCCTGCTTCGGGCAACAAGGCAGAAAGCGCTTTTACCAACCGTACTTCAGACTCTTTATCCACATACGACACATAATCATGCGCATGTTTTTCCATAACACGCTCACGACGGAAGTTTTTCCGCTCTTCTTTCAGAAAATGCCCAGCTTCGGTAGCTATGCGGCATACTTCAACTGTAAGTTGCTTTAAATCCAACATTTCATCTTTATTATTAAAAAGTACATCGAAGGTATAGCTTTTCTTATGAAAAACCATCCAAAATGAGTATTATTTTCAGATAGACTATCAAACATTCAATTTTCAAGGCAGAAAAACATTCAATCACATTATAATATATTTTTCTGATCTGAGGAAATGAGAATTCCCTGCAATTTTCAGAACAGGCCCGGCCTCTTCCCACAAATATACGCAACAAAGAGCTACAGAAAACACAAAGTGACAGAATGCCAGATTTGCTTTTTACATAAAAATTCCCGAATATTGCAATCTAATACTAATGCAAAGAGTTCCCTATGAAAAGAGTAGATTCCGTTATATCCCTGATATACTCGTTATCTAAATCAGAAAAGAAGCACTTCTCCCTACAGGTTATCAAGGACAAGGAGGAAAAAGACTATCTGGTGATTTATGATATTATCATAAAGAGTAAACAACCGAATGGAAATACTGTAAAAGAGGAATTTTACAGACGCAAGCCCAATGGCTCATTTGAAGTATCCATTCAATACTTATATGAAAAGCTGACGGATACGTTACTCACCCTGCGTAAAAAGAAAGATATCTATTACGATCTGCTGAATAATTTGTGCAAAGCCCGAATGCTTTATGAACGTTCTCTGTTTGAAGAGTGTTTCGAAATACTATCCAATACAATAGAACAAGCACAATTCTATGAGAACAACGAAATTCTGACGATAGCTTTGAAGCTGGAACTGGAATATCTGCTCCGTCTGAACTTTCCCAACATGACAGAACAGGAGCTTTTTCACAAACACTTCATCCAAAATGAAGCTTTGAAAAAGATTCGGAAAATCACAGAGCAATCTTCATTACACAACTTATTGAAATATCGTTTATCTCATATTGGCTCCATCAGAACAGTAAAGCAAAAACAGGATATGAATGACCTTATGGTCAACGAACTTTATATAGCCGCTTCTTCAGACTCCGAAGGTAATTTTGAATTAACACGAAACCATAAACTTTTTCAGGCTAATTACCTGATGGGAGCAGGCGATTACAGAGCTGCCTTAAATTCATACAAAGAACTAGACTCATTATTTGAGCAGAATCAGCAGTTCTGGTCAAATCCTCCTATATACTATTTATCTGTACTCGAAGGAGTACTCGGTAGCCTGCGGTCTGTGAGCAACTATGACGAAATCCCCTACTTCCTTGATAAATTAAGAAAGCTTATATCAGACAGCACTTCGCTCGAATTTAAAGTAAATGCAACTTGCCTTCTCTTCCAATACGAACTATTTCCCTATCTGGATAAAGGAGATTTTTCGAAATGTACCCAACTTATGGCAGACTACCAGGAAATACTTTATGATAAAGAAGCCTGGTTAGGCCCTATTCGAAAAAGTGAATTATTGCTTTACACCACACTCGTACACATTGGTAACCAAGAATATAAAACTGCTAAAAAGTATATCAGCAACGCTATCATAGACCATAACATAAAGTATCTGCCTTTAATGAGAACTATTCGTCTGGTCCGCCTCATCGTCTTTTATGAAGTGCAGGAGCATGAGCTAATCCAGTATGAATCCCGTTCCATCACCCGAAGTCTATCTTCGCCCAAAGAGCAGACTTTTAAAACAGAACGTATCATTTTATGGTTTCTGAATAAAAGAAATATTCCCATCCTGAAAAAAGACAGAGAAGCATTTTGGGAAAAGTTGTCTCCTGAGATTCATGAATTATATAATAATAAATATGAAAGTCAGCTTTTACGCCTCTTTGACTTTACGGCGTGGATGGAATCCAAAATTCGGAAAGAAAAACTGTCTGAAGTCCTCAGAGCACGTGCTAGCGCAAAAGAATGTTAAAGAGTAAGGTGTCTGATTCGTATTTCAGACGATAAAAACACTCTTTTCAAATCTCCATTTTCTCTTTGTAATTATATAAATTCGCTTCACATTACCTCTATATTCTCTCCTCTATACAAGGAAAATCCAATATAAGATATCATTTTTGAGATTATATAAACCAATTATTAATGTAGAAAACTATGCATGATTATTGCTTTCATTTGCATAGTCTTAATTTTTAATACTATGGAAACTATATCAATTCATAGACCCAAAATTGTAGTCATCGGTAGTTGCAATACCGATATGGTCGTGAAAGCCAACAGACTACCTGTTCCCGGAGAAACCATACTAGGCGGAACCTTCTACATGAATCCCGGTGGCAAAGGAGCTAATCAGGCGATTGCAGCCGCCCGACTGGGAGCTGAAGTCACCTTCATATCCAAAATCGGATATGATTTGTTCGGCCTGCAAGCATTGGAAATATACAGATCAGAGAAAATTAATACGGAATATATATTTACCGACCAGAAAAGTCCGTCCGGAGTTGCACTTATCTCCGTAGATTCTTTCGGTGAAAATAGCATTATCGTAGCACCGGGAGCAAGCCGTTCGCTTTCTATTGAGGATATCAATAAAGCCGAAGAAAAAATCAAGGAAGCTGATATTATTCTCATGCAACTTGAGATTCCCATAGACACAGTGGAATATGCAGCTACTATTGCTTGCAAATATGGGAAAAAGGTAATCCTCAATCCGGCTCCCGCGTCCAGCCTGAGCAACTCATTCTTAATGAACGTGCACACCATACTCCCCAACCGCATTGAAGCGGAAATGTTATCCGGAATCAAAGTGATGAATATAGAAAGCGCTCATCGTGCCGCTCAGGCTATCGGAGAGAAAGGTATAGAGAATGTTGTCATTACTTTAGGTAAAGACGGGGCTTACGTAAAAGAGAAAGATGAATATACCATGATTCCCGCAAAGGAAGTAGAGACGATTGACACAACAGGTGCCGGAGATGTATTTTGCGGAGCATTCAGCGTCTGCCTGTCTGAAGGGCATTCACTCGCTAAATCTGTGAAATTTGCCAATGCGGCGGCAGCTATAGCAGTCACGCGAATCGGTGCACAGAGTGCGATTCCTTATAAAAGAGAAGTTGTGCTATAAACGAGATAAGACCTAGGTTAAACACATAAATCTGTTCAAATGAAAGTAGTAGTTATTGGAAGTTCAAACATCGACATGGTTGCACAAGTCAACCATCTCCCGGCGCCTGGCGAAACAGTCGGAGATGCCAGTTTCATGCAATCCCTCGGGGGGAAAGGCGCCAATCAGGCTGTAGCAGCAGCAAGACTCGGGGGATCTGTAACGTTCATTACCTCTTTGGGAAATGATATGTATGCAGAAATTCTAAAAAAACACTTTAAGAAAGAAGGTATCACTACTGATTATATCATAGATGATGTTAATCAGCCCACAGGGACTGCACTCATTTTTGTTGCCGACAGTGGTGAAAACTGCATAGCAGTAGCTCCCGGAGCTAACTATTCTTTATTACCCGGTTCAATTATTCATTTTTCAAAGGTAATTGACGAAGCAGATATCATAGTTATGCAAGCCGAGATTCCTTACGAAACGATTAAAAGAATAGCTCTTCTGGCTAAACAAAAAGGTAAAAAGGTATTGTTTAATCCCGCACCCGCCTGCCTGATTGATGAGGAGCTGATGAAAGCCATTGATATACTAGTCGTCAATGAACTGGAAGCAGCCTTCATCTCAGGAATTGAATATACAGGAAATAATCTTGAAGAAATCGCTCTAAGCTTATTACAGGCAGGTGCACGCAATGCTGTGATCACATTAGGAAGTCAAGGTGTATATATGAAAAACGACAAAGAAATCATTCAGCTTCCCGGATACAAAGTAAATGCGATTGATACTATTGCAGCAGGTGACACGTTCTGTGGTGCATTGGCTGTAATTTGTGCCCAAAGGAAAATAGACCGAGATGCATTGAGTTTTGCGAATGCCGCGGCAGCTATCGCTGTTACACGTTCTGGTGCCCAACCGTCTATTCCTACTCTCGATGAAGTAAAACACTTCATGTTAGAAAAAGAATTAGCCTTATCATTCAACTTTTAAATTTCATGGATTATGAAAACTAATCGACACTCTACTCTCTTAAAGAAAGCTGTCCACCTGATAACTTATAACTCAAGTCATAAGCTTATCTGCCTGCTGGGCTACCTACTTTTATGTTCAATGAATACATATGCTCAGAATTATGTATCCGGAACAGTAAAAGATAATAATGGAGAACCTCTACTGGGAGTTTCCATAAAAGTAAAAGATGGGAATATAGTATCCGGAACTGTCACTGACTTTAACGGATACTACCAAGTGAAAGCGAATCCAAGTTCAACTATTGAATTCAGTTACATCGGATTTAAAACAGTCCAGTTTACAGTAGGTGATAGAAAAATGATAAACGTAACACTGGGAGTTGACGACAATTTATTGGATGAAGTGATCGTTGTAGGTTATGGTACCCAAAAGAAGATTAACTTAACCGGTTCTGTCGGAGTCATTGACTCGAAAGCCTTCGAAGCAATCCCTGTATCCAATGCAGTCCAGGCATTACAAGGACAGGTTCCCGGTTTGAATATTTATAGCAATCAGGGAGGAGGTCTCAATCAGAAACAATCGATCAATGTACGTGGAGTCGGAACTATCGGAGAAGGTTCTACAGGAAGTGCCCTAGTCTTGATAGATGGTATGGAAGGAGATATTTATTCCATTAATCCGCAGGATATAGAATCTATTTCAGTTCTGAAAGATGCGGCAGCTTCTTCTATTTATGGTTCCAGAGCGCCATTCGGAGTAATCTTAGTAACGACCAAGAAAGGAAAGGCCGGTAAAGCGCAAGTTAACTACAACAACAGTTTTCGTGTAAGTAGCCCTATCAACATGCCTTCTTCATTAGACTCTTACACGTTCTCCTTATACTATAATGATGCAGCTGCCAATTCCGGATGGGGACCTTACAACTGGGTCTCGGAAGAAAGGATAAACCGCATCAAAGACTATATGGCCGGCAAGATTACCGATTCTACCATCCCCGTGCCCAATAATCCTTCGTTATGGGCAGACGGATATTCACAAGGAAATGATAATATTGATTATTATGACTATTTTTTCAAAGACAATGTCTTTGCACACGAGCACAATATCAGCGTTACTGGCGGGACAGACAAAATACAATACTATTTATCAGCGAACTATTTAGGTCAGGATGGAGAGCTCAGAATCGGAGATGAATACTCAAACAGATATACTGCATCTGCAAAAATCAACGCACAATTATCAAAAATAGTATCAGTCGGATTCAATACTCGCTTTATCAGAAGTGACTATGTACAGCCGACACATCTTAATGAAAGTTTTTTTGCCGAAATCGGACGCCAATGTTGGCCTACCAAACCTCTCTATGACCCAAATGGTATTCTATATGACGACCATGTGCTCCAAATGCAAAACGGAGGTGAAAAACAAGAACGAAACACTTGGCTCTACCAACAACTGAATATAACGGTAGAACCTATCAAAGGGTGGCGACTGATTGGAGATTTAAGCTATCGATACAATACACAATATTCACACTGGGATTACTTAACTGTTCATCAGACAGGTGTTGACGGAAAGACTAAGGGCAATACATGGAATAACGATTCCCAAGTACATGAAGGCACTTATGCCAGCGATTATTTTAATGTAAATCTCTATACAGATTATGCAAAGACCTTTGCAAAATCACATAATATGAAAGTTCTTTTCGGGTTTCAAGCCGAACAAAATAATTATAAAGATATAGCTGCTGAGAAGCTAGGAGTCATTTATCCGGGAAAACCGACTATCAACACTTCTACCGGAATGGATTCAAATAACCAAAAAGTTGCTCCGAATGTAGCAGGTGGACACAACAGATGGGCTACCGCCGGATTCTTCGGCAGATTGAATTATGATTACCTGGAAAAATATCTTCTGGAAGTAAATCTACGCTATGACGGTTCCTCACGATTTCGTAGTGACAGTCGTTGGGGATTTTTCCCTTCCGCATCAGTAGGCTGGAACATAGCCAGAGAAAAATTCTTCCTGCCTGTTAGCAAAGTTGTCAACACATTTAAGGTCAGAGCCTCTTATGGTAGTTTGGGTAACCAAAATACATCTTCTTTATATCCGACTTATTCTACAATCGGTACAGGAACAGGATCATGGATCATTGACGGAACATTAGCCAATATTGCCTGGGCACCTTCACTCGTCAGCTATAATCTCTCCTGGGAGAAAATCCGTACATGGAATGCCGGAGTTGACTTTGGCCTGTTTAACAATCGGCTAACCGGCTCTTTTGATTATTACATTCGTAAAACTGACGATATGGTCGGCCCTTCGGAGAAATTGCCTGTAGTCCTTGGAACAGCCGTTCCCAGTTCCAATAATACAAATCTTAAAACATTCGGATGGGAACTGGAACTAATGTGGAAAGACCGGTTAAATAATGGATTGAATTATAGCGCCCGCTTTACACTTGCCGACAGTCGTACCAAGATTACTCGTTATTCAAATCCTTCCGGACTGATAGATGGATTTTATGCCGGAAAATACGTGGGTGAAATATGGGGATATGAAACGATAGGCATTGCACAATCTGACCAGGAAATGGCCGAACACATCGGAAGATTAATCAACGGTGGACAAAGTAATCTCGGACAAGACTGGAAAGCCGGAGACATTATGTATAAAGATCTGAATGAAGACGGAAAAATTGATGCCGGAAGCCGCACCTTACAAGATCACGGTGATTTAAAAAGAATAGGTAACTCCACGCCCCGATATAATGTAGGACTGGAATTAGCCGCCGATTGGAAAGGATTCGATATCAGAATGTTCTGGCAAGGAACATTGAAAAGAGATTATTTTCAGGGTAGTTACTACTTCTGGGGTGCAAACGGTAGACAAGGGCCCTGGTTTTCCACAGCACTAAAAGGACACGATGATTATTTCCGAAATGACGAAGCCAGTCCATTGGGAACGAATCTGAATTCCTACTATCCAAGACCCTTATTCAACACCGATAAAAACCAGCAATCACAAACTAAATATTTACAAGATGCATCTTATCTACGTCTGAAGAATCTGCAGATAGGATATAGCTTGCCACACAACATCGTACAAAAAATGGGAATGCAGCACCTTAGGATATTCGCATCCGGTGAAAACTTGTTCACCATTACGAGCCTTATTGACTTCTTCGACCCCGAATCAATCGAAGGCGGTAGTTGGGGACACGGAAACGTTTACCCACTATCCCGAACATTCTCTTTTGGATTAAATGTCACATTCTAAAAACAGGATATTATGAAAAGACTTACGATATCAACCTTATTGAGCGGAGTGCTCTTTTTGACAAGTTGCAATGATTTCCTAAATCAAGAACCTCTTGATCAACTTTCTCCAAATGAATATCTGACAACAGAAAGTAATATTGCAGCTTTTGCTACTGATCAATATCAAGTGCTACCTACTCATGGCACCTATGGATATGGAACTTTTGAAATTGACAATAACACAGATAATATGGCCGGTATGCAACCTAACGTAATGTATGCACCCGGATACTGGAAAGTAGGACAAGAAGGAGGCTCATGGTATTTCGCTGATATTTACCGATGCAATTATTTCTTTGAAAATGTGCTTCCATCGTATGAAAACAATGCCATTGTCGGAAACACGACCAATATCAAACACTATATCGGAGAAATGTATTTCTTCAGAGCTTTCATGTATTTTGAAAGATTAAAATCATTAGGCGACTTTCCTATTATTACTAAAACTTATCCTAATGAACGTGAAGCTCTGATAGAAATCAGCAAACGAGCCCCCCGAAATGAAGTAGCCAGATTTATCTTATCTGATCTGGACAAAGCTATAGAAATGATGCAAAACATAGCTCCTTCCGGAGGTAAGAACCGGCTAAGCAAAGACTGCGCTATCCTTCTCAAGTCAAGGGTCGCACTTTACGAAGGCTCATGGCTGAAGAATTTTAAAGGAACAGCTTTTGTACCCAATGGACCGGGATGGCCGGGAGCAAATAAAGATTATAATGCTAATTACTCATTTAAATCCGGAAGTATTGAAAAAGAATCAGAGTTCTTCTTTGATGAAGCTATTAAAGCGGCACAAATCATAGCAGAAAAATATAATATATTAACTGCCAATACAGGAGTATTCCCACAAACTTCTTCGGAACCTGAAAATCCTTATTTCAGTATGTTCTGCGATATTGACATGGAGAAATACAATGAAGTACTTTTATGGAGGCGCTACAACACAGGATTAGGAGTGGCAAATGAAGTTTGTCAATACGGATGTGTCGGCAACAATGGAGTAGGCACTACTAAAAGCATGATTGACGCCTTTATTCTTAAAAATGGAGAACCTATTTATGCATCCCCGATGTGGGCAGATGAAAACTCATCTTATTGGGGAGATAATAATATCATTCATATCACTAAAAACAGGGATACCCGTGCAGACATCTTCATCAAAAAGCCAGGACAGAAAAATTTGCATACTCAGGCAGGAGATCATGGGGTAGTAGAAGAATGGGGACCCAATATAACCGCCTCTTCTGTTACAGAAAAGTACAATACAGGCTATGCCTTACGCAAAGGATTAAACCCTGACGGGAAATACACAAATAACACTCAAAGTATTGTCGGTTCTATCATATTCCGTACAGCCGAAGCCTATCTCAACTATATAGAAGCTTATTATGAATTGCATGGTTCACTCGACTCCTATGCAGAAAAGTACTGGAAAGCGATTCGTCGCAGAGCCGGCATTGATGAGGACTATACCAAAACAATCAGGCTTACAGATATGTCAAAAGAAGCAGAAACTGATTGGGGGGCATATTCCGGCGGAGAAATTATTGATGCCACACGTTATAATATCCGCCGTGAACGAAGATGTGAGTTGATGGCGGAAGGTTTACGTAGCATGGACTTACATAGATGGCGTTCAATGGACCAGATGATTACCAAACCCTACCATATCCTAGGAATGAATTTATGGCAGGAAATGTATGGCTGGGACTGGTATAAAGATTCTAACGGCAACTCCATTCTTAAAGAAGGAGAAAATGTTTCACCACGTAGCTTCAGTACTTATCTTGCTCCTTATCACATCACAGCCAATAACATTGTTTACAACGGCTATAAATGGAATATGGCACACTATCTCGATCCGATAGCAGCAGAACATTTTCTGGTTACTTCATCCGGAGGTGATTTGGATTCTTCTCCTATCTATCAGAATCCGGGCTGGCCTATGACAGGAGGAGGAACCCCGCAATAATCCAATAATCTACTAATTTAACAAAGACCAATTATGTATAAAAGAATGATAATACTAACTTACGCACTGGTTTTCTTTTCATTATTCGCAACAGCTTGTTCTGACAATAATAATGAAACATACGTCGAACCAATACTTTCTCAAATAGAAGTAAGTAAACTAGTGACTGAAAACAACAAAACATATGTTTCTGTTGACGGTAAACCTTTTCCGTTTCTTGGTGCACAAATACGCCTTGATGCCCTTCTCAATTGTGACAAGATGACTATTAATGAAGTGGAAAACTACTTCAAGAAAGCTCAGGAACTGGGACTAAATTGTGTACAAATTCCAATTTCATGGAATATGGTAGAGCCTAAAGAAAACAAGTACGATTATAGTATCGTAAACTCAATCTTGCAGTTCGTCAACAAGTATAATTTGAAAATGGAATTACTTTGGTTCAGTACGAATATGGTAGGAGATTCATTCTCCTACCTGATACCTCAATATGTGCTTCAAGAATATAACAAAAGGCTCAGCCGGAATGATGAAGGAAATTTTTGGAACTATTATGGTTATCAATACACCATGATTCTTGATGATGAATGGATACTGGAGAGAGAAACCAAAGCCATCACCGCCTTATTTAACCACATCCGATACTGGGATTCTCAAAATGGAGACAAGCACCCCGTTATATCAGCTCAGATCCATAATGAACCTGATGCGTTAATGCGCTGGAGAATCGACCAAAAAGATTTAAAATATCGGGATGGGACCCCTCTAAGCAAAGAGAAGGCCTGGACAATGATCACAAATGCATTAAATACTGTAGGAAAAGCTGTAAAAAACAGTTCTTACAGAGTAGTAACTCGTGTCAATCTAATTTACGGTGATGGTATTAATCCATTTCCAGAGGCTACTAATGCTCGCCCCAAAGATGTATTCGATCTTCAAGGCATTGATTTCATTGGCGTTGATGCTTATAAAGATAATGTTAAACATCTCAAAAATGAAGTCATGGCATACGCATCAATTGCAGGAAATTATGCGCTGGTTGCCGAGAACAAAGGTAGTTATGCAAACAGTCCGAGTCTTATCTTGACATCTTTCGCATTAGGAGGAGGCTATGATATTTACGATTTGGCTACCAGTAACTTCTTTATCAACAACACCACCGAACCGGACCAAATTGACCACGGAATTTATACATGGGATTTACAAGAAAAAGATTTTACACCTCCTACTCGTAGTCTCATAAAAGGCTTGGCGGCAGCTTATATAGATGTTGCCAAAGTAAAACCGGAGAACTTTGCAGCATTTAATATTAACGATAATCAGCCAAAAGACAAATTAGAACAACTAATATGTACTACTGGAGCACAAATCACATTCCAGACAAATAATGCTTCTTTAGGTTTCGTATTAGATATGCACAATTATTTACTGATTTATAGTTTGAATGACTCTCAATTCAAACTAGAGAATGGTAAATTTGGAGAAACCATTTCCGGAAGATATGATGTAAATGGCACATTTACCAAAGAAGGAACTGCAACTTTAGAAAATCAGACTCTCCATGCTAAAGGAGGCGTACTTTATAAAGTAAATTATTCCTCGCAACAATCATTAACCAGCAATACAATTGAGAATATTGGAAATAACTTATAAAAACCCAAGATATGTTCAAATATATAGCAATCATTCTAATAACCGTCTCTTTATTCTGTTCCTGTGCACAACAGAAAGAGACTACTTCTGCAATTCCTGTCATACTCGACACGGATGTTGGAAATGATATCGATGATGTTTTAGCCATGCAAATGCTGCTTAATTATGAGAAAAAAGGAAAAATTGATTTGCTAGGTATCACTATAAGCAAGTGTAATCCTTATTCACTGGAATATATTGACGCTTATTGTCGTTTCAACGACAAATACGACATACCTTTAGGTTATGCTTATAATGGGATGAATACAGACGACGGACATTATCTCCGCCAAACGCTGGATACTATTATTGACAACAATAAAATATTACATCCAAAAAGAAGCCTAAAAGATCATATTCTGGAAGGATATAAACTGTTGCGTAAATTGCTGGCAGAGCAAGAAGATCATTCTGTGGTATTTATAGCCTTAGGCCCGGAAACAAATCTAGCCCGTTTGCTTATCTCGGAAGCAGATGAATACAGCGAGCTGGATGGAAAAGCCTTGGTAGCACAAAAGGTAAAATTACTATCTGTCATGGGAGGACTCTATGGTAATGAATTCGACTTCCCTGAATGGAACATTGTTAATGATCTGAATGCAGCCCAAATTACTTTCAAAGAATGGCCTACTCCAATTATTGCCAGCGGATGGGAACTAGGAAACAAAATTCGATATCCTCATCAAAGTATATTAAATGATTTTGCCGGCAGTTATAAACATCCTCTGTGCGTATCATATAAAATATATCAGGAAATGCCATATGACAGAGAAACATGGGATTTGACATCCGTGCTACAAGCCATAGAACCGGGGAATAATTATTTCAATTTATCCGAGAAGGGAACAATCACCATAGACAGTATCGGACAAAGTATTTTTTCTCCTTCTGAAAGCGGTAAACACCAATATCTCACTATTCAAGGGGAAGAAAATATTCGGGCAACCCGCAACGCACTTATAAGACAAGTGACAGGAAAAGAGAATTGAAATCTTAAAAAAAAATCATTATGTATATAGTCAATAGTTACACCTTAGCTATTATCTTCTGCTTTATCACAATGATATGCTGGGGATCGTGGGGAAATACCCAAAAACTGGCCAGTAAGAATTGGCGTTATGAACTTTATTATTGGGACTACACCATCGGCATCTTGCTGTTCGCCTTACTTCTGGTATTCACACTAGGAAGTTTCGGAGATTCGGGAAGAGGTTTTCTGGAAGACATCCAACAAGTGGAAGCGGCATATATTGCCAGTGCACTTATCGGAGGAGTTATTTTCAATGCTTCCAATATTCTTCTTTCCGCCTCTGTATCCGTTGCCGGGATGGCGGTAGCTTTTCCATTAGGAGTAGGACTGGCATTGGTCTTGGGAGTATTCATTAATTATTTCAGCTCCCCCAAAGGAGATCCGTTCTGGCTATTCACAGGAGTCGTGCTGATTGTTATCGCCATCATTTGCAACGGTATTGCAGCCGGTAAGAATCAAAAGGCAGGAACCAATAATAGCAAAAAGGGAATTATTCTTGCAGCTATTGCCGGTATACTGATGTCATTCTTTTACCGGTTTGTCGCCGCTGCCATGGATTTGAACAATTTTGAATCACCGACAGCAGGAATGGCAACTCCTTATACTGCATTCTTCATCTTTGCCATCGGAATCTTCCTAAGCAACTTCCTCTTCAATACACTTGTGATGAAGCGTCCGTTCGTCGGTTTACCCGTCACTTACAAGGAATACTTTGCCGGAAAAGCAAGTACACACATGGTCGGAATTCTCGGAGGATGCATCTGGGGATTAGGTACGGCATTAAGCTACATTGCCGCAGGAAAAGCGGGAGCAGCCATTTCCTATGCACTTGGACAAGGAGCACCGATGATTGCTGCTCTTTGGGGTGTTTTCATCTGGAAAGAATTTACCGGTAGCTCCAAAGCGACAAACAGACTTTTGGGAGTCATGTTTATATTATTCATTTTGGGCCTGACATTCATTGTCATCTCAGGAGGAAGCTAAAATAAAAAAGAGGTAAAGGAACTATTAGGTATTATCAATATAAAAAGAATCACCCCAAAAGTTAGAAACTAAACTTTTGGGGTGAAATTCAATTCTATGATTCAAACTATCATATACATTATTCAGACCGTTATATCCAACAAAGTTTCTCCCTTTGCATTCAACACCCTGACTCTGAGCTCTTCTTTCCTCTTCTCAAGAATCATCACGGTAGCACCCTCCATCTTATATCCTCCACCTATAACAACCGGAAAATGATTCCCCAATTCACCTTTCGGGTGATAAGCATACTTATGAGTATGAGCATTCAGACAGATATCAAAAGGAGCTTTTTCCAGCAG
>OJSN01001860.1_pt1 | contig 13596 bp, 12 predicted proteins | sample 1599421 | NCBI WGS metagenome assembly OJSN01 (sample SAMN04168659, study PRJEB22393) | human gut metagenome | biome: human gut microbiome; feature: stool | host: Homo sapiens | collected 2014-05-12
CTTTAGTTCCTGCCGGACAGAAGGCTTGCGCCCTTTCCAGCTAGTTTCCTGCCCGGAAAAAGAAGCGCTGTTGTGCGAGGAAGGTCCGGACAGATTCCCTGCCTTCTCCGCCTGAGTAAAATTTTCCCCTGTAGGAGTAACTTCCCCCACATCAAACAGATGCTCTTCTTCGTCTAATTCAAATTCAATGGTTCCTTCCGGCAGTACCACCTTTTCGGTCTTCACCGGAAGCTCCTCCTTTCCTTCGGTTTTCTCGGTAAACTCTGCATCGATCACACGCTCTGCTTCCCGCACCGGTGCTTGCTCCACCACCGCTTCTCCGGCTTCGGATTTGACAAAGTCCAGATTCATCTTATCCAGCACCCGGTTCACCTTTGCCGCATCATCGGCAAACACCATGATCTCGGAAAACTGGGGGTTCTTCTTATCCCGGATGACCACATACAACAGTCCCCTGGATTTGGCTTCCCCGGCAAACTCCCGCAGCCTGTCATGGGGAATGGTGAAAAATTTCATTGCCCGCTGTTCCTTTAACATCCGAAGCAGGTTGGTCTTTCCCCTGGTCTTTTTCTGATCCTTCATCACCGCTACAATCAGCACCGCCAGATTTTTTGCAATGCTCCCGCTGATTCGTAAGGTATGTTCCATGCCTTCCATGGAATACCGGACAATCTGATCCGCCGCATCACCGCCATAATTCATACGCTCTCACCTCCTTACCGATTCCGTTCTGCCTCTCTTCGCTGTTTCCCTGACACTTCCTGTTCCTGTGCCTTTGCCTGCCTTAACCGCTCTTCCATTTCCAAGGACTGTTTTTCAATCTTCTGACTTAAGCGGATCTTCTTTCGAAGTTCTTTTAATTCCCCATTGATTTCCTGAATGCGCATACCTCCCGGTTTTTTCCGGTATAATTCTCTGCGCTCTTTCATCAAAGAAAGTACCTGTTCTTCCAAGGGTTTCCGGTATGCTGCCAGCTCTTCCCTGGTGGTAATCTCTTCTTTTTGTAAAAACTCCATCTGGCAAATCCTTTGGTCCAGCCTCCGAATATCTGAACGCACTGCATAGGGAATCCGCTTGGGCTTCTTCGGAAATACCCCCATCTGATACAAATAAGAATAATAAAGTCTCTGAAGTCCAGTGAGTTTCCGTCTTGGAAACTGCATCTGCGTGTTTCCATACACCTGTTGGATCTTTGGACGCAGGATCTTCTCCCGGATTTCTGCCTCCCCATATCCTTTTCCCAAGGAACGCAGACGGATATACCGCTCCATCCCCGGTGTCTTTAATGATGGGTACTTCCGGTTCAGCTTCCAGGTATAGCCCCGTTTCTCCATTTCTCTTACAAACTGACTCCAGGAAAAACTCACGCCAATGGCATCCCGGATATCCATGCGAATGGCAGTCCTCCAAGTGGGCTTCCCTTCTGCTTCTGCTTTCCACTGGGCATAATGCATGGCTTTTCCCTGATTCGTCTGGATCACCGAAAGACCATATTTTCTGCATAATTGATCGGAAATCTGCCGCACTTCGGTAAAATAACTTTTGGCATTGCTGTGGTATTTTCTCCCATCTACCATACTCACTGAATTCCACACCAGATGATTATGGTAATGCTTCGTATTCAAGTGAGTAGTGATCACGACCTCATACTGCCCTTTCAAAAGCTGCTCTGCCAGTTCCTGTCCAATAAGATGTGCCAGTTCCGGAGATACTTCCCCTTCCGCAAAACTCTGTACCAAATGGTATCCCTGTACCCCTTCTTTTTTATGGAAACGCTCTTTTGTCTTTACCATGTCCACATAGGCATTCTCACAGGTACACCCAATGGCATCTTCAAAAATGGTCTGTTCCGTCTTTTCCCGGTTTAATGCATAATCAATGGCTTCTTCCAGGGATCCGGCACTCTTGGTTGTCTTTGCCCGGTCTTTCACATATTCAATGGAACGGTCCAGGCGGTGGACGGGGAGAACGCTGGTATATGCCATCTACCATTCCTCTTTCACCAGACGCCAGGTCTCTTTGGAAATCCGAAGCATTTCCTGTATGCTGGCTTCCCCTGCCCTCCCTGTTCCATTGGCGACATGAGCCAGCTGGTTCGCATTGTTGCAAAGCCCCGCGATTTTTCGAAGAAGTTCTGCGTGATGCTCACAGGGCTTTGTCTGCAGTTGTGCACCTAAGATCAGAGAACGTAAAAATTCCTCCCTGCTTAGTCCACTCTTTGCGACCTGCCCGTCCAGATGCCGAAGTTCTTTCGCATTCAGACGGACAGGAACTACATGGTTTCGTTTTCTCATTCAACCACCTACCTTTTCTTCTTTTCTGCTGTCTCTAAGGGATACACCTGAATTCCCCTGCGTTCCATCTGCCAGAGGAATTCCCCGATCTCCCAGACCTGCCCATTCACATCTACCTGCTTTTCATCCACAAAGCGGCAGATCCCAATCTCTTTCGTTCCGTCCTCTGCCATCATGCAAAGGCTTTCCCCATCCAAAAGGGAGAACCGCTTCAACCCTTCCATATCTCGGAACTGGATCTGTTTTGGTTCTTCCTCTTTTTGTTTGCGTATCCGCATCTGCTCCATCTGCTGATCTTCTCTCTTTCCGGCAACCACACAGCACATCAGTCCAATGCCAAAGGCTGCACCTGCCATTGCTCCAAGAGCCATTCCTGCAAAAAACATGTTTCTTTTCTCCTTTCTCAACTGCCGGGGGATTGGGGTTCTCCCCAAAGTGCGTTTGGATATCCAAACGCTATGCTTGCAAAACCAGTTCCACCGATTTTCATCGACTCCCCCATGCAAGTTCGATTATGCTTCCTTTTCTTTGATTTTGATCAATCCATCTAATGTGGTACAAATGATATGCAATCGGTCTGCGGTACTAATATCTGTGTTCATCGTTCCGGTGACTTCTTTTCCACAGACCACCACCATCCGACACCGCTTTAAGATCAAGTGGGACATCCGGTTGTATGCCTGCAAATCCTCAGCTTCCCCTTCATCCAGAAAAGGAAGAAATCCAAACCTCGGACAAATGGGAACATATCCCAACTCATAAATCTTCCGGCAATATCGCTGCACCTTCACTCTGCTTTCTTCTGCCGGACAACACACATAGGCCATCGCCTGTTCCATCGCCTCACCCCTTTCCTGCATCCAGGTGGATGCACTTTTCTTCTTCTGAAACAAAGTTGGACATCCATGTGGATGCCCTTGCTATTTCTCGCTCTCTTCTTTTTCCTTTGCTTCCAATGCAAACTTTACACGGTCACTGCCCAGCTTATAATAAGCATCGGTCACTTCAATGCCTACTGTCTCATAGCCTTCTTCCACCGCCGCAAGGATGGTTGTTCCTGCTCCGGCAAAGGGATCTAAGATTCTACCACCCGGCTCACAAATCTGAATGACATCTTTCATCAGCTGCAACGGTTTCTCTGTCACATGAATACGGTTCTGGGGATTTCCATAACGGAACACACCGGGAAGACAGGAAACCGGGCGGTTGATTGGCATCGGGCCATTACTGCCCCACACAATATACTCAGCCTGCTGGCGAAAACGTCCTTTCTGCGGACGAGAGTTTCCCTTATCCCAAACCGCAGTTCCTCTCCAGATCCAGCCTGCCCACTGGAGTGCATCGGTAATAGAGGGATATTGTCTCCAGTCAATAAACAGGCAGATTGGCGCACCAACTTTACAGGCTTTCCGCGCATCGTAGAGCCACTCTGCCATCCAATGAGTCCAGGAACGCTGATCCTTGTTATCCCCATCAAAATCCGGCAGTGCATTCTCTGCCTTCATACTGCTGTATTTCTGATTAGTCGTGCGGTTTCGCTCATTCTGTTTTGTTCCCCCAGACGCATAAGGCGGATCGGTAATCACTGCATCAAAGATCCCCGGCTGAAATGCTTTCACCAGTTTCAGCGTATCTCCATGTAAAATTGTCCAGTTTTTCCCTCCGGTATATTCCTCCGGGTATGTTCCTTCTTTCAATAAGTTCCCTAACTGCAGGGTATTTTCCATAGGCATCATCCTTTCTTATCAGCGCTCCGGCTGTTTTTTACTTTTTGTTTTTTTCTTGCTTTCATTCACTTTATGAATTGAATCACCTCCCCTGAAAACTAACAGCTCCTGTGTCTGATTCTCCACACTCCGGCTTGGCAGAACATTTCCTCTCACCAATACTTTCCCGCATACATTTCCAAAAACCAAGCTATTTCCGAGAATCAAAGGTGCATCTCCTGTTTCCTTTGCCGCAGTAATCTTGGCAAATCCTCGAATGTGTGCCATATTCCAAACCTCTCCAGCTAGAATACGGCAGGATTCCTCTGCAATACTCGTTTGATACATCACTGCAGTTCCCGTAAGAAGGGCATCACCCTTGGCAATCGCTTCTTGGAACAGTCCTGCACTCCTTTCCACTACCGCACGTTCACAGCAGATAGCCTGGTCATAAATCCAGCATGATCCTTCCTGGGAAAGATTTTTCTCATATTCTACAAAGCCACCCAAGGTTCCTTTGGGAACCGCTTCATTTACGTCTACCAATGCTCGGATTCTATGCAGCCATGGAAATTGTGGATGGGCTATGGAAGTGATTTCATATTTCTTCTGCGTTTCGCATTGGACTTCTTTTTGAGAGAACTTTTCTTTTGTATCTACTGAAAAATCAAAAACGACTTCTCCTTCCTCTACGGAATAGGTACGAATACGTGAGGTATCAAAAATTCCCCCTTCGTACTGCCTGCTGAGAAAGTTCTGGATCGCTTCCAGTTCCTGCTGTGTAAGAGGCTCTATTAATGCAAGGCTGGCACAAACATACAAACCATCTTGTTCTTTTTTCACCTGGATATCGAGGTTCTGCACTTTCTCCTTTACAGAATCATCCGCATCATAGTAATCCATCAGATTGAATGGTGCCGACTTTTTTCTGTAATACAATTTTTCCTGCTCCAGTGCCTCTTGGATGGCAGTTTCATAAAGAACAAGATCCTGTCCCTTCAAATCTACAGATTCCCCTTCTTTTGTGGCAAGCCATCCCCACACAGGACTCCATAATTGCAATCTTTTTTCCATAAGACCTCCCTTGTCAGTGTTCTGGCTGTTTATTCTCTTTTCAATCTGTTTCTGCTATTTTTTCTTCCCACATCTCCTTTGATGTGACAAAAGATAACTTCATCGGCATTCTTCCTTCCCACGTTTCTTTGGGGGCTTGGTATCATTCTGAGAAGATGCACTCAGTTCTGTTTCCACATATTCACTGATGATATGAAGTGCCTGATAATAGTTCTCTGATTTCTGGACACGTGCAATCATTTCTTTTGCCTCTTGTCCCTGCCCATTTTCCTGAAGCAGTTTACTTGCCCTGGCCATAACCGCAAACACATTTCCATCCATTCCCAAAAGCTGCATTTTCAGGCGTTTCGGAACATTTACCGGATTTTCTTGTTTCTCCGACTTTTCTTTTGAGACTTCTGATTTTGCCTGTTGAAATTCAAAATCTATGGGGCGCCAAAAGTGTATACACAGTTCACCACCCTCTACCGGAATCTCCTGCTGTTCAAAGCCTTCTCCCCATCCATCACTATATTGTCCGGTGAGATATTCACACAGTTCCGATAATTCTTCCGCCTCCAGATACTCTTTCAATTCTAAAGTTGTACAGCCATATAACACACCATCCGATTCTTTCACCGATGGAACTGCGGACACTACTTTTTCTTTAATGGCAGCACTTCCGTCAAAATAATCCATCAGATTATCGGTCCTATCATCGTCATGTCCGACACGGTTGTATTCTGCAATCTTTTCCTGAATCACAGAAGCATACTCCGTTAAATCATCTCCTTCAAAAAATACCTGCTCTTCTTCAAAGTCATTGTAATCCTCTTCTTCCCAATCTTGTTCCATCTCATTGGGAAGAAAGGTTCCTGTCAGCGGTGTCAATAATTCTATTTTGATCGTATCTTCCATTTGCCTCACCTGCCTCTTTCCTTTTGCTGTTTCTTCTGTTTTTCCACCGCCTGTTTTGCCAGGTCTCCATAATCTGCACCTTCCATCTGTGGTAAGTTACAAACTACGGTATATTTTTCCTCATACTGCTCTTTTAACTGCGCACATGCCCATCGCCCGGCAAAATCGTTATCGGTACAGAGCTCAATTTCTGTTACCTCCGGATGCTCTTTCAGAAAATATTCCAATGCATCCGGGCGCTTCATCTTTTTTGTTGCTCGTTCCGCGCCTTCTTTCGGCGCTGCGATTCCACCCAGAGACAGGCGATACTTATCGGTTCGTCCATCTTCCAGCGTCATATGGGCAAGGGCATCAATACAGGCTTCATACACCGCTACCCGATGGCTTTTCCCCAAAGGCGGAACACAAAAGCTATACTGTTTGTTGCTTCCTTCCTGTTCCATTCGAAAGCTCTTTCCCCGGCTGTCATAAATCCCACGCAGAAACGCATACTTTGCTTCTCCCTGTTCATCCATGCCAACAAAAACAGCGTTATGGTAGGGGGCGCTCTCATACAGGATTCCCAGCTGCACACAATAATCCAGTACCTCATCCCGGATTCCCCTTTGGTTCAAATATCTCCGTACCCGGTAAAAACTGTCGTTGGGGAAAGGCAGGGAAAAGGGCTTCTTCCTGGGGGCTGGTTCTGCTCTGGGAACATACACAGGCGTCTGCTCACACAGGATTTTTACGGCTTCCGTATATCCCATGCCATCTACCTGCATCAAAAACCGGAGAGCCGACATTCCACCAATACCCCTGGACTTCCAATGCCATTTGCTGGTAATCTCATTGATTTTGAAACTGTCATGGTCCTGAAGCTGCCATTCGTTTCTTGTCCTTGTTTTCTTCAATCTCCCCGGCTGGTATGTCTGCAGATATTCATAAGCTCTCACCTGCTTGGCTGCCTGATATTCTTCTTCAGTAACCCAAGCCATCAGATCACTGCATTGCGAAGAGCCTCGACCTTATCGGTGCGCTCCCACGGAAACTCTTTTCTTCCGAAATGCCCGAAGGCTGCAGTCTGTCGGAAAATAGGACGGGTAAGGCGCAGGGTATCCACGATCTGCTTCGGAGTCAGCCCAAACACCAGCGGGATTGCCAGCTCCAGACAGTCATCCGCACACACGTTTCCCGTACCAAACGTGTCCACCTGCACCATAACTGGCTGTGCCACTCCGATTGCATAAGCCAAAGACACCTGACACTTGCTGGCAAGCCCCGCAGCTACGATATTCTTAGCGATATATCTAGCCATATAGGCTGCTGAACGATCCACTTTTGAACAATCCTTTCCGGAAAATGCACCACCGCCATGAGGAACCATGCTTCCATAACTGTCTACCATCAGCTTCCTTCCAGTCAGCCCCGTATCCGCATCCAGTCCTCCACAGACAAAACGCCCTGATGGATTGATATAAATCTTGGTTTCCTCATCCGGTGGCAGGGGACGAAGCGCCGGCAGCAACACTTTCTTTCGGATCTCCGCTTCCAGCTTTTTCAAATCTTTTTCTTCCGTATGCTGGCAGGACACTACTACACTATCCAGTCGAACAGGCTTCCCATTTTCATATTCTACCGTCACCTGTGCTTTCCCATCTGGTAAGATTCCCTGAATATAAGAGCTTTGTCTACAGGCAGATAATTCCCGGACAATCCGATTTGCCAACACCACAGGCATAGGCATGAGCTGCTTCGTTTCATCACAGGCATATCCGATCATCACACCCTGATCCCCTGCCCCTTGGAACCAGTCTATCTGATTGTCAGACACTCCTTCCCTTCGTTCTTTTGAAGTATCGACTGCCCCTGCGATATCGGGACTCTGCTGATGAACAAAGGTGTCCATTTTAATCTCCTCACTGGAATACCCAATATCAAACAGTACCTTTCGCACGACTGCAAACACATCCGGTTCATAGGTGCTGGTGATTTCCCCTGCCACAATGATCGTTCCTTTCGTAGCAAGCACCTCACATGCTACTCTGGACTGTTCATCCTGTTTCAGACACACATCCAAGATTGCATCTGCAATCTGGTCACACAATTTGTCCGGGTGTCCTTCTGTTACTGCTTCTGCTGTATAAAATTTTCTCATATGAATTTCCTCTCTTTCATGCAAAAAAGGCAGGACACCTTCCTTTTTACGGGAACATATCCTGCCTGATGTTTTATATATTGTTTAATTTTCTCATTTAACCTTTTAATCGGCTTTCAATATCTGATGCACTATACAGTACATCTGTTACAATCACCTTATCTCCCTGGATTACAAAAAAGACCGAATAATTGTCTACCAACAATCTTCTCATCTCTTTGCTTCGTTCCGGCTCTGATTCCATAATACGGATTCTCTCAGCCATAGTATCCAATGTTAAAATAGCGTCTGCAATCCGGTTGTATTGATCCATCGCATTTTCTGGTGCCTGAAGAACATAAGCGATGTGATTATATAACTGCTCCATATCAGCCAATGCTTCATTTGTAATCTCAACCGTATAGTGTTTCATATCAATGATTCTCCCTGAATTTTGCGAACGCTTCTGCTGCATTTTGCACTCTTCCTGCAGCTATATCATTGTAACCTTTTTCCAATTTCTGATGGATTTCTTCTGTTGTCATGGCATCTGCATGAATCGATACTGGTGCTTTTGGTAAAGAAACAGAAAATGGAATTCCACCTGTAAGAGAAATTTGATTCAAATACATATCAATCGCTGTTGACATAGGAACACCTAACTGAGACAATACTTTTTCTGCCCGCTCTTTGACAGTTGGGTTTACTCTTAAGTTTAATGTTGCTGTTTTTTCCATGATCACACCTCCTTGTTTCTTATATTGTAACGCTTTTGTCGTTACAATTCAAGCACTATTTCTCACATTTTCTAAGTTTTATATCCGATTTTACATTTTCATTATACTCTCAGATTTTCGCTTAAAAAACACATTCCAGATAGATGGCAGATACATCCAGATAGCTGCAAAAGTCCCAGTCTTTGAACACTTTCTGACACTACATCACTCCACATTTCGTTGTTCATCCTACATCCTCGAACACTTTTTTCTATGATAGTACTGTCTTTTTCATGCAACCTTGTCTCACATTCTGCACTTTTGGGGTACTTTTGAACACTTCCTGACACTACTGACTTCGAAGAGTACTGGAGATACCCAGAGACCGGAAGAAAGTTCCCGTCTTTGAACATTTTTCCCCTTTAAGACCCCGCTTTTACTGCCACAAGAATATTCCGGGCTTGCTTCCACTCATAAGAGCAGGTCACCAGCGTCAGAGTTTCCTCACAACCTATGCCATCTACCCCTGTTTCAAACAATGCTACCTCTTTTGCCTGCTGTACATAAGCCTCCAATTCCTGTGGACTCTGAAAAGATGTCCTCTGAAAGTCGAACATGGACACATCGGCTTTCAAAACTGCCGCTATCCGGTACTCCTCCATTCCTTCCGGTGTCTGAAAGAACACCCTGGGATGTGCTTTCCAATACTCATAGGAGGAGTACTGATCCAGATTCCCGAACATTGCCCCGCTGTTCATGTTGTGACCGTAGATGGTCAGATTCCCCGATTCTCCCAGAATACAGTCTGCCTGGAGGAACAAACTTCCATTGATGTCGTAGTTTCCCTGGTAATCCCTCCGCAGATAATACTCCGGTTCTTCCGGGCTGCTCTGCAATACCGGATAATCGATGCCACTCTCCGGGATTGTAAGCCAACCCCGAACATCCGGATACTGACTCTGTAGGAAGCGGAGGTCAACGGCAGACACTTCCGGTTCTCTTCCAGCCTGTTCCTCTTTTTGTGTTGGAGAGCCCCCGCCCGGAGGAAATACCTCCGGGAAGTGGGATTTTAAGTCCTCCACCAGTTCCCGGTTCTGCCGGGGGATGATAACAAAATCATAATAAAGCAACGCTGCACTCATCATGCAAATGGCACACAACATCACCTGCAACATCCACAGCCTACTCTTCTTTTTTCGTTTCATCTACTTTTTCTGTCTTTCCATGTTTCTTCTTATAAATCATGGTTGCCATGAGTCCGGCTGCTGATGCTCCCAGAAGAACAAACAGCAGGATTGGTTTCCAGTGGTCATCCCCTGTCTGCGGTACACCCGGTGTTTCCGGTGTTCTTGCATCTTTCATTTCCACCTTCTGGATTTCCATGGTATCTTCCAATGTGAATTTCACATCTTCTGCAATCTCATAGCCTTCCGGCGCTGTGATCTCACGCAGGATCAATTCTTCCCCTACCGGAAGTTTCTCTACCAGATGCGGTTTGCCATCTGTTACCCACTCTTCCAAAACTTCACCCTCTTTATTTAAGATCTGAAGCTTGGCTCCTTCCAGTTCCTTTCCGGTGGTGAGGTCTGTTTTGGAGATTTCCACTTTGGAATAGGTATCTTTCATCTCCACTTTGGTCACACTGCCATCTTCCTTTACTTCAAACTCCATATCTTCCGCAGACACATACCCTTCTGCATAAGGCGGCAGCTCTTCATGGAGCGTATACGTTCCTTCCGGCAGTCCATAAACTACGTGCGGTTCTTTTGTGCTGATCCACTCTTCCACGATGTTGCCATCCTGGTCGATGATCTGAAGCTTCGCCCCTTCCAGTTCTTCCCCGGTTGTTGCATCGGTTTTCGTAAATTGGCTCTCAGTCGGCTGGTTTTCCACTTCTTTTGTCAGCTTGATTTCTGCAAGGTTCTGGTCTATGTAAGAGGCATAGATCTCCCAGATTTCTTCATTCGGAAGATACCCCGGCTTTCTCACTTCCTCTTTCACATAATATTTTCCATGATAGAGGTCGCTGTCAAAGGTAAGCTGTCCCTTCTCATCCGTTGCTTTCTTCTCCAGCAGAGTGTCCTTTTCTACAAGAACCTCACCCTGCTGGGAGAGGATATCTTCTTTGGCATACAATCCAAAAATCACGCCTTCCAGCTTCTCTTCTGTGACTGCATCCTTCTTTTCTACAGAAATGGAAATCTTCTGTCGCTCATTTTTATAAGCAACCCCTTCATAAACAACTGCCTGCGTATCATCCTCTGCGGTTAGGGTAAATTCTTTCTGTTCCGGGTTCAATACGAAATGGTCGCCTGCCACCGTTTCTTTCAGATAATAAGAACCCAGTGGAAGATTGTTCACTACTGCTTTTCCTTCTTTATCTGTGACCAGGGTTGCTACTAAATCATCTTTTTCATAGCGGATGACCGGATTGCCCTGTTCATTTTTCGCACCATCTGGAGAGTAAATGGTATCCTTGGCATACAATTCAAAAGTTGCCCCTTCCACACCGGATTCTTCATATACAAAGTCATGGAACACCCCGGTATCGGTATCCTCTCCGGTCACTGCATCTTTGATCTTTCCTGCCAGTCTCTTTGCCTTTGCAAGCAGGGAATCCCCCTTCACTTCCACTGGCTGTTCCCCGGTTTTGGTCAGTGTCAGGCTTCCCACCTGCTCATCGTTTGGCTGCTCGACTTCCACAATGACTGCTCCGGTATCCGGATCGATCTGATGGGCAGTATCCGAGGAAACGGTAATCACAATTTCCGCTTTAGCATTCTCTTTGTAAGTCCCTTTTCCTGTCACTTCCAATGGAGGAATCACAGTTTTTCCATCATACAAGGACATTTCATACCCCTGTCTTACAAATCCTTCCGGCGCTTTCACTTCTTCAATCCGATAGGTAGAACATTTCAGTTCTTCCGGTGTTACCAGATAGCCTTCCTCATTGGTCTTAAAAACGCTGATGGTCTCTTTCTTCGGATAGAATACCGTCTGCTCTACATATTCTTCTTTTTCCATATCAAAGATTTTATAGGAAGTGCCTGCTTTTAAAACCGGATTTCCTGTCTGTGCATCCTTTTTCACAATCTTTAATAAAAATTCAAATGGACGGTCATCGAACACACGCCACACCATCGGTTCTCTGCTGTCCTCATCGACCTTTACCAAAAACGGATCGATGGCTTTCAAATTCTCCGGTACGGTGCTTTCCTCTACTACATAAAGGCCATACGGAAGTTCCGGACTGATGGCATATCCCTTTTTATCGGTAATCAGTTCCGGCACCGGGACAGCCTTGCCATCCACATAGGTCACTGCCACCTCTTCCTTACTGAAATCATAACCTCGGAAATCTTCCGCAGTAAACTGATCCCCATTGGATGGCTGTAATTCCCCACTCTCTACTTTGGAAAGGCTGCTGACCAGATACACCTGAAAACCTGCCCCTTCCACAAGGTCTGTTTCTGTCTGGTCTCCATCTTCGCTGATCTTGATGAGCTGGAACGCCTGTTTCTTCACCTGCTCCTGTACAGCCAGATCTCTGGTTACCTCTGCTACTTCCTGACCTTCATAGGTAAGATCCACGTTATATTCTGTAGGATCTACCGTATAACCTTCCGGCGGAGTAATCTCTTTCACATACATTTTTCCCAGATACAATTCAGAAAAATCTAAAGTGCCATTCTCCTTAATCACGCCCTGTGCGATGAGACTGTCTTTTTTAAACAACACACCCGTCTTTCCGTCCGGGTGGACAATATCCTCTCTGGCATACAGACCATACACGGCTCCTGCAAGGGAACTGTCTCCCTGTGGAAGAAAGTCCTGTGTCTCCTTATCAATCTTTTTGATATGGACAGCGCCTTTTACCCTCTCATCGGTTGCAGTGATCGTAACCGTCTTTCCGGCTTCCACATCCACCTTATGAATCACATCACTCTGTGCATACTTGTCTGGAGCCTTGATCTCCTTCACATATACTGTTTTGATGGCTGCCTCAAAATAATCACTGACTGCTTTTCCCTCTTCCCCGGTGACTGGCATTTCCATCAAAAGATGCTCACACTTGCTGTCTGTATAAATGCCATAGACTGCACCATTTAATGAGTTCTTGGTGTCTGCATCATTTTTGAGAAGTTCAATCCTTGTCATCTCCAGCCAGTCTACGGTAAAACTTACCGGATTGGCTTTCTCCGATTCAAAGACTCCAATATCCTGATTGCTGTTTCCTGTGGATAACACCAGCGTTCTCCAAGTCTCTCCCACAGAACCATGCAGCTCCCCAGAGGAATAGGTTCCGGTATGAAGCATTGGGGCAGTCAGATAAAAGGTATCTCCGCCATAGATTTTTAACGCACCATTCTCTGCGGAAGTTCCCTTTGTCTTGTTATAAATGGTGATGTCTTTTGGTACATTGACTGAAATGTAGTTTCGGTGATCCCCGGACAATGTGATATCCGGTGTTTTCTGTACATTTCCATTTCGGACTGCTTTTACAGAAGTCTTGGAAAGGGAGATTTCCCCCTTCGGCGGCTCTTCCATAGCAAACAGGTGGTCAATATAGGCGATCACGCCTGCGTTTACCAGATCTTCATACTTACATCCTGTAAATCCTGCCTCACCTGCATAGGCATAGCTGGCTGCGATGTGGGTATATACATATTTCTCTTCTGCACTTTTCCCGGACAGATAACTGCCTGTAATATCCCCGGCGCCGCCATAACCATAATACAGCACCTTCTGCAAGTTCTTATTGCTGTCCAGTACCTGTGCCACATAGTCTCCAC
>OJSN01001876.1_pt1 | contig 13477 bp, 10 predicted proteins | sample 1599421 | NCBI WGS metagenome assembly OJSN01 (sample SAMN04168659, study PRJEB22393) | human gut metagenome | biome: human gut microbiome; feature: stool | host: Homo sapiens | collected 2014-05-12
CGTCCCATAATCTGCTCCAATGGTGTACCTGTATTATATTATAGGTGCACTATTGGAGTCAATAAAAAGTCCGTGTGTTTCACGGACTTTTAGTTTAAAAGACCTACTCCTAACAGGGTTTCGTGGGGTCTTTCGACGACTTTTAGGCTCTGATGAAGCAGTTCTGCCAAGACAATCCCAACGATCAACCCGATCAGCAGGATGCGTCTGGACAGAACGAAGAGGGCAATCCAAGCGGTCAGGGTGGTTCGGGCTCGTCTTCGGACGACGCTCAGAACGCCGAAGGCTCTGAAGCGGGTGAATCTTCCGAGCGCGACGCTTCTGAAGCCGGCTCTGCCTCCTCGTCGTCAGACAAGGGGCAGTCGGACAAGCAGAAGACCAAAGGCCGCAAGGCCAAGGCTCAGTCGCAGGCTGACGCCTCCGGCGAAGCCACGAATGAAAACGTTCGTGCGATTCAGTCGGTGCTAGACGCCACGGAGGAGGCTATCAATGACGCCATGAAGGGGGCGGATGCCAGCAAGGCGCTTGCATCGGACTTGTCCGAAGAAGCGCAAAAACCCGGCAATCCCAATCGTCTTCAGACGAATGTCGCGCCGACGAGATTCATGGACGGGCTCATGAAGCCGGTTCTTGAAAAATGTCTATGCGACAAGCCCGAAAACGCCAAGGCCGTCAAGGACGCAGGCGAGAAGATCGCCCGTCGTCTGGAAAGGTCGCTTCGCACGAAGGTTGAAAGCCTTGCCCGCAATCACCGTTTTCACACGGATCGCGGCAATCGTCTTTCGGCCACGCGCCTGGCGTCCTTCGTGACGGGCAACACCAAGGTGTTCACCCGAGAGGGCGAGCATCGTGACGTCAACACTGCCGTTCACATCATGATCGACATGAGCGGTTCGATGGATGGCAACTCATCCCTTGGTGCCAAGAAGGCGGCCTACGCATTTGCGAAGGCCTGTGCTTCGATCAAGGGCGTCAACGTAGGCGTGAGCGTCTTCAACAATGCGTGGTCGGTTGGCGGCAAGGAGTCTCGCAGCGTGCAGACGCTGGTCAAGCACGGCGAGCGTTCGATCAAGTCGGGTCTTGAAAACCTGACGCGATACAGCCCCGTCGGCGGCACGCCGAGTCAGGACGCCATTATGGCGGCCCAGCATCAGCTTCTTCAGGTTCGCGACGTTAACCGCCGCATCCTGATGTTCGTGACGGACGGAGACGTCTGGAGCGCAAAAAGGCTGATCGAGCTCATGAAGAACACCGGCATTGAAAGCCGTGCGCTTTTCATTGACGCAATAGGGCTTCCCGGCTTTTTTGATCGTGAAGTTTCGGCCCGTTCAACGATGGACGATGATGAGCTTGCAAAGCTCATTCTCGACCTCATGAGCGATGCCGTCTTCCATTGAGTTCAAGGCGGGTCGGGCTTTCAAGCTCGGTTCCGCTTTGAGCATTTTTCATTTTTCCAGTTTTTCATCAAGGAGGCGTTATGTCGTTTACTGCCGGTCAAATCAAAGCAGCAGCCCGAGGTCGTTGGGATGTTGTATTCAGCGTGTTGGCACCTTCTCTCAAGGCGGCCATGCGCGCAGGCAGGAAGCATCACGTCTCCTGTCCAAAGCACGGTGGTACGGACGGCTTTCGTCTGTACCCCGATTGGCTCGAATCGGGCGGTTGCATCTGCAACACTTGCGGATCGCGCTCCGACGGGTTCGCCACCCTTCAGTGGCTCAATGATTGGGATTTCCCAACCACAGTCGAGAAGGTGGCGGACGTGCTTGGCATCCAAAAGGAAGAAAGCCGTCCCGTGCAGCTGTTCTCCAAGGAAAAGCAGCGCCGTGTGCAGGGCCAATTGATTGACTTCGGGCAAGCGCCTTATGAGTTCGTCAAGGGGCATGCAATGTGCTTTTACGCTCGGCTCAACAACGGCGACAAGACCGAGGTTCTTTGGAGCCATACGCTTGATCGCGCCATTGAGCTTGCCAAGGTTCGCTCCGGCGAGTGGGTGGAGTTCATCAAGATCGGTTTCCGAGAGGGAGTCGGCAAGAATGGACGTACCTACAAGGCCGCCGTCTGGTCGGTTCGCAGGATCGAAAGTCCTGAGGAGCGCAAGGCGCGTGAGTCCGGAGTCGCCAAGGACGACAAGGTCAAGGCGCAGGCTATTGCCAATATCTGGTCTGAAGCCTCGCCCTTGACGGAGGATACGAAGGGAACCCGTGCTGTACTCGCCTATCTCAGGTGGGGACGCGGCATCACCCTTTCGGCAAAGCGCCTCGCGCATGACGACTCGATTCGGGCCGTCGATGCGATGCGTACGCTCGAAGGCGACAAGTCGTATCCGGCCATGGTGGCAGCCGTTCGCAATCCTCAAGGCAAGATCGTCACGCTTCATGTGACGTATCTCACCGAAGAGGGAGCGAAGGCCCCTGTGGCAACGCAAAAGCGTCTCATGGCGCTTCCGAGCACCCGGACGATTCGCCACGCTGCCATTCGGTTGGCGGAGCCCGGTGGCTTGCTGGCCGTTGCCGAAGGCATTGAAACTGCATTGTCCGTCTCTACGGCCATGCGGATTCCATGCTGGGCGACGATCTCGGCGGGCGGGATGAAAAGCCTGATCATTCCCGACGATGTTCGCTATTTGCTCATCATGGCGGATAAGGATGCGAATCATGTCGGAGAGAAGGCTGCCGAAGAACTTCGGCGGCGCATGGTAGCGCTGGGGCGAGACGTGTTCGTCTTCACGCCCGAGGATCCGATTCCAGAAGGTGCCAAAGGCATCGACTGGAATGACGTGCTCCTCACCAAGGGCAGAGACGGGTTCGCCGGCCTCAGCTTCAACAGTTGACCGCAAGCATTGACTCACCGCCGCTAGTCGGCGTCATCTGACTGCGAACGCCCTTAAGTTCGTTTTTTAACTGCCCCATCGGGACACTCAGTCCCGTGCGGGGTCCGGTGTCTCCTTGGGGTTTTATTAACTTCAAGGGGAACCTTATGTTCTGCAAAATGCCAATGTTCACCTTCGGTGAACGATTAATCGACTACCTCCAAGCTTACGAATGCTTTTTGGGGGCTCTTGGACTCGAAAGTTCCTTCATGTCATTCGCTGTCGGTCGTTTTTGCCCGACGCCGGAAGCTGCCGATCTCATCGTTCTCGACTTCTGGGACAACTTGCGAAAGCTTAATGCGAAGGACAAGTATTTCGATGCGACCAACGACTGCCTGATCCTCACGGATCTGGACGCCGGCAAGGACCGTCAGACTCAAATCACCGAATTTCGTGATTTGCTCTCTCAGGAATTCCAACATGTCTGGCTTGATGCGCTCGTGTGCATCAGGAATGACTGGAATGCCATTCATCCGGACTGTCGGCTTACGCGTGCGCAAAACGACATTCTGGACAACATCAACTTCCATGGTTTCTGGGATTCGCTTATGAGGCGGTGCGAAGTACGTGCCGCGCCCAAAGGGGAGGACTATCAGCTCTACGTTGAAGCCGACATCGAGCGGATTCGCAAAAAGGGACTGATCGTCTTCCAAGGTGAGGACGCTACGCCCAACACCGGCCTGGTGCTCGTCATCCGCAACCCGAAAGGGCGCTTGGGACGACCCTACCGCAACCTGAACGACTCATGGAACAACCTCATGACCATGATGTTGGAACGCCATGCGAGCAACGCGAATCCCTTCATGTTCCGACGCCTGATGCTGAAGTACATGCTCGACAGGTCGCTCATGACAGACGCCAACGACGGAAATGGGGACTTCGCATTTTTCGCCAAGAGCGTGATCTCAAAGAAGGAATGGAATTCCTTTCTTGCTTCGCTCGACGAGAATGCGCTCGCTTGCATCGCTAAAAACGGTGTTCGTTCCGAATCCGGCCAAAGCCTCTGCTCTGGTGTGCCAAAGCCTCTGCAGTTCTTTGTGGACGGCTTCAAGCCGACAGTTGTTTGGTTTTGAAAACCGTAGTTCGTTTTTTCAATTTTGCCCCTGCGGGACATTCTTAGTCCCGCCGGGGTGAGGATGTCCATCCGGGGCATTCAACTTAAAGGGACATCCTCATGTTTCAAATCATCCAAAACGACCGTTTCCAAGTCCATCTTGAACGGCACATTGACGCCTGCATTCGAGAATTGCAACTGGAAAGCGGCGAATCTCAACGCTTCGCGAACCATCTCAAGGAGCGGTTTTGCAAGGATCCGACGAATCTCGACGTGCTGGGCGGCTTCTGCCATCAACTCCGTGCCGTGCGAACCGCTTCTTTCTCGACCGATATGGACGACGACAAGATGGTGGTCAGCTCGCGCAGGGGGATGGAAATCGAAGATCTGAGAATCATGCTTGCCGCCATGTTCAAATCGTGGTGGGGAGCGTTGGTTCTCAGGACTTTTGCCGAATGGTCGAAGCTTCATTCGCCAACCATGGCCGATACGCAATTGGCCGGAAGACTCGCCGAACAGAACGCATTGTTCTTTTGGATGAGTTGCTTTGACGAAAGCGATACGGAGCGAGAACCCGAAGGCAGGGAAATCCATCTTGCCCAGTTCGCGACATTGAGCGTCAAGCTCAATGCTTTGGCTTCTTTCGTCGAGGGCTACAACCCTGCCATGAGCTGGTTCTAGACTTCTTTTTTCAACCCGCAGGGGGACATCATTCCCTCTCGGGGTCGTGGTGTCTCCCTTTCCTTTTTTTGGAGGCTCCATGGCGCAATGGATTTATTCCCGAAACGTGCAGCTCATCAACGAGATATGCACGGTCGGCTTTCTCAACATTGACTTCGTACGATGCTTCGTCAGCTTGGACGTTGTCAGGATTACCTCGGCCAATGGTCGGGCGATTTCCATTAACCTGCATCTGCATCCCGATACGCTCGTGCATTTCTGCTCGCGCGCGGCGTCGCTTCTCAACGAGGAGCATGCCTGGGACTGGATTGAAATGACCCTCATTGAGGAGATTCGGTCCGCCGAAGAGACCCATCATTGTCTCAACACATGGGTGCATCATCTGCGTTGTCCGCCATCGAGAAGAGACTCATTCGTTTGGCGGCTTGTGACATCCGCTTCGAGCGTGACGGTGGCCGATCTGCATCATGCGTATGCGCAGGCCGTAGATCCTCACCAAGGGAAGGGTATTTCGCCGTATCCCTTCTGGCAAAGCGATCTTCGTCAAATGCTCGCGGAAAAAGGAGAGGAATTCTTCCGTCGCAAAATGCGGCTGCAACATCCATCTCACGGGACATTTCTGCGGGAGACAGTATGCATCTGAAGTATCGTAATCGAAAGATCAGGACGTTCGTTCGTGAACGCAGCCAACGGTTTGGGATATGTTCCCAGCTCAAGATGCGGCTCGCGCAGCTTCGTGAGGCGCAGGATATTCGTTCAGTCTGTGCCATTGGCAACTGTCATCGACTGCAGAAGAATCGGCACATCGAGGCCGACATGATGGCCTTGCACGTAACCGCCAACTGGCGGTTGTGCTTCAAGGTTCATCCGACTTGTCTTGAAATTGTCGATGTCTGTGACTACCACTAATTAATTTTGAAAACAAAAGGCCGCTCACGAAAATGTGATGCGGCCTTTTTTCGTTGGGGGTACGTGAGAAAAATGACATTGGATGTCGAAAAATAATTTCACCGATTCGCCACTGCCAATGGCGAAGGACTGGATTTTGCACATGTGCAAAAGGCGTGGTTGAGTGTTACACGATGTTGGTCGTCTAGGGTCCTACGCATGTTCTCAACAAAATGGGCGACGGCAATCTGCGAAATATTGGCAGGATGCAGAAATACTACATTGAAAATGAACGCCCGATCACTCACCAAAGAGTAACCGGGCGTGTTCTTTAAAGCTTCAACTCTTACTGAGTTGAAAGCAACGCAAATCAGAAGACGTACTTAACGCCCACCTTACCACCAACGGAGGAGGTGCCGTATTCGCCGCCGCCAATCATCATGTCGGCGTTGAACATCAGATTGCCGTTTACGGCGCGCAGACCAAAGTCGGCCTGAACCGGCGACATGTCAAGGACATTCTGGCTGGCGCCATAGAACTTGATATCCTTATCGCCAAACGTCGGAACATAAGCAATCTTGAAGCTCGGGGCAAACGTCCAGCCAGAAGCGTTCACTTCGGCACCGGTGATGCGAAGCGCAATCGGCATCTGAACATAGGTGAGGTCGCTAGTGCTGGCATTGATCGCGCCGATGGTCATGTCGTCGGTTTCAAGATGAGAAACACGAAGACCGATGCTCGGGATGAACTTGAACGCACCTGCGGTAAGCTCGTACTGAGCGCGCAAACCCGCGGAGTACACGTTCGTGTCAAGCGACTGGTTCAAGGCCGTCTGAGAGGACGTGATGTCGTTTTCCGTACGGAGCCAGGAAACCTCGCCCACAACCTTAGCGGCTCCGAATGTCTGACCGACGTAGGCCGTCAAGCCGTAGCTGTTGATCTCGTTCTTGATGGAGGCAACGTCGCTGCGAACGGTCGCATCGCCGTACTGAAGAGCCAGGCCGGCCGTAAGGCCGTCGGCCACCTGAACGTCGCCACCGAACATAGCGTAGCCCGCATCGGCGCGGAAGCTGCCGTTGTTGTCGAGCTTGTCGGATTCATAGCGTTCGCCCGTCACATCAACCCAGAGATTGACGCCCGCGTTGAGCTGCTGGTCAAGAGACGTGCGGTTGGCAACCGTTTCGCTCATGACGAAGTCGGCACGGCGAGCCATCGACTGGATGCCAGTGGAAGCAATGGCGGAGAGACCGGAATCAGAGTCAAAGGACGTCGTAACAACCGTGGCACCAGCCTCGTTCGTTACGAATGCGCCCGTGAAGAACGGGTTGTCGGTCACAACCTTAGCATTGTCATCAGCGGTCACGGTGTCGGCGAGCGCCAGTGTGCCTTCCTGAGCATTGACGAGGCCGAGGTAGGAACCGGCAGCAAAGGTAACAGTAGTGCCGGCATCATCGGAAGTGGAGAAGACCTGCTTGTCGCCCACATTCTGCTGGTTGACGATCAGCATGCCGTTGGCGGCAACGCTGACCTGGTTGGCAGTTACGGATGGAGCGGCACTCGACGTCAATGCTCCGTTAATGACGATACCGCCGGAGGTGCCATCAAAGGTGACGGGGGCATCAATATAAGCGGCAGCAGATACGCCGGTTGCAGACCAATCAAGACCGTTCTTCTGAGCCAGATCATTGAAAGCGTTATAGGCGGTTCCGATCGGAGCACCAAGGGAAATAACGGAATTGCGCAACACTGCAAACTGTGCGGCAACAGGAGACGAGAGGTCCGTTGCTGCGTAACGAGAAGCATCGGCAATTGTAGAGTCAGTCGTAAATGCCGGGTCAAGGATGATCATGCCTTTGAACGTTGACTTGCCGACCTGTAGATCGCCAGCGCTCGCGTCATTGCCAATATAGATGGTGCCAGTGCCATCGAGCGTTTCAACCTTGAGCGTGCTCTGACCACCAACAGCTAGCTGAGCTTTGCTACCGTTCAGGGTAATAGACTTCACCGTACTCGTAGAATGAGCCACATCGCTGGAAGAAGCATCGAAGGTGCCGATATTTAGCTTCTTGGTGACGGTCAGACTCGTGTCCTTGGCATCAAGGGCATTCATAGTGACGTCGTAATCAAAGTGATAAGACTCAGTGCTGGCGTCAATGGCAAGCGTCGCGTTGGGAAGAGATACGCCACCTGCATTGGAAGCAGTTTTAAGCGTTTCCAAGAACGTTGTCTTGTAGGTGCCGCGATCAGTGATGCAAATTGCAGAGTTGCCAGCGAAGCTCAGTCCTGTCAGTAGTGTCAGCGACGTGCTTTCCAATGTCGGATTTCCAGTAAAGACAACGGCCAGAGGGGCTGCAAGTGTAGCGTTATCTCTGATGGTAAGAGAGCCGCCATTGATTGACAGGTCATTCGTGGAGAGCTTCAGCGTACCGTCTTTGGTACCGGAGGCGGTCATTTGACCGGCAACGTTCACCTTGCCGTTGACGTCGAAGTTGCCCGAGCCAGTCAGATCGAGGCGAGTATTCTCAGCAAGCGTCACATCACCGGCAACATTCACTGCGGCGTCATTCAAATTGAAGAGACCGTAGCCCGTTGTAGTGACTGTGGTTTCTTTGCCCTGGGACAAATACTTCTTGGTGACGATGCTGAGGGACTTGAGATTGAGAGTGCTATTCTGGCCCGCCGTGATCTTGACACCAGGATCGTTGTAGGCATTAGCATTACCATTCCATCCGGCACGATTGATAACAAGATCACCCATGGTGAGTGAAGCCTTTTCTCCAAGGTTAAGTTCGGAGGTGCCGTAATCGTCCCAGGCTTTATTGGGAGAACCATTAATATCCAATTGCAACTGAATTCGATCAGATGCAAATCCCGTTGCCATGGTGACGTTGGCCTTGTCGGCCACGGTGATTTTGTCGGAAAACGCTTCAAGTGAACTGTTGATAACGACATTTCCCTTAAGGATAAGCTCGTTGGCCGAAGATTCGTAGCCGCCGAGAGAAGCAATAGAGTCGATCGTTTTGTCAACGGCGTTGGCGTCGCCGATAGTCAGCGTTGCACCGTTCTCACCTGCCAGCGTCAGCTTTGAGTTTCCCTGAAGATAAGCAAAGCCGCCCATGTCGCTGTAGTAAGCTGACATCAGGCCATTGACATTGGCCTTGTTCCCAGTCATGGAGATGTCTTTTGTGGCAGAAATCGTAGCATCTGCACCCTGAACGCGGATGGCGCCGCCCCAATAGTTCGTAGAATTACCATTGAAGACGGTATTCGTTACTGCAAGTTGGGAACCATTTTCAAGCTGGATCGCACCGCCCTTGCCAGCAGAAAAGTTGCTGCTGAATTCCGAATCCGTAATGTCAATCGCTTTGGTGTTGACCAAATGAAGCGCACCGCCGCCCTTGCTGTCCCGGTTATTTTCAAAGCGGGTGCCGGAAATGGAGATGAGCTCGTTTTTAACGGCTCCTACCTTGTCTTCGTAGTAGGAGATGGCACCGCCGAAACCGTTCGCAGTGTTGCCGCTGAAAACAGAATCTTTAATGGAAAGCGTTGAGCCGCCACGAACATTAACGGCGCCCCCGAGAAAACCCGTATTTTGGTTAAATTTGCTATTGCCGGAAATTTCAACCTTCGCGCCATTGATAAAGACTGCACCACCAGCCGTGTCCGCTGCGGTAGAGGTTTGGCGGTTGAAATCAAAAGTCGAATTTGTAATGACAGTGTCTTTTTTAATGACGACTGCACCGCCTTTCACAGCAGCGGTATTGTTCTTAAATGTGGATCCGCTGATCGTGTTGGCGTTGTCTTGGTCTAGCGTAAGCGCTCCACCAGATGCCGAAGTAGTTTTGCTATCGAAAGTCTGATCAGAAATATTCGCTGCGTTTACAACCGGCGCAGTCATAAACGTCAGAGCAGCCGCTGTAGCTACAACAAGCGAGACGCCCTTCTTTTGGACTGAGCTCGTCAACTCATTCGCGACCATCAGCGTGCCGCGTGCCTTGTTGAAAACAACCTTAAACGTCGAATTCATTACAGTGTCCTCAAAACATTGAAACGACTTTGATCAAGATGAAGAAAGCCTTCAAGAGGAGTTTTGAGGATTACGATCGTCTGTGTGGGGGGGGGGAAACCCTTATTTACATCACCGCATAAAGGAAAAGTTGACCAGAAACACCTGTCTAGCAGTGCCTGCGCGAGTAAATGGTTTTAAAGAAACACGCTGAGCTGGCTCACTGTCATGTTGCGTTCATGCAACACGGTTGAATTCGTCGTTATCAACCGCCATCAGTTTGAAATCGAGCTCTGTCTGACTTGCAGCCATCTGCGCGACAGGCTTGTTTCAGTGAGCTTGAGGAAAGACGATTCCGTTGGGCGAGAGTCCAATTGAAATCGGGTAGGAGGCGTGAGGGTACTCACGCCGTCCTCCCACACCACCCACCGTACGGATCCGTAGTGGGCGGTTACCTATGGCTACACTAGCCGCTGCCTTACACGATAGACATCGGTTAGGCTTACACTCTGGCTTCCTTGAAGGGCGAAGGTTCGTTGAACCTCAGCACGGGAACGAGAACCGATGTGACGGGCGAATTGTCCGCCACTCAGGTGACGAATGCGGGCACTCTGACGGTTGCCGGCCAAACGGTGCTCGGTGCGGCACCCGAACCAGGAGGAGCTTCGACCTATGCGAAGCCGAAGGCTCAGACGTTCGTCAACGAAAACGGTGCCACGGCGCACCTGACCGGCGGCCTTGTTGTGAACGACTTTGCCAAGGTGAGCAACAAGACGGGTTCGACGATGAATGCGGGGGCCGTGACGGTCAACACGTTCGGGCAGATCAACAACTATGCAGGCGCGACGCTCACGTATGCCAGTGTCGATGCCGACGGCATTGTGCGCAATCAGGGTACGCTCAACGTCACGGGCACCTACGTTGTTGGCGACGAAGGCGAGACGACGCTCGACGGTGAATCGACCATCGGCACGCTTGCCGTTGGCCGCACGTCGAAGCTGATGCTTCTTGCGCGCAACGGCGATGAGGCGGAAGTCTTCAATCGCGGGAAGACCTATGTCGACGAACTCGATCTCGTTTCGGGCACGATCTCCGTTGAGAAGGATTCGGTCCTGGCAGGAAAGAGCCTGAAGAACGGCGCCGTTGGTTCGGACATCACGGTTGCTGCAGGCGGCACGTTTGCGTTCTCGCACGACAAGTCGAGCCTCGACAATGCGCTCAAGAATTTCACGGGCGACAAGGACGGCAAGGCCATCCTTGCCTTGAGCACTGACCTGCACTTTGCCAATGGAGGTTCCTTGACCATCGGCACGGCGGAGGATGCCAAGGGCACCGTGAATCTGGGCAACGACGCTCTGCTTCTGCTCGGTACGACGCAGCTCCACGGCGAAGCCTTGCTCAACGGTGAAAGCGCCCAGCACCTGCATGCTGAAGACGGGGCCGTGATCGCCATGACGGACGATCTCTTGTGGGGCAATCACTATCTCATGAAGGGCTTCGACGCCGCTTCGACGGACGAAATCCTCAAGGTAGGCGTGCTCGACAAGGACGGCAAGAAGCTCGAAACCCGATCGAACGAGAAGGGTATCTTCGTGACCGTAGGCTCCGACAACATCCTCGACAAGGACAAGTCCTACAGACTCGTCAACCAGATGAACTGGCTTCTGGACGGGAACCAGGATCTTTCTTCCGTGCATGGGGATGTGGCTTTCCTCACCAACGCATTGGTTGACAAGAACGGGGCCTTAGCGACGAACCGCATGGAAGCCCTTGCTGCAGATTCGAGTGCTTTGGCCGAAACGCAGCGCATGGGAGCTCAAGTACAGACGACGATGCTCGATCATGCCTCCTCGGCACAAAAGGGTTATGGCACCTTCTGGGTTGACGGGATCTACTCGAAGACCGACAGCGGTGACTTCACGCGTTCGACGGGTGCCTATGGCTACGAAGCCGATGTCACAGGCTTTGCTTTCGGTGCTGATCTGCCGCTTGGCGACGACACCTGGCGTCTGGGGGCGGCGTTCTCCGCACAGCGCGGAGACCTTGACGGTGAATACGGACTCTGTTCCGACATCGAGGGCTACGGCTTCTCGGTCTATGGCGGCAAGACCTTCTCCACTGGTCTCAATGTCTCGGGAGCGCTCACGTACATGACGGCCAATCATGAAGTCGATGCGTACAACCTGGGAAAGGTGAAGGCCGTCATTGATGCCGACATGTGGGGGCTCGATGCCCGCATGAGCATGCCGTTCGGGCAGAACCGCATGTGGATGACGTCGTACCTGGGTATTGACGTCATGAAGCTCACGCAGGACGGCTTCACGTCCTCCTGGTCCGGCATGGAAGCCTTCCGCTATTCGGACGTTGATGCCACGATCGTGCGCACGCCCGTGGGTGTCAAGGCCGGCACCTTCATGCCGCTGGAACTCTTCGGACGCTCGGGCACGCTCAACTGGGATGCGGACATCTCCTTCATTCCGCAGTTCGGCGACAAGGATGCGGACTTCAAGGTTTCCGGCATTTCGAACGGTCATTCCGACGGCATGAGCGCCGAGTTCGTGAACGACTGGCTGAGTCAGGCCAAGTTCGGCATGAGCTATCAGGGTGCAGCAGGTGCCTTTGGTCTTTACTACGCCGTTGAGAAGGGTGACGTTCGTGACTGGTCGAGCAGCGTGAACGCAAAGGCAAGTCTGTTCTTCTAATCAACCTCGGGAAGATTTCCCACTTCCGCTTTTTCTTGAGGGCTTCGTGCGAAAGTGCGAGGCCCTTTTCAATTGTTTCGAAGTCCTTCGAATGAGCTACGACGCAACGGTTCTCGTCCTTTACCTTATTAAAAAGATCGAGGCTTTCTCGATCCGTGATTCCAAAGGATAAAAGAACATGACCAGGACTCAAGCGTCCGTTAAAGAACAGTCGACTGAGGAAATTGCTCAATCACCAGAACTGCCGGCGCTCCCCGAATTTCTTCACATGCATCCTGTCCGAACAGTAAAGCAGAACGGCGAAGACCGCGTTTTCATTGTGCTCAACCACCATCCGCTCTCCTTCCAGAATCAGGAGAAAAAAGCGATCCAGGAACCCTTCGTGGAGTTCTGGCTTGATCGACAGACGCTGCAGGTTTTTGTCGTCGTCAATTGGATGTCTCCAGTTGGATAGGCGACAACCAACATCTTTGTCGATTATATCAACGCTATTTGGGATCAACAAAACACTCGATCAATCCCAACGGACATTCGCTGGGAAGACTTTGCGCCCGAAAAGGTCATGCTCCGCTTCAAAGAAGAACTCCAGCGTCTGCAGCCCTATGTCGAAGGGTGGTTCTCAGAGCGCGGGAAGAGCCTGCCGGACTGGCCGAAAATCTATTTCGTGCCCGTCGAAGGATGGTTCGACTACTTCAACGGACATTCGGATGCCGCAAAACTTCCTGAAGGACGCATTCGCGACGACTGGATTGCGAATCAAGCGCTCATTCTTTCTGCGATATGCCCCTGGCGCTATACGCAGGGCATTTATCGCTTTGCCCCAAGCTTTGCCAAGGCGCTTTGCGCATCGACCCTCAAGGGTGACATCCCTTGCGAAGTCTTCCTTCGCCTGCCGCAATGGTCAATCTACGTCGAGACGCCCAAGATGCGGTATGACAACGCCGTTCTCGTCGGGTTCTGGGTGCATCTTCAGAACGCAGACATCTCGATGGAAAAGCCGGCGCTGAAACTGTTGCTCAACTTGGTGAAAGACAACGGCGAAAGCTTTTTTTCCTCCTTTGCCATGCCACTGGAGCCGACGACGCTTGAATCGTTCATCAAGCAACGCTTCGAAGGCTGGCTCACCAAGCCCTTGACGCCCGAAGATGAGGCTGTATTGCACCTCAAATGGGTCGACCATCTTGCGCTCTACCGTTCCGAAGAAGTGCGTGAGGCGTTTTACCCTGCAAGTCGTCAAAAGATCACTCAAAGCCCAGAAACGAAGTAGACACTTCTCT
>OJSN01001881.1_pt1 | contig 13410 bp, 9 predicted proteins | sample 1599421 | NCBI WGS metagenome assembly OJSN01 (sample SAMN04168659, study PRJEB22393) | human gut metagenome | biome: human gut microbiome; feature: stool | host: Homo sapiens | collected 2014-05-12
GATTCAAATACATCATCTTCGGTGCGAAAGCTGTGATCGAAAACTTTGTAGAAACAGGGAGCAAGAAACATCCGAGTAAAGTGGACATAGGTCCTATCAATACGATGATTTCGAGCAACTATATTGATGGAACCCGTTTTCGGTTAAGTGGCATGACAACAGCTCATCTCAACAAACACTGGTTCTTGAACGGCTATGGAGCCTACGGTCTGAAAGATAAACGATGGAAATACAGCGGAACACTGACATATTCATTCAACAAACGCGATTATGTGGTTTGGGAGTTCCCGAAGCATTATATTTCGGCAACTTACAGTTATGATGTAATGTCTCCGATGGATAAATTCCTGTTTACAGATAAAGATAACATTTTCCTTTCATTAAAAACAACGACAGTAGACCAAATGTCGTATATGCGCGATGCTACCATCAACTATGAACTTGAAACACTTACAGGATTCGGTATAAAAGCAATGCTCCGCCACCGTAACGACGAGCCTGCCGGAAAATTGGAATATTTGCGTAACGATGCCGCACAAACCCGTGTGCATGATGTCACTACTGCCGAAGCAAGCCTGACACTACGCTATGCTCCGGGCGAATCATTTGTCAACTCCAAACAGCGTCGTATCCCCGTGTCATTGGACGCTCCTATCTTCACACTCACTCATGCCATGGGATTCAAAGGAGTGTTGGGTGGCGAATATAGTTTCAACCGTACGGAAGCGAGTGTATGGAAACGTTTCTGGCTTCCATCTTCGTGGGGAAAGATAGATTGCAGTATAAAGGCAGGGGCCGAGTGGAACACCGTTCCTTTCCCGTTACTGATTCTGCCGGAAGCCAACTTATCATACATCACCCAACGCGAGACGTTCAACCTTATTAATAATATGGAGTTCTTGAACGACCGTTTCGCTTCAGTTTCATTGTCTTACGATATGAATGGCAAACTATTCAATCGTATTCCCCTTATCAAGAATCTGAAATGGAGGGAAATGTTCCGGGTCCGTGCCTTATGGGGTACTCTGACAGACAAGAACAATCCGTTCAAAAGCAGCAACCCCGATTTGTTCCGCTTCCCGATGCGTGATGGAAAATTTACTAGTTTTGTCATGGATCCGAAGATTCCGTATGTTGAAGCAAGTGTGGGTATCTATAATATATTCAAGTTGCTGCACATTGAATATGTACATCGTTTCACCTACCGTGATAATCCGGGTATCAATAAAAACGGTGTCCGCTTCATGGTATTAATGGCATTCTAAGAATTATGCAACCTTTAGCAGAGCGATTACGCCCCAAAACATTAGACGAATATATCGGTCAGAAACATTTAGTAGGACCGGGTGCTATCTTGCGAAAGATGATTGACGCAGGACGCATCTCCTCCTTTATCCTCTGGGGACCTCCCGGAGTAGGCAAAACTACATTGGCACAAATCATTGCCAATAAGCTGGAAACCCCATTTTATACTTTAAGCGCAGTGACTTCGGGGGTAAAGGATGTGCGTGAAGTGATAGACCGTGCCAAAAGCAACCGATTCTTCTCCCAGTCCAGCCCTATCCTATTCATCGATGAAATCCATCGATTCAGTAAATCACAACAGGATTCTTTGTTGGGAGCTGTAGAGAACGGAACCGTCACACTGATCGGAGCAACAACGGAAAATCCGTCGTTCGAGGTTATCCGTCCGCTTCTGTCCCGCTGCCAGCTCTACGTACTCAAATCGCTGGAGAAGGAAGATTTACTGGAACTCCTGCAACGTGCCATCACTACGGATACTGTACTGAAAGAACGTAAAATCGAACTAAAAGAAACAACTGCCATGCTGCGCTTCTCCGGTGGAGACGCACGCAAACTCCTTAATATATTAGAGCTGGTCGTTGAATCCGAAGCTGAAGACACCGTTGTGATCACTGATGAAATGGTGACCGAACGATTACAACAAAACCCGTTGGCATACGATAAAGACGGAGAAATGCATTATGATATTATCTCAGCTTTCATCAAGTCTATTCGCGGCAGTGATCCGGACGGAGCAATCTATTGGCTTGCCCGTATGGTGGAAGGCGGTGAAGATCCGGCTTTCATTGCCCGCCGACTGGTTATTTCGGCCTCCGAAGATATCGGCTTGGCAAATCCCAATGCCTTGCTTCTTGCCAATGCCTGTTTCGATACATTGATGAAAATCGGATGGCCCGAAGGAAGAATTCCTTTAGCTGAAACGACCATATATCTGGCAACCAGCCCTAAGAGCAATTCAGCGTATAATGCCATTAATGATGCACTGGAGTTGGTTCGCTCAACAGGTAATCTACCTGTCCCATTACACTTGCGCAATGCACCTACGAAGCTGATGAAGCAATTAGGCTATGGACAAGAGTACAAGTATGCTCACAATTATGAAGGGAATTTTGTGAAACAACAATTCCTCCCGGACGAATTGAAAGACAAACGTATCTGGAAACCGCAGAATAATCCGGCAGAACAGAAACATGCCGAACGGATGATGCAACTGTGGGGAGACAAGTTCAAAAAAGACGTATAACATATTATTAATATAAAATCGAAATGAAAATTATTATTTTAGATGGTTTTGCAGCCAATCCCGGCGATTTGTCTTGGGAAGGGATAAAAGCCTTAGGAGAATGCGTGATTTACGACCGTACTGCTCCCGAAGAAGTATTAGAACGTGCAGCCGGAGCTGAAGTACTCCTGACTAATAAAGTAATTATTAATGCAGAGCACATGGCTGCACTGCCCGAATTGAAATATATCGGTGTATTAGCTACCGGATACAATGTAGTTGATACAGTTGCAGCTAAAGAACGGGGTATTGTTGTCACTAACATACCTTCATACAGCACAGCTTCCGTTGCCCAAATGGTATTTGCGCACATATTGAATATCAGCCAGCAAGTGCAACACCATTCGGAAGAAGTGCATAAAGGCCGTTGGACGAACAGCAAAGATTTCTGTTTCTGGGACACACCGCTGATAGAATTGAGAGATAAGAAAATAGGTCTGGTCGGATTGGGAAATACCGGATATACAACAGCACGTGTTGCCATAGGTTTTGGTATGCAAGTGTATGCGTTGACTTCAAAGTCTCATTTCCAATTACCACCTGAAATCAAGAAGATGGATTTAGACCAACTTTTCAGCGAATGTGATATTATCAGTTTACATTGCCCGCTTACTCCGGAGACACATGAGATGGTGAATGCCCGTCGTCTTGCCATGATGAAGCCAACAGCTATCTTAATCAATACCGGGCGCGGACCGCTAGTCAATGAACAAGATTTGGCAGATGCTCTGAACAGTGGTAAGATTTTTGCAGCAGGAGTAGACGTACTCTCAACCGAACCTCCCCATGCTGATAACCCGTTGCTGACAGCCAAGAACTGTTACATCACTCCACATATTGCATGGGCAACCCTAGAAGCCCGCGAAAGATTGATGAACATTGCAATCAGCAATCTACAAGCATACATCGCCGGAACACCGGAAAATGTAGTCAAATAGGTAAGAATCAAAAACTGTTTTTCTATCCAGTCCGACATTAAAACAAAAAGTCGGCTGCGCAATAATATTACTATTGCGCAGCCAACTCTCAATTCTCAACTTTCAACTCTCAACTTAATAAGAGTGCCCTCCCTCGTCCATCTCTTTTTCTGTTATCTTATGACGGTCGATACTACGCCAAGCATAGAATATATAAGCTATCACAAACGGGACAAGTATAGAAACATAAGCCATCGTCTTTAATGTAAACTCACTAGAACAACTGTTAGCCAAAGTCAATGAGCTTTGCAGGTCCGTATAAGACGGATAATAAGCAGTATTATTATATCCTGCCACCAACAGCAAAGACAAAACAGTCAATACCGTCCCAATTCCTGTAAACCAGATACCCTTATCAAAAGTCTTTCTAAGCAACGTCTTGCCAATACCGAAGAGTACCAACACCACTCCTATCAGGAATAAGATCAAAACTACGGGCATTTCGATAAAGTTCATGAAATATTTAAAGGGTTGCATATAAACTTCCTGTGTATCCGGATTCACGGCAAAGCCATCAGAAACCAATGTACGAATCACAAATGTCAAGAAGAATACAAGAAACAGAATCGTATTATTCCGCACCGCACGACGACATTTATCCATCAGTTCCTTGTCCGCAATATTATTAATGAAGTAAAGCGCACCCAGCACACGGGCAAGGAAGAATACTGCTAATCCAAGAATAACATTCCATATATTTGTCAGTGCATCCAATCCATGCCAGCCATTCCCCCAATGACTGATTACCGGCATAACAGTATCCGTCATATTAGCTTTATTGATATAGAAATCAGAACCTGTGAAGAAAGTCGCCACAGCTCCGCCAAGCAACAACGGCCCTACTACTCCATTAATCACCAGAAAAGTCTGATATGTCTTTTTGCCCAACAGATTTCCCGCTTTGCTCTGAAATTCATAACTGACAGCCTGCAATACAAAGCTGAAAAGAATAATCATCCAAAGCCAATAAGCTCCACCGAAACTTGTACTATAAAACAATGGAAAAGAAGCAAAGAAAGCCCCTCCGAACGTGACCAGTGTAGTAAATGTAAACTCCCACTTACGCCCGGTAGAATTCACCATCATTTTCCGGTGTTCTTCCGTCTTACCGAGACAGAACAACAAAGAATTACCTCCTTGCACAAACAATAAAAACACGAGGATAGCTCCCAGCAAGGAAACGACAAGCCACCAATATTGTTGTAGAAATATATACATAGCCTTTACAATTAATGATTAGTATTCATATTATCTTCCGTATCCGGTCCTTTCTTGATAGCCTTCACCATAATTCCGGTACCGGCAATCAACATTACAGTAAACAGGAACAGGAAAATAAAGAAAGTAGTCTGTACGGAACCCACATCAAGTTTGGAAATAGCAGCCGTCGTAGGCAGCATATCACGAATCGCCCAAGGCTGACGGCCACACTCGGCAACCACCCATCCCGCTTGTCCGGCAATGTATCCCAAAGGAATAGTAAGCAAAGCGACCCAATGCATCCAGCGCATCTTACTCAAATCTTTCTTATAGACAAAGAACAATACTACAATAAAGAACAAAATAAAATATCCTCCGAGAATTACCATGACACGGAACGCATAAAAATTCAAAGGAACATTCGGAACCAACTGATTCACATCTTTAATATACCCATATCCAAAATAGGGGATATTCTCCTGCAACACTTTATATGCCACTTGCGCGTCCTCTTCATGACCTGCACTCTTTGCCGCACGATAGGCTGCCAATGCCCCAATAGCCGTTTTCCCGCGTTCTATCTTCTCGGCTGCCGAGAGAGCCGTCGTACCGTCCTTCATTTGATAACCGCCTTCAATAATGTTTGTGATTCCCGGAACGTAACCATCCGCATCACGTTCCGCCAGAAAAGAAAGCAGACTCGGTATCTCAAAACGGAAGAGGAAAGGTTCTTTCCCATCATCATAAGTTTCCTTTTCAGGGTTAAGCACTCCTATTCCTACCAGTCCTACATTCGTTCCACCCTCATACAGGCCTTCCACGGCAGCCAGCTTCATCGGCTGTGTCTGTGCAATCTGATAACCGGAACCGTCTCCTGTCCAAGCGGCGAGTAACGATGCCACTAGTCCGAAGATAGCACCGATTTTTATGCTCGCAAGTGCAAACTCACGATTGCGCTTCTTCAACAAATACCAGCAACTAATGCCGACCACGAACACACCGCCCAGCACCCAACCGGACAATACGGTATGGAAGAACTTGTTGACAGCCACAGGTGATGTAGCCACAGCCCAGAAATCTACCATCTCGTTACGCACCGTATCGGGATTGAACTCCATTCCTACCGGATGTTGCATCCATGCATTGGCCACCAGAATCCACCAAGCGGAAATAGTTGCTCCCAATCCCGTCAACCAGGTAGAAGCCAGATGGAAGCGTTTGCTCACTTTTCCCCAACCGAAAAACATCACAGCTATAAATGTGGCTTCCATGAAGAATGCCAAAATCCCTTCAATCGCCAACGGTGCTCCGAAAATGTCACCAACAAACCACGAATAATTACTCCAGTTTGTACCGAATTCAAATTCCAGAATCAAACCGGTCGCTACACCAATAGCGAAGTTGATACCGAAAAGCTTCATCCAGAACTGAGCAGTCTTTTTCCAGAATTCATTTCCTGTTTTATAATACAGCGTCTCCATGATTCCCATCACCACTGCCAGTCCAAGTGTAAGCGGAACAAAAATCCAATGATACATAGCTGTCATCGCAAATTGGGCTCTCGACCAATCGATCAGCGAGGTGTCAATACTTTCAATCATAATCTTATGTTGTTTAAGAGTTAAAAATCAATCGGTTTCTCCGGAAGGGCACGTTCTATCAGTTCATTGCCCACATATGCTCCTTTTTCAGCCTCCGTAGGGTGATCACTAAGAAAATTCGGGAAAAAGAATAATTTGAGGATAAAGAACATGACGAATAATTTCAAAAGGATAATAACCCACAATGTACGACCAAGTGTCATACTGCGGAAACCTTCCAAATAAAAGTTCCAAACGGCAAGCAGTGCATTCTTCATATATCGTCGTTAGAATTTGTAATGAGTACAAATATACAATATTTATAATAAAAACAAACAAATCCCCCGAATTGTTGCGAGATTTATTGTGTTTTTCCCGGCTAATCTCCCTATCGACAGAAAAAAATCATTTAACGGTAAAATTCAATGATCCGTCTATCACTTTTGCCGCTAATATAATATGTACGTACCTTCGTTACCAATAAATCAATAGAAGTATGAATATGATAAATGTAAGAAGATTGGCAGTGATGACATTTCTTGGTGCAGGTATGCTTTCCGACATATCTGCACAAGATTTTTCGTTGCAAGCCGATACGTTAAATGAAGCCAGACTCCCCGCTCAATGGGATTTGCAATCTTGCATCGACTATGCTTTGGAACAGAATATTACGATTCGCAAGAACCGTGTGACTGCGGAAAGCACACAGATTGACGTAAAGACTGCCAAAGCGGCTTTATTTCCCAGCCTTTCGTTCTCTACCAGCCAGCAAGTAGTGAATCGCCCCTATCAGGAGACGAGCAGCCGGGTGAGTGGCAGCGAAATCATCAGCAGCAACAGTAAAACAAGTTACAACGGCAACTATGGCCTGAATGCCTCGTGGACCATATACAACGGCAGTAAGCGACTCAAAACTCTCAAACAGGAACGGCTGAACAACCAGGTAGCCGAATTGGATGTAGCCACTTCGGAGAATACGATTAAAGAGTCGATTGCACAAATTTATATCCAGATTCTTTATGCCGCCGAATCCGTCAGGGTGAATGAAAACACACTGCAAGTCTCCATTGCCCAACGTGATCGCGGACAGGAACTTCTCAATGCCGGAAGTATTGCCAAAAGTGACTTCGCACAGTTAGAGGCTCAGGTAAGCACAGACCGTTATCAACTTGTCACAGCGCAAGCCACCTTACAAGATTACAAATTGCAACTGAAACAATTGCTCGAACTGGACGGAGAGAATGAAATGAACGTCTACCTCCCTAACCTGTCCGATGAAAACGTACTGGCTCCGTTACCTGCCAAAAAGGATGTCTATGTAAGCGCCCTTGCCATCCGTCCCGAAATCGAGGCAAGTAAGTTGAATGTAGAGGCTTCCGAACTAGGCATTGATATTGCCAAATCGAGTTACTTCCCCACTATCAGCCTCAGCGCAGGCATCGGCACAAACCATACAAGTGGAAGCGATTTCACTTTCGGCGAACAAGTGAAAAACGGATGGAATAATTCCATCGGATTGTCTGTCAGTGTACCTATCTTTAATAACCGCCAGACGAAAAGTGCTGTACAAAAAGCTAAACTGCAACGCGAAACGAACATGCTTTCTTTACTTGACGAACAAAAAGCCCTCTATAAGACCATCGAAAGTCTTTGGTTGGACGCAAACAGCGCACAACAACGTTATGCGGCAGCCAACGAAAAGCTGAGAAGTACGCAGATCAGCTATGACCTGATCAGCGAACAGTTCAATCTGGGTATGAAAAATACAGTGGAGCTCCTCACCGAAAAGAATAACCTGCTACAAGCTCAACAAGAGCAACTTCAGGCTAAATATATGGCCATACTGAACACACAGTTGCTGAAATTCTACCAGGGAGACAAATTGACATTATAAATCAACAAACGTATATTAATTAAAAGCATCATAAACGAATGAAAACGAAAAAGATTATCCTAATCGCCGTGGCAGTCATTGTGGTAGTAGGTATAGGAATCTGGTTCTTCACCGGTTCACCCGCCAAGCATAAAGTCACGTATGCTACCGTCGCTGTCAGCAAAGGCGATATTTCAAATTCGGTAACTGCTACCGGAACGATAGAGCCGGTGACGGAAGTCGAAGTCGGTACACAGGTATCCGGTATCATCGACAAGATTTATGTAGATTATAACTCGACAGTCACCAAAGGACAATTGATTGCCGAAATGGACCGCGTCACACTGCAAAGTGAATTGGCTTCACAACAAGCGACATACGACGGTGCGAAAGCCGAATATGAATATCAGAAGAAAAACTATGAACGTAGCAAAGGCTTGCACGAAAAATCACTCATCAGCGACACGGATTTCGAACAAGCCCTCTACAGCTATCAGAAGGCTAAGAGCAGCTATGACAGCAGTAAGGCTTCTCTCGCAAAGGCAGAGCGTAACTTATCATACGCTACCATCACTTCGCCTATCGACGGAGTTGTTATCAGCCGTGATGTGGAAGCCGGACAGACTGTCGCTTCCGGATTCGAGACACCTACCCTGTTCACTATCGCTGCGGACTTGACGCAAATGCAGGTAGTGGCCGATGTGGATGAAGCCGATATAGGTGGCGTAGAAGAAGGACAGCGCGCCAGTTTTACGGTGGACGCATATCCTAATGATACCTTTGAGGGCGTTGTGACTCAGATTCGTTTGGGCGATGCAAGCAGTACCAGCAGTACAAGTACCAGCAGTAGCACGGTGGTTACTTATGAAGTGGTAATCTCCGCTCCCAATCCCGATTTGAAACTGAAACCACGTCTGACGGCCAATGTCACCATCTATATCCTTGACAAAAAAGACGTACTTTCCGTACCGAACAAAGCATTGCGTTTCGTACCCGAAAAACCCTTAATCGGTGCTAATGACATCGTAAATGACTGTGAAGGTGAACATAAACTTTGGACACGCGAAGGGAATACATTCACTGCCCATCCGGTAGAGATAGGAATCAGTAACGGTATGTCGACGGAAATTATCAGTGGTATCTCCGAAGGCACTAAAATTGTGACGGAAGCTACTATCGGTGCCATGCCGGGCGAAAATATGGAAGCCGGACCCAACCAACAGAGCGGAGGAGAAAGAAGCCCGTTCATGCCTGGCCCTCCGGGAAGTAAGAAGAAAAACAACAAGTGACAAACACCATGAAGAAAGTAATTGAAATACAAAATATCAAGCGTAACTTTCAGGTAGGTGACGAAACCGTCCATGCGTTACGAGGTGTTTCGTTCACCATTCACGAAGGGGAGTTTGTCACTATCATGGGTACTTCCGGTTCGGGAAAATCTACGTTACTGAATATTCTGGGTTGTCTGGATACTCCGACGAGCGGTGAATATCTGCTCAGCGACATACCCGTCCGCACTATGAGCAAGCCTCAACGTGCGGTCTTGCGGAACAGGAAAATCGGATTCGTGTTCCAAAACTATAACTTGTTGCCCAAAACAACGGCTGTAGAAAACGTAGAACTGCCACTTATGTACAACTCTTCCGTCAGTGCCGCCGAACGCCGTCGCCGTGCCATCGAATCCTTGCAGGCCGTAGGATTAGGTGACCGTCTGGAACACAAATCAAACCAGATGTCCGGTGGACAAATGCAGCGGGTGGCCATTGCACGCGCATTGGTCAACAATCCGGCTGTGATTCTTGCCGATGAAGCAACCGGAAACCTCGACACCCGTACCTCATTTGAGATACTTGTCCTCTTTCAAAAGCTTCATGCGGAAGGACGCACCATCATCTTCGTAACGCATAATCCGGAGATTGCGCAATATAGCAGCCGGAATATCCGCCTGCGCGACGGTCATGTCATAGAGGATACCGCTAATCCGGAAATACTATCCGCCGCCGAGGCATTGGCTGCATTACCAAAAAATGACGAAGAAGGATAGACCGCGTTTAACGAAATAACTAATTACTAACAACATGAATGGAACCAATTTATTCAAGATAGCTCTCCGCGCATTGGCAAACAACAAATTGCGTGCATTTCTCACCATGCTCGGTATTATCATCGGTGTCGCTTCCGTCATCACGATGCTTGCCATCGGACAAGGTTCGAAGAAAAGTATCCAGCAACAGATTTCCGAAATGGGATCGAACATGATTATGATTCATCCGGGAGCCGATATGCGTGGAGGTGTGCGCCAAGATCCGTCTGCCATGCAAACGTTAAAGCTCACCGACTACGAGGCTTTGCGTGACGAGACCAAATTCCTGTCAGCCATCAGCCCCAATGTCTCTTCATCGGGGCAGCTTATTGCCGGCAACAACAACTATCCTGCCTCCGTGAACGGGGTTGGAACGGAATATCTCGATATCCGCCAATTAACGGTGGAGAACGGTGAGATGTTCACGGAAGCCGACATACAAAGCTCGGCAAAAGTATGCGTGATAGGAAAGACAATAGTAGACAATCTTTTTCCCGACGGAAGCGATCCGGTGGGAAAAATTATCCGTTTTAGCAAGATCCCTTTCCGAGTGGTAGGTGTGCTCAAGTCGAAAGGATACAATTCTATGGGACAGGATCAGGATGCAGTAGTACTTGCTCCCTACACAACGGTGATGAAACGTCTGCTTGCCGTTACCTATCTGCAAGGTATCTTCGCCTCCGCCCTCACCGAAGATATGACAGAATACGCTACAGATGAAATCAGCACGATTCTTCGTCGCAATCATAAGTTAAAGACCTCTGACGATGATGATTTCACCATTCGTACACAACAGGAATTGAGTACAATGCTCAACTCTACCACCGATTTAATGACCACCCTGCTTGCTTGTATTGCCGGCATCTCATTGGTTGTAGGCGGTATCGGAATTATGAATATAATGCTCGTATCGGTAACGGAAAGAACGAAGGAAATCGGTATAAGAAAAGCACTTGGTGCAAAGGAAAAGACAATATTGACGCAATTCGTTATAGAGGCGGCAATGACCAGTGCAATCGGAGGTATAATCGGAATTATATTCGGATATATATTCTCCGGTGTGGCAACGGAGCTGATTGTGCAGATATTGCAGGAATCAATAACCGTTGTTCCTACAATAACGGCAGTGCTTACAGCCTTCGGCATATCCGCCGGAATAGGCGTATTCTTCGGTTTTATGCCGGCAAAGAAGGCGGCAAAGCTCAATCCTATCGATGCACTTCGTTATGACTAAGATTAAAAAGGGAGGTAAAAGAATGAAGTTAAAGGTTAAGAATATAATCAGTAAAATAGCCGCAGTCGGCATTATGATACTGATGGTGTTCTCTGCAATGCCTAATGTTGCCTTTGCGGCAGACAGCGCAACGGCGTTGGAAACAGTCAAGGCATTGGGAATAACAACAGGAGAGAATCTCGGCTCAAGCGTAACAAGAGCCGAGTTCGCAAAGATGCTTGTTTCGGCATCTACATTTAAGGATGAGGTCGGAACAGATTCCGCAAACTCACTTTATAAGGACGTAAAGAAGAATCATTGGGCAGTTGAATATATCAAAATTGCCGTTGAACAGGGCTGGATGACAGGCTATTCCGACGGCACATTCAGACCGTCCAATACAATTCGCTATGAAGAGGCGGCAACGGCAGTGCTTAAGCTTTTGGGCTATGATCCTTCTACATTTGCCGGAAACTTCCCGTCTGCACAGATAAGCAAGTTTGAATCACTGAGCCTTGCGGACGGAACAAGTCTTAAAAAAGGCACAACACTCACAAGAAACGACTGTGTAAATATTTTCTATAACCTTATGAATGCAGATGACGCAAACGGAGCTAAGTATGCAACTAAGCTTGGATATACTGTAACAAGCACAGGCGAAATAAGCTATTCATCACTCGTATCAAACGACCTTAAAGGCCCTTATGTATACGAAAGCGGCGATTTGTTCGCAAATATTCCGTTCAGCTCGGCAGATGCGGCTATATACAGAAACGGAGTTTCAACAACACTTGCATCGGCTCAGATTTATGATGTTTACTATTATAATACTGCTCTTAAGACAGTATGGCTCTATGCAAACAGCGTAACAGGTACATTTACGGCTGCACAGCCTTCAACATCTGCACCTACAAGTGCAACGGTAGCCGGAAACACATATACACTTGAAAGTGCGGCAGCATATAAGCTTTCGGATTTAGGTACATATACAATCGGCGATAAGGTAACACTCCTTCTCGGCAAGGACGGAACAGCTGTTGACGTTATATCAACAAGTAGCTTTAGTGGCAGCTTCACAGGTGTTATCACAAAGATTGGCACAGACTCATACACAAATGAGGCAGGCGCAAAAATAATCGAAAAAGTACTCTATGTAACCTGCACAGACGGAGTACAGAGAACCTACTCAGCTAAGACAGACGACTTCGAGGTAGGCCAGACAGTAAGCGTATCCTTTAGCGGTCAGACCAGCTCCGTAACAAGAGCGTCAGGCAGAAGCCTTACGGGAGCATTCAACTCCGACGGTACAAAGCTCGGCTCAATGACAATAGCTAAGGGTTGCAACATAATTAATATCAATCAGGACGGCTCTGTAACAAAGACATATGTATCAAAGCTTGCAGGCAAAAATATGTCATCGGGTGATGTAAGATACTACATCACAAACGGCAATAACGAGATTACAGACCTCATACTTTATGATGTACTCAACGAAGGCAAGCAGTTCGGTGTTATCGTTGATACGGATAAGATAATAACAGGCTATGACAATGACGGCGAAGAAACCTGCCAGATAACATATAAATACCTCATAAACGGTGTTCCCGGCGAGGCAACCTTCACAGGTGATGACTACGGCGCATCAAGAGGCCCGGCATACTTCCAGTTCAACAACGGAAAACTTGTATATATCGGCAGACTGAGCGGAACATCGCTTACAAATGTCGGCTATGGCACAGCAACAAGCCAGACACAGAAATATAACCTCAGCGAGGACGTACAGGTATATGTCAAGACAGGCGTAGAAAGCTATGAAATGACAAATATCAATACGGCAAGCAATACAGACCAGTATACAGTAACAGGATATGTATACGGAAATGAAGTAGTTGTAATT
>OJSN01001946.1_pt1 | contig 13000 bp, 11 predicted proteins | sample 1599421 | NCBI WGS metagenome assembly OJSN01 (sample SAMN04168659, study PRJEB22393) | human gut metagenome | biome: human gut microbiome; feature: stool | host: Homo sapiens | collected 2014-05-12
ATAGAAAACAGAGAAATATTCGTGTGGAAAGTTTGCTGACGCAGTTGGAAATTCCAACAAGAAGTATATCAGAAGCACAGAGCGATACTGAAATCAATTGGGACAATGTGGAAAGAATTCTTCGCGGAAAACGAGAAAATGTAGAGATATACTTTAATGCAATGTTCGGACAAAAAAATAAACATGAATAAGCCAATTGTAGATGCATTAAAGAACTTAGGTAATCGAAGGAAGATTTTTATTAAGAACTTAAAGAACCTGCACGATTTTTTGATAGAATATTAAAGCTACCGGCAATATTTATTAATAGATGAAGCATGGGGATAACGGTTATACCTAAAGTAATGAATCTAGTAGAAGGGAGAAAAGAGCATAGGCTCTTGTAGAGAAATGGGAACCCTTAAGAAAAATTTTTTATATAATGTTTTGTATCAAATATTGCTTGTAATACTACCGCTAGTTACAGCACCGTATATTTCACGAACATTAGGCGCAACGGCTGTAGGTGTATACTCTTATACTTATTCGGTTGCATATTACTTTCTGCTTTTTGCAATGCTTGGAATTGGAAATCATGGCAATCGAAGTGTGGCTGCTGTAAGAGATGATAAAGAAAAATTAAATAAGACTTTTAGTAGTATTTATTCTTTGCAAGTTATAACATTTTCGATAGCAATAATTGCATATGCAATTTATCTTTTTTTGTTTGTTAAAGATAATAAACTGATTGTGCTTCTCCAGTTAATCTATGTTACATCGGGATTGTTTGATATTGGTTGGCTGTTTTTTGGATTGGAACAGTTTAAATTGACGGTTGCAAGAAATACTTTAATTAAAATTTCCACGGTTATTTTTATGTTTGTATTTGTTCATAAGCCTAGCGACTTGTGGAAATATACATTAATTATGTCTGCTGGAACACTGTTCAGTCAAGCATACTTGTGGTTTTATGTCAAGAAATTTGTTTCATTTAAGAGGTGTAGTGTTAAAGAAATTGCTTGTAATATTAAACCAGTCTTGATTCTATTCGTTCCAGTTTTAGCATACAGTATCTATAAGGTTATGGATAAAATTATGCTAGGTAATATGTCAAGTTATGATCAGGTGGGCTTTTATAATAACGCAGAAAAAATTATTAATATTCCGATGGGAATAATTACTGCATTAGGCACTGTTATGTTACCTAGAATGTCTAATATTGTAGCAAACGGAGATAAAAAAAAGGTAGATGATTACATCAGAATATCCGCTAAACTCGTAACACTATTATCATCGGCAATTGCTTTTGGATTGATGGGAGTTAGTAGCGTTTTGGCACCTGTTTTTTTTGGTGATGAATTCATTGCTTGTGGAAATATAATGAGGTTATTATCCGTTACAGTTTTTTTTATTGCTTGGGCAAATGTGATACGAACGCAGTATTTAATACCCAATAAAAGAGACAGCATTTATTTGACGTCAACTATGATAGGGGCGATATTGAACCTTATTATTAACTGGATGCTAATCCCTAAATATCAAGCGAATGGAGCGGCTTTTGGTACAATTGTTGCGGAATTCTCTGTAATGTTGGTACAGGTGATTGCAGTAAAAAATGAACTACCAATGCGCAAGTATATTATGTCATATTCTCCCATACTGGTTATAGGATTCATCATGGCAGTATTAGTGGATAGGATTGGAGTTAAATTAGGTGTAAGTATTTCAACCCTTGCGCTTCAAATTCTTGCTGGAGGATTCTTTTTTTGTATAGCGACAATAGCGTATTTGCGAATTAGCAACGATGAATTGTGGAGACTAGGAATTAATTCGATTTCAAAAAGAAAAAAGAATAGTTTGAGATAATTATTTTGTTAATGGAATTGCTCATAAAAATAATTAAGATTGATGTTATTCAAGAAAAAAGCAATTTTTGGAATTTGAATAGTATTGAAACTTGTATGTGTTTTACACGTTTTTATATAAAGGGGGAACATCATGCAAACAGATATTGAGTTGATTAATACAGAGGTATATGCTGGGCGGTTAAAAGATAAGAAAGACCTAAATAATAGTTCCTCTGGTGGAGCATTTACAGCACTTTCGGATTTTTTTCTGAAAAATGGAAATGCAGTGGTGGCAGTAGTCTATAATTATGCAACTCATACTGCAGAATTTCAGATGATTCTAGATGAAAAGCAGCGTGAAAGAGCAAAAGGTTCAAAATATATGCAGAGCAAACCTGGTGATATTTACCGGGAAGCCTATCACTGGCTAATGGAAAATCCGAAGAAAGAACTACTCTTTGTTGGTATGGGATGTCAATCAGATGGATTTCGAAAGTTCAGTGAAATGAAAAGAATCCGGGAGCGAGTGTATGTAGTAGATATTATCTGTCATGGTTCTCCAAGTCCAAAACTGTGGAGAGAATATGCAGAGTCCATCCAGAAGAGCGCTGGAAAAATAACATATCTCACATTTAAAGATAAGCGAAAAGGTTGGAAATCTCCAACAGCTTATGTGAAAGTCAATGGAGCAGAGAAGTCGATTAAAGATTATGTGAAAGTGTTTTATAATCGGTGTGCATTGCGGCCGTCCTGTTATGAATGTCCTTATGCTACCACAGAAAGAAAAACAGATATAACCATTGGCGATTTCTGGCATATTGAGGAGACGATTCCGGACTTCTATGACCCTAACGGCAACTCGTTGTTCTTGATCCATACAAAACGGGGAGAAGAACTGTTTGAAAAGATTAAGGGTGACTTGGATTGTAGATTGAGTAATACAACACAATGTTGGCAGGCGAACCTTGAAGCACCGACCAAGAAGTCTGAGCAAAGAGAAGAGTTTTGGAACGATTATCAAAGGAAAGGAATTGATTTCGTCATGAAGAAGTATGGAACAGTTCCAATGAAAACAAAAGTAAAGAATAAACTCCTCAAAATTTTGAGGGGGGGGTACATAGAAAGTAGTACCTGTTATGCTGATTACTCCGAAAGGAGGGCAGCGTAATGAACTGGAAGCAGCCTAAAGTATACGCAGTAAAACATAAGGATGAAGCAACAAGAGCAGCTTCCAGGTCTGGTGGCATTTTTACAGCTCTGTCAGATCGGGTTCTATCTGATGGTGGAGTTGTCTACGGATGTATTTTGACAGATGATTTTAGTGCTGTACATATTCGCGCTGAAAATACGGAAGAACGCAATCGAATGCGAGAATCAAAATATATCCAGAGTAAGCTGGGAAATACATTTAAGAATGTTAAATTGGATCTCGACACGGGGAAAAGAGTGTTATTCTCAGGAACTTCCTGTCAGGTAGCTGGTCTGAAAAGATACCTTGGGAAAGAGTATAATAACCTGTTCTGTGTGGACATTGTATGTCATGGTGTGCCAAGTAAAAAGGTATGGAATGCATATCTACGTTGGCAAGAAGAGAAAAACCATTCAAAAGTTGTGAAAGTTGATTTTCGCAATAAAAGAGATTTTGGGTGGCACGACCATGTGGAAACACTCTATTTTAAAAATGGAAAATCATCAAATAGCTATGTTTTCAGAAATCTTTTTTATGGGCATACAGTTCTGCGACCAAGTTGTTATGAGTGCCAATATAAATCTGTCATGCATCCGGGGGACATTACGATTGCAGATTACTGGGGAATCGAGATTGCAGCTCCGGAATTTGATGATAACAAAGGTGTTTCGTTGGTATTGGTGAACAATGAAGCTGGTGAGGACGTGCTAGACATGGAGAAGGACAAGCTGATTTGGAAGCAAACAAAGATCGAAGATAGCTTGCAACCACCGCTTAAGGCTCCGTTTCCGAAACCAGAGAATAGAGAGCAGTTTTGGTGCGATTTTGAAAATAAGTCGTTTGAATACATTTCGAAGAAATATGGCGGAAGTGGACTTAAGAACGATGCTAAGATGCTGTTGAAAAATATTGAAAAATTATTTAGAAGTTGGTGGTAAAAGGTGGAAAGAGAGATTCCCGTATTATATAAAAGAAAAGAAGAATGCTGTGGCTGTACGGCCTGTTATGCAATTTGTCCTAAAGAAGCCATATCTATGGTGGAGGATGAAGAAGGCTTCGAATATCCGCAAATTGATGAAGGTAAATGTGTGCGTTGTTATCAATGTATCAAGGTTTGTCCAATTAAAGCAGCACGAGCACAGTAAGGAGAAAACAAAATGAACACAACACTACTTATCATGGCAGCCGGTATCGGCAGCCGTTTCGGAACAGGAATTAAACAGTTGGAGCCGGTTGATGATGCTAACCATATCATCATGGACTACTCGATCCATGATGCGATTGAGGCTGGTTTCAACCATGTGGTATTTATCATCCGTAAGGATATCGAGAAAGAGTTCAAAGAGGTGATCGGAGACCGCATTGCGGCAGTCTGCGCGGCGCATCAGGTAACCGTAGATTACGCATTCCAGGATATTCACGACATCCCGGGAGTTCTGCCGGAAGGCCGTACAAAGCCGTGGGGAACCGGTCAGGCCGTGCTTGCGGCAAAGAGTGTAATCGATACCCCGTTCATTGTGATTAATGCAGATGACTACTACGGCAAAGAGGGCTTCAAAGCCGTCCATGACTATTTGGTGAACGGCGGTAAGTCCTGTATGGCAGGTTTTGTGCTGAAGAACACACTGTCCGATAATGGTGGTGTGACCCGCGGCATCTGCAAGATGGATGCGGAAAATAACTTGACTGAGATCGTGGAGACCAAGAACATCGTAAAAACAGCGGATGGGGCAGAAGCAGACGGAAAAGTGATTGATGTGAATTCTCTGGTTTCTATGAATATGTGGGGATTAACTCCTGATTTTCTGAATGTTCTGGAGGAAGGCTTCAAAGAGTTTTTCGAGAAGGAAGTCCCGGGCAATCCTCTGAAAGCGGAATACTTGATTCCCATCTTCATCGGTGAATTGCTGGAGCAGGGTAAAATGTTCGTGAAGGTTCTGAAAACCAACGACACCTGGTACGGCATGACCTATCACGAGGATGTCGCAGCAGTAAAGGACAGTTTCAAGAAGATGCTGGAGAACGGCGTGTATAAGGACGACCTGTTCAGTGATCTGTAAACGACGATGAAAGAATCGATTGGTTTACTCGGAAAGATTTTTACGAACATCCTGACGGCCATCTATGAGCCGTTTGGATTTTCACTCCTGTTGTCCTTCTTGGCTATGTTTTTCTACCTGTATGCTTATGAGCCAATACATGATGGTGAAGGTTGGAAAAGTGCCATAGTAACATGGTATCAGAAATTCAAGGGGAGCGTGTCCTTTCGGAAGCTGTTCCTATTGGCGTTTGTTATCTCGATGATTCTGTTTAGAACCCTGTTAAACCGTAATCTGTGGATGAACCCGTTGTCCAATGTTATGGGCGGATGGGGTATTTGGGAGACCGTGAACGGCGAGCAGAAACTGACTACCGAGTGCATCGAAAATGTAATCATGATGGTGCCGTTTTCAGCAATAGTGATGTGGGCGTTCGGAGAGAAGATTGGAAACGGCTGGAAGAAAATACTGTGGTATAGTGGAAAGATGGCATTTATCTTTTCGATAAGCATTGAGATGCTGCAATTATTGCTCCGCTTGGGTACGTTCCAGCTATCGGACATCTTCTACAACACGGTTGGCGGATTGATTGGCGGAGTGTGCTACTTTGGAGTAATGAAGGCAAGAAAGCGCCTGTAAAACCGGGCGCAACTGTGGTATACTGGGAGCAGTAAGCTCCCTACGCTGTTCTGATAATCACACACCTCTTCGCGGTGAGCAGCAGGCAACAATCTATGATTGGCTGAGATGTGATGAATTGATTTTATGTGGGGATTAAAAAATGGGAAGAAAAGAAGAAAAACAATTTCCGTTAACCAGTAAAGATAACTGTGCGATATATCTAAATCGAATAATCTCCTCATGCGAGCTTTGCATGTACAGGCTTAAAAAATACAATATAGAAGGAAAGAATTTACTTATAGAATATACAGGAAAAAGTCTTGTACCCCATGAAGTATATGGTGAAATGTTGGATAAGACAACCAATATGGTGGATTATCTATTGAATCTGCTAGGAGATGCTCAAACGAGTTCAATATCATATTTTAAGTTCCGTAGTTATATATCAAAACATCCAATTGCCGATGTGATGTTGAATTCTTTGGAGGATGAAACGCAGGAACTCTTAAAGGAATTTAATAAAATGCGAAATTGGCAGAATCATATTCCAGAGTCGTTGCTGGTTGCAGAAATGGAACAAGTTGAAGCAGAAAAAATGGTGTTTCCAATGGATCCAGTAGACATAATAATATATAAAAATGTGACATATGAGTACTTTAAAAATATGATAGAAATCAATCTCTCTTTTTATGATTCTGCTCGCAAAATAATTCAGGCAGCTAAAAGAGACTATAAAAGTGTATATGGGAAATCTGTAATGTATAACAGAATATACGTGGATAAACCATTAGATTTCGATAAAAGCGAGCCGACCCAAAAATCTGCAAAAGTACAAGGGATAAAAGGAAATATTGGATTGAAGAGCGAGATTGAGGCTGGTAAGTAAATTGCTGTTACATCTTTACAGTGATATAATTAAATCATCATAACAGGAAAGAGGTTTGTGTCCTATGCCCAGAACTAAAGGTAGCAAGAATAAGCCCAAAACTGTGACTGCTGATTTTGCAACGCAGATTGCGGAAAAGCAGTCCGCGAAGGAAGCACTCACAGCGGAAATCGCATCCATCACCGCAAACATTGACACTTTGAAGGCTGACTTGAAAGAGAAGAAGTCTGCTTTGAAGAAGGTCGAAAAAGAAGTGGCATCCCTGGAAGCAAAGAAGGCAAAGGCAGATGCTAAGGCTGCAGAAGAAGCAAAGAAAGCAGAAGCGGAATCCGTTCTGAAGAAGTTGCTTGCCGAGGGCATGAGTGCCGATGAAATCCTCGCTAAACTGAGATAACAGAAAACCCGTAATGAACGATCGTCGTGTCTGTTCATTACGGGTTTTAGGATTACAGGAATACGGATTCATCCGGCAGCATCAAATCGATAATATTCCGGCAGGTTGAGCTGCTTGATAAATGCATGGTGCTGGGCGTGATAGTGCCGTAGATCGTATCCCAGATGATGCAGTTCAAGAAGTTTCACCAGCAATGTACTGTCTGGCCGTTCAGTTTGCAAAGGTCAGAGAAAAAATCACCGAAGAACAGTACAGCTATTATATCTCCGAGCTGCTGACCATCCCGGAAAAGATGCAGAAAATTCTGGAAGACAAAGAGCGCATCCAGTGGTTTGCTTCCAAGTATGCTTCCGCAAAGGACGCTTTCTTCATCGGCCGCGGGCTGGATTACGCCGTGGCGCTGGAAGGCAGCCTGAAGTTCAAGGAAATCAGCTATATCCACTCGGAGGCTTTCGCTGCGGGCGAGATGAAGCACGGCCCGATCTCCCTGATCGAGAAGAACATGTTGGTGGTGGGTGTGCTGACCCAGCCGGACCTGTACGAGAAGATGGTATCTAACCTGGTGGAAGCCAAGAGCCGCGGCGCTTATATCATGGGCCTGACCACTTACGGCAACTACAGCATTGAAGATACCGCCAACTTTACCGTATATGTGCCCAAAACAGACCCACACTTTGCCACCAGCCTTTCGGTGGTGCCGCTGCAGCTGCTGGCATACTATGTCAGCTGCGCCAAAGGCCTGGATGTGGATAAACCCCGCAACCTTGCCAAGAGCGTTACGGTTGAATAAATCTTGCGTCAGTTGAAGCAATGCTGTTGGCCTGACAAAAATAAACGCTGCATTTTGTGCACTTTTTACTCCGTTGGCCCTGCCGGAAGCAGGACAAACGGAGTAAATTTGTGTTATAATAACAGAAATTATGCAAATACAGTTGCCCGGAGTGGCGAAAATGTGGTAGAATAATTTGCTTTGCCCATAATGCTGCAAGATGTTCTGATAATTACTTTTACTTTTTTGCTTTGATTATCAAATTATAAGTCATAGAACACAAATCAAACAAGATTTGAGAAAATAGAAAAATGCCCGCTGCGCCTTGATTTTGGAAGGAACGGCCGCGGGCGGCGCAGGCGCTGCGCGGCAGCTGTGCAGGGGACAGCCGGCTGCGACATTATTGAAGAAACAGGAAGATAGTGCAATGAAACAGAAAAACAGGCAACTCATCAACGGCTTGCCGCGCCGCATTTTGTTAATGCTGCTGGACTGCGGGCTGATTGTGTTTTGTTATTATCTGGCAATTCTGCTGCGGTTTGACGGTGAGGATTCCATTGTGCCCGCCGCGGTGCTGCGGGCCGAAGTGATCCGTGCCATGGCTCCCATGCTGCCGTATGTGCTGGTTATTTATATGGTCGTGTTCTGGTTTGGCGGCCTGTATGAGATCATGTGGGAGTATGCCGGCATGCGGGACCTTGCCCGCCTGACCTGTCTATCCGGATTGGCAACGGGTTTTATCCTGCTGTTTGATCTGATCTTCCGCACCCGCCCCATCAGCGGTACGGTGCTGATTCTGGGCGCAGTGTTCAACACGGCAGCCATTGCGGGCGTGCGCTTTTTGTGGCGCTTTGTGCGCACCGCCACCCGCCTGCGCAAGGATAACCGCGCCAAACAAAAAAGCAACGCCGCCCCGCGGGATGCAACCCCGCTGCTGATCGTCGGCGCTGGCAACGCCGGTGCCTGGGCGGTCAACCTGTGCAAAAGCAAAAACTCCAGCTTTGGCAACCCGGTCGTGATCGTGGATGACGACCTGACCAAAAAAGGCCTGCGCGTGCAGGGCGTGCCGGTGCGCGGCACTATTTCGGATATCCCGGAATTGGTGCGCAAGTACCATATTGTGGAGATCATCATCGCCATCACCACGCTGAAAGGCGAGCGCCTGAACGAAGTTATCAACTTGTGCAACTCCACCCATTGCCGCGTGCGGATGCTGTCTGACCCGCAGGCGGTGGATGCCAACGGCAAGCCGGTGGTGGCCGGGCTGCGTGAACTGAACACCTCGGACTTTCTTTCCCGCGATGAAGTGCAGCTGAACAGCGCCCAGATCTCGGAATACCTGCATGACAAGGTGGTTCTGGTCACGGGCGGCGGCGGCTCCATCGGCAGTGAGCTGTGCCGCCAGATCATGCGCTATCGCCCGCGCCAGCTGTTGATTTTCGATATTTACGAAAACTGCGCCTATGAGCTGGAAATGGAGCTGCACAATAAATACGGTGCAGATATCAACGTTGTCACGCTGATCGGCTCCATCCGCGATATCAAGCGTCTGGATGAAGTGTTTGAAACCTATCATCCATCCGTTGTGTTCCATGCAGCTGCCCACAAGCATGTGCCGCTGATGGAAGTAAGCCCGGCGGAAGCCGTTAAAAACAACGTGTTCGGCACCAAAAACCTGCTGACCAGCGCGGCGGAGCATGGGGTGGAGCGCTTTGTGCAGCTTTCGACCGATAAGGCGGTCAATCCTACCAATGTTATGGGCTGCACCAAACGCATCTGCGAAATGCTGATCCAGACCTTTGCTAAGAACACTTCCATGAAGTGCATGGCCGTGCGCTTTGGCAATGTGTTGGGCAGCCATGGCAGCGTGATTCCGCTGTTTGAAGAGCAGATCAAGAACGGCGGCCCCGTTACCATTACCCACCCGGACATCGTGCGCTACTTTATGACGATCCCGGAAGCTGCCCAGCTGGTGCTGCAGGCCGGCGGCCTGGCCCAGAGCGGCAGCATCTATGTGCTGGATATGGGTGAGCCGGTCAAAATCATGGACCTGGCCACCCGGCTGATCCGGTTCTATGGCTATGAGCCGAACGTAAACATGGAAATCAAGGTAACGGGCCTGCGCCCCGGCGAAAAGCTGTACGAGGAGCTGATGCTGGATTCCGAGCAGGACCGCATGACCAAAACCGCCCACGATAAAATCTTTATTGCTCCGCCCATGCAGATTGACCTGGCGGCATTCTATGAGGAACTGCAGAACCTGCGTCACGATGCGGAGCATAATGACGAGGGCGTGGTGCTCAGCCTGCAGCGCATGGTGGGCACTTATCACCCTAACCGCGTGGTGAACGAGGACCACACCGTAAGCGCCGCCCATGGCAACACTGAAACCATTGATAAGGAAGAGCTGCAAAAGGCGCTGGACGAACAGCATTCCACCCAGCAAAACGCCCAATGACGGCGGCCTGGCCGGGGCCTGCGGGCGCAAAACCTTCCCCAAGGAGGCTTGACTTATGTATGAATCCTGCATCAAGCGTTTGCTTGACCTGATTTTGTCGCTGGCAGCCTGTGTGGTGCTGGCAATCCCAATGGGAATTATTGCCCTGTGGATCAAAAAAGATTCGCCGGGACCGGTGTTCTTTAAGCAGCGCCGGGTTGGCCGCGGCAAAAAATGCTTTAATATCTTAAAGTTCCGCACCATGCGTGGGGATACCCCCCACGATGTGCCCACCCACCTGCTGAAAAACGCAGACAGCTATATCACCAAAAGTGGGGCGTTCCTGCGCCGCACCAGCCTGGATGAGCTGCCGCAGATCTATAACATTGTGGCAGGGCAGATGTCCATCATCGGCCCGCGCCCGGCGCTGTATAATCAGTATGACCTGATCGCCGCGCGCGATGCCGTGCACGCCAATGACATCCGCCCCGGTCTGACCGGTCTGGCCCAGATCAATGGCCGCGATGAGCTGCCGATTGATGTGAAAGCCCGCTATGACGGTGAGTATGCCGCTGACATCACTTTCCTGAACGATGCAAAAATCTTTTTGCATAGCATTACTTATGTGTTCCAGCGCCGCGGCGTGGTAGAAGGCGGTACCGGCACCATGCAGCAGGCCGAAAACAGCCAAAAAAAGCAGAAATAATCCCCGCTTTGGCAATTTGACCAAATGGAAAACCACTGCAAAACCAACATATTTTGCTAAAAAATCCAAATTAACCAAGAAAATATTGAGTTTTTCGTTGAAATATGTTGCAAAAGTCAGAACTATTGTGTAAAATAGAGACTAAAGCGACACCTTATTGTTAAAATTCACAACTGAGCGCATGCAGAGCGCCGCAGCACAGAAGGGAAAAGGGTATTATGGCGAACAGAGTTTTTCAGGGCGTTGTCTATCAGATGAAAGATGCGATCGACCGCATGGTGGGCGTTGTCGATGAAACGGGCACCATCATCTCCTGTTCTGACTTGAACCGCATCGGCGAGGTGCGGGACGGCATCGCGTCCGACCGGCTGACAGCCGGCGACGCGTTCGTGCGGGACGGCTACACCTATCATCTGTTCAGTTCGAACAAGCGCAACGATTATGCCGTTCTGGTGGAGGGAACCGACGAGCCCGCCCTGCGCTATGCGGCGCTGCTGGCCATCAGCCTGCAGAACATCAAGCAGTACCACGACGAAAAATTCGACAAGACGAACTTCATCAAGAACGTCGTGCTCGACAACATCCTGCCCGGCGACATCTACGCCAAGGCGCGGGAGCTGCACTTTGTCTCCGACGTGCAGCGCGTCGTACTGCTGATTCGCGTGACCTCCGGCAATGATATTTCCGCCTACGACGTCGTCAGCGGTCTTTTCCCGGACAAACAGAAGGACTTCGTCTTTAACATCAGCGAGACCGACACCGTCCTGGTCAAGGAGATCAAGCCCGACAACAACACCCGCGATATGGAAAAGCTGGCTGCCTCCATCGTCGATACGCTGCAGGGCGACCATTACATCAAGGCCGTCGTCGGCATCGGTACGCCCATAGGCAACATCAAGGACCTGGCCTCCAGCTTTAAGGAAGCCCAGATTGCTATGGAGGTCGGCAAGGTGTTTGACACCGAGCGTCAGGTCATCAGCTATGACCATCTGGGCATTGCGCGCCTGATCTACCAGCTGCCTACGACGCTCTGCGAGGCATTCCTGCGCGAGGTGTTCAAGCAGGAGAGCATCGACTCCCTCGATGCCGAGACGCTGTTCACGATCCAGCGCTTCTTTGAGAACAACCTGAACGTCTCCGAGACGAGCCGCGGTCTGTTCGTTCACCGCAACACGCTGGTCTACCGCCTTGAGAAGATCCGCAAGCTGACCGGCCTTGACCTGCGCAACTTCGATGATGCCATCGTCTTTAAGGTGGCGCTGATGGTCAAAAAATATCTGTCCGCCAACCCGGCCAAATATTGATTTTAAAAAAACTTTCACAAATGGCGCTGCACCGCAAGGCAGCGCCATTTTCCTGCTTTTTGCAGCCGCAAAGCACCTTGACCGCAGAGGTCTGACATGGTATTCTATTATATGTATGACTGTAACCATAACAGCAAAGCCACACCACGGCAGGAGAACCCCGAATGATCGATTTTGAACATGTATATAAAACCTACGAGACCCACAACGATGAGAACGTCGCGCTGGAGGACATCAACATCCATATTGACGAGGGCGAGTTCGTCTTTATCCTCGGCCATTCCGGCGCGGGCAAATCCACGTTTTTAAAGCTCATCCAGATGGAGGAGAAGCCCACCGAGGGCAAGGTCTTTATCAATGGGCAGGATTTAACGCGCATCAAGCGCCGCAAGGTGCCCTACCTGCGCCGCCAGATGGGCGTTGTGTTCCAGGATTTCCGCCTGATCCCCACCATGACCGTCTATGAGAATGTCGCCTTCGCCATGCGCGTGACGAACATCTCAACCAAAAAGATCAAGGACCGCGTACCGTTTGCACTCTCCCTTGTCGGTCTGGAGGACAAAATGGACCGCCTGCCGGATGAGCTCTCCGGCGGCGAGCAGCAGCGTGTGGCCGTTGCCCGCGCGCTGGCCCACGGCCCCAAACTCATTATCGCGGACGAGCCCACCGGTAACATCGACCCCGAAATGTCGATGGACATCATGCAGCTGTTTGAGGCCATCAACAAGGTCAACATCACCGTTGTCGTCGTCACCCATGAACACGAGCTCGTCCACAAGCTGGCCCGCAAGTACGGCAACCGCGTCATCACGCTGGCCAACGGCATGGT
>OJSN01001961.1_pt1 | contig 12917 bp, 9 predicted proteins | sample 1599421 | NCBI WGS metagenome assembly OJSN01 (sample SAMN04168659, study PRJEB22393) | human gut metagenome | biome: human gut microbiome; feature: stool | host: Homo sapiens | collected 2014-05-12
TTCCGCGCCTGACCGAGCGTTTTTATCGCGTTGATAAAGCGCGTTCCCGGCAAACCGGTGGTAGCGGATTAGGGTTAGCGATCGTGAAACATGCGGTGAATCATCACGAAAGTCGCCTGAATATTGAGAGTACAGTAGGAAAAGGTACACGTTTCAGTTTTATTATCCCGGAACGTTTAATTGCCAAAAACAGCGATTAATTCGCCTTTGTCATCTTTTATTGCCATAAGCCAGCCGATGCTGGCTTATTTTCTTTGCAGTCGAAATACGGGCGTTAGATTTTACAATGGTTGGTGATTTTTTGTTCGCATGATTAGCCATGTCTTTTTCATTGAAATAGTGTTTTATACTGGTTGGTGATTTCTTATCGCTATATACCTCTGGTTTTTAGATCCCTTCTTGCTTTAAAACGTTATAAGCGTTTAAATTGCGCTTCAGGTGCTGTCATACTGACTGCATTTACGCGGTAAATCGAAAAACTATTCTTCGCCGCGCCTGGTTGGGAGTATTTCCCGCTAAAATTGTTTAAATATACCGCTGTATCATCCCCAGGGATTGGCACAAAAATTTAACGTTACAACACCACATCCACAGGCAGTATGATTTATGACCCATCAATTAAGATCGCGCGATATCATCGCTCTGGGCTTTATGACATTTGCGTTGTTCGTCGGCGCAGGTAACATTATTTTCCCTCCAATGGTCGGCTTGCAGGCAGGCGAACACGTCTGGACTGCGGCATTCGGCTTCCTCATTACTGCCGTTGGCCTACCGGTATTAACGGTAGTGGCGCTGGCAAAAGTTGGCGGCGGTGTTGACAGTCTCAGCACGCCAATTGGTAAAGTCGCTGGCGTACTGCTGGCAACAGTTTGTTACCTGGCGGTGGGGCCGCTTTTCGCTACGCCGCGTACAGCTACCGTTTCTTTTGAAGTGGGCATTGCGCCGCTGACGGGTGATTCCGCGCTGCCGCTGTTTATTTACAGCCTGGTCTATTTCGCTATCGTTATTCTGGTTTCGCTCTATCCGGGCAAGCTGCTGGATACCGTGGGCAACTTCCTTGCGCCGCTGAAAATTATCGCGCTGGTCATCCTGTCTGTTGCCGCAATTATCTGGCCGGCGGGTTCTATCAGCACGGCGACTGAGGCTTATCAAAACGCTGCGTTTTCTAACGGCTTCGTCAACGGCTATCTGACCATGGATACGCTGGGCGCAATGGTGTTTGGTATCGTTATTGTTAACGCGGCGCGTTCTCGTGGCGTTACCGAAGCGCGTCTGCTGACCCGTTATACCGTCTGGGCTGGCCTGATGGCGGGTGTTGGTCTGACTCTGCTGTACCTGGCGCTGTTCCGTCTGGGTTCAGACAGCGCGTCGCTGGTCGATCAGTCTGCAAACGGTGCGGCGATCCTGCATGCTTACGTTCAGCATACCTTTGGCGGCGGCGGTAGCTTCCTGCTGGCGGCGTTAATCTTCATCGCCTGCCTGGTCACGGCGGTTGGCCTGACCTGTGCTTGTGCAGAATTCTTCGCCCAGTACGTACCGCTCTCTTATCGTACGCTGGTGTTTATCCTCGGCGGCTTCTCGATGGTGGTGTCTAACCTCGGCTTGAGCCAGCTGATTCAGATCTCTGTACCGGTGCTGACCGCCATTTATCCGCCGTGTATCGCACTGGTTGTATTAAGTTTTACACGCTCATGGTGGCATAATTCGTCCCGCGTGATTGCTCCGCCGATGTTTATCAGCCTGCTTTTTGGTATTCTCGACGGGATCAAGGCATCTGCATTCAGCGATATCTTACCGTCCTGGGCGCAGCGTTTACCGCTGGCCGAACAAGGTCTGGCGTGGTTAATGCCAACAGTGGTGATGGTGGTTCTGGCCATTATCTGGGATCGCGCGGCAGGTCGTCAGGTGACCTCCAGCGCTCACTAAATCACTGAACATTTGTTTTAACCACGGGGCTGCGATGCCCCGTGGTTTTTTATTGTGTTGATGGGTTAGGAATTGATGGAAAGTAAGAACAAGCTAAAGCGTGGGCTAAGTACCCGACACATACGCTTTATGGCACTGGGTTCAGCAATTGGCACCGGGCTGTTTTACGGTTCGGCAGATGCCATCAAAATGGCCGGTCCAAGCGTGTTGTTGGCCTATATTATCGGTGGTATCGCGGCGTATATCATTATGCGTGCGCTGGGGGAAATGTCGGTACATAACCCGGCAGCCAGCTCTTTCTCGCGTTATGCGCAGGAAAACCTCGGCCCGCTGGCAGGTTACATTACCGGCTGGACCTACTGCTTTGAAATCCTTATTGTCGCCATCGCCGATGTGACCGCTTTTGGTATCTATATGGGTGTCTGGTTCCCGACGGTGCCGCACTGGATTTGGGTACTGAGTGTGGTGCTGATCATTTGCGCCGTAAACCTGATGAGCGTGAAGGTATTCGGTGAGCTGGAGTTCTGGTTCTCGTTCTTTAAAGTCGCCACTATCATCATCATGATTGTCGCCGGTTTCGGCATCATCATCTGGGGGATTGGCAACGGCGGGCAACCGACCGGTATTCATAACCTGTGGAGCAACGGCGGCTTCTTCAGTAACGGCTGGCTTGGTATGGTGATGTCGTTGCAAATGGTGATGTTTGCTTACGGTGGGATCGAAATTATCGGGATTACCGCCGGTGAAGCGAAAGATCCTGAGAAATCGATTCCGCGTGCGATTAACTCCGTGCCGATGCGTATTCTGGTGTTCTACGTCGGTACGCTGTTCGTCATTATGTCTATCTACCCGTGGAATCAGGTTGGCACTGCCGGTAGCCCGTTTGTGCTGACGTTCCAGCATATGGGCATTACCTTTGCCGCCAGCATTCTTAACTTTGTTGTGCTGACCGCTTCGCTGTCGGCAATTAACAGTGACGTATTTGGTGTAGGCCGTATGCTCCACGGTATGGCAGAGCAGGGCAGCGCGCCAAAAATTTTCAGCAAAACCTCGCGTCGCGGTATTCCGTGGGTTACGGTGCTGGTGATGACTACCGCGCTGCTGTTTGCGGTGTATCTGAACTACATCATGCCGGAAAACGTCTTCCTGGTGATCGCTTCGCTGGCAACCTTCGCCACGGTGTGGGTGTGGATTATGATCCTGCTGTCGCAAATCGCCTTCCGTCGCCGTTTGCCGCCAGAAGAAGTTAAGGCGCTGAAATTTAAAGTGCCGGGTGGGGTAGCAACGACCATCGGCGGTTTGATTTTCCTGCTCTTTATTATCGGGTTGATTGGTTATCACCCTGATACGCGTATCTCGCTGTATGTTGGTTTCGCGTGGATTGTTGTGCTGTTGATTGGCTGGATGTTTAAGCGCCGCCACGATCGTCAGCTGGCTGAAAACCAGTAATCCTTGCGTTCTGTAAGCCGGTTCAGGAGGAAATCCTGATCCGGCTATTCCGAAAGTTATCCGCCCCCGTCCTCCTCCCCCAAATATCCTTCAGATGATGAGTGATCCTGCATTAGGCTATGGCAAGGTGATCAGATTTTCATCACAGGGGAATTATGATGTTAAATGCATGGCATCTGCCGGTGCCCCCATTTGTTAAACAAAGCAAAGATCAACTGCTCATTACACTGTGGCTGACGGGCGAAGACCCACCGCAGCGCATTATGCTGCGTACAGAACACGATAACGAAGAAATGTCAGTACCGATGCATAAGCAGCGCAGTCAGCCGCAGCCTGGCGTCACCGCATGGCGGGCGGCGATCGAGCTCTCCTGCGGACAACCTCGGCGGCGTTATAGTTTCAAATTGCTGTGGCACGATCGCCAGCGTTGGTTTACACCGCAAGGCTTCAGCCGAATGCCGCCGGCACGACAGGAGCAGTTTGCCATCGATGTACCGGATATCGGCCCACAATGGGCTGCGGATCAGATTTTTTATCAGATCTTCCCTGATCGTTTCGCCCGTAATCTTCCTCGTGAAGCTGAACAGGATCATGTCTATTACCATCACGCAGCCGGACAAGAGATCATATTGCGTGACTGGGATGAACCGGTCACGGCGCAGGCTGGCGGATCAACGTTCTATGGCGGCGATCTGGACGGGATAAGTGAAAAACTGCCGTATCTGAAAAAACTTGGCGTGACGGCGCTGTATCTCAATCCGGTGTTTAAAGCTCCCAGCGTGCATAAATACGATACCGAGGATTATCGCCATGTCGATCCGCAGTTTGGCGGTGATGGGGCGTTGCTGCGTTTGCGACACAATACGCAGCAGCTGGGAATACGACTGGTGCTGGACGGCGTGTTTAACCACAGTGGCGATTCCCATGCCTGGTTTGACAGGCACAATCGTGGCACGGGGGGAGCTTGTCACAACCCCGAATCACCCTGGCGTGACTGGTACTCGTTTAGTGATGATGGCACGGCGCTCGACTGGCTGGGCTATGCCAGCTTGCCGAAGCTGGATTATCAGTCGGAAAGTCTGGTGAATGAAATTTATCGCGGGGAAGACAGTATTGTCCGCCACTGGCTGAAAGCGCCGTGGAATATGGATGGCTGGCGGCTGGATGTGGTGCATATGCTGGGGGAAGCGGGTGGGGCGCGCAATAATTTGCAGCACGTTGCCGGGATCACCGAAGCGGCGAAAGAAACCCAGCCGGATGCGTATATTGTCGGCGAACATTTTGGCGATGCACGGCAATGGTTACAGGCCGATGTGGAAGATGCCGCCATGAACTATCGCGGCTTCACATTCCCGTTGTGGGGATTTCTTGCCAACACCGATATCTCTTACGATCCGCAGCAAATTGACGCCCAAACCTGTATGGCCTGGATGGATAATTACCGCGCAGGGCTTTCTCATCAACAACAATTACGTATGTTTAATCAGCTCGACAGCCACGATACTGCGCGATTTAAAACGCTGCTCGGTCGGGATGTTGCGCGCCTGCCCCTGGCGGTGGTCTGGCTGTTCACCTGGCCTGGTGTACCGTGCATTTATTACGGTGATGAAGTGGGACTGGATGGCAAAAACGATCCGTTTTGCCGTAAGCCGTTCCCCTGGCAGGTGGAAAAGCAGGATTCGGCGTTATTCGCGCTGTACCAGCGAATGATTGCGCTGCGTAAGAAAAGTCAGGCGTTGCGTCGTGGCTGCTGTCAGGTGCTGTATGCGGAAGATAACGTGGTGGTATTTGTCCGCGTGCTGAATCAGCAGCGTGTACTGGTGGCAATCAACCGTGGCGAAGCCTGTGAAGTGGTGCTACCCGCGTCGCCGTTGCTTAATGTCGCGCAATGGCAACGCAAAGAAGGTCACGGGCAACTGACGGACGGGATTCTGGCTTTGCCTGCCATTTCGGCTACGGTGTGGATGAATTAACGTCTTATAACGCCTTGCGTGACGCCTGCTCCATCATCCGCGGATAAAACTGCCAGAAGCGGGTTTCGAGAGCATCGTAATGGGCGTCTAAATCGTACCAGGAGTCACGCAGGGCATCCAGACGTGGGCGACGGCTTGCCATGCCGTTTAACACGCTCTGGATGAAATCCATATCGCGATAGCGCACCAACCACTGCTCTGACCATAAGTAGTTGTTCAGATTGATAAAGCGTGGCGGTGAGTCTGGAAGAATAGTCATCACTTGCTCCCGGGCATAACAGGTAAATTCCTGTAGCGGAAAATCGGGCGACAGCTGCGACCAGTGGCGGGACAGAAAGTGATCCCACATCACATCCAGCGTAATAGGCGCGACACGGCGCGTTTCATTACGAAACCACTCCCGCGCTTCGCGGACTTCTGGCAGATTGTCGGTTAATACGTCGATTCGCCGATGCATATGAATGCCAGCCACGACGTCGGGCGGAAAACTTTCTTCAGGATTTCCGCGTACGAAATCAGCCAGTAAATTGCCGGAAAGCGAGCTTTCCGCGAGATGGGCTAAATGCAGGTGAGCTAAAAAATTCATCGATTATATTCTATCCAAAGGGGGGTAAAGGTTGCAGGGAGAGCGCCCCGGCACTAGACTACCCGCCTCTTATTTTAGTCTGAGTCAGTGTCATGCGCGTTACCGATTTCTCTTTTGAATTGCCCGAATCCCTGATTGCCCACTATCCGCAAGCTGAGCGCAGTAGCTGTCGCTTGCTGTCTTTGGACGGGCCGACGGGCGCGCTGACGCACGGTACTTTCACCGATTTACTCGATAAGCTCAACCCCGGCGATCTTCTGGTTTTTAATAATACCCGCGTGATCCCGGCGCGTCTGTTTGGGCGTAAAGCCAGCGGCGGCAAGATTGAAGTGCTGGTTGAGCGGATGCTCGACGACAAACGCATTCTTGCGCATATTCGCGCCTCGAAAGCGCCAAAACCTGGCGCAGAACTGCTGCTGGGCGATGACGAAAGCATTAAAGCAACGATGGTGGCGCGCCATGACGCGCTGTTTGAAGTTGAGTTTAACGACGAACGCAGCGTGCTGGATATCCTCAACGCGATTGGCCATATGCCGTTGCCGCCGTATATCGACCGTCCGGATGAAGACGCCGACCGCGAGCTGTACCAGACCGTGTACAGCGAAAAACCGGGTGCCGTCGCTGCGCCGACCGCGGGTCTGCATTTTGACGATCCGCTGCTGGCTAAACTGCGCGATAAAGGCATTGAAATGGCGTTCGTCACCCTGCACGTTGGAGCGGGTACTTTCCAGCCGGTGCGCGTAGACACTATTGAAGACCACATTATGCACTCCGAATATGCGGAAGTGCCGCAGGATGTGGTGGATGCGGTGCTGGCGGCGAAAGCGCGCGGTAACCGCGTGATTGCGGTGGGCACCACCTCCGTACGTTCACTGGAAAGTGCGGCGCAGGCGGCCAAAAACGATCTAATCGAGCCGTTCTTCGGCGATACACAAATCTTTATTTATCCAGGCTATAAATATCAGGTGATTGATGCTCTGGTCACCAACTTCCACCTGCCGGAATCGACATTGATTATGCTGGTTTCCGCATTTGCTGGTTATAAAAACACCATGCACGCCTATCATGAAGCGGTAAAAGCGGAATATCGCTTTTTTAGTTACGGGGATGCGATGTTTATCACGTACAATCCGCAGGCTATTTCTGAGCGTGTCGGGGAATAAGTTTCCGGCATGAGTGTTTAAAACGTCGGACTGTTTTTCTGACGCAGGAGTGAAGATGAAATTTGAACTGGATACCACAGACGGTCGCGCTCGCCGCGGCCGCCTGGTTTTTGATCGTGGCGTAGTAGAAACGCCTGCTTTTATGCCGGTCGGTACTTACGGCACAGTAAAAGGCATGACGCCGGAAGAAGTTGAAGCGACCGGCGCACAGATCATCCTCGGCAACACTTTCCACCTGTGGCTGCGCCCGGGGCAGGAAATCATGAAACTGCACGGCGATCTGCACGATTTTATGCAGTGGAAAGGGCCGATCCTCACCGATTCCGGCGGCTTCCAGGTGTTCAGCCTGGGCGATATCCGGAAGATAACCGAACAAGGCGTGCATTTCCGTAACCCGATCAACGGCGATCCGATTTTCCTCGATCCCGAGAAGTCGATGGAGATTCAATACGATCTCGGTTCCGATATCGTGATGATCTTCGACGAATGTACACCGTATCCGGCCGACTGGGACTATGCTAAACGCTCGATGGAGATGTCTCTGCGTTGGGCGAAGCGCAGCCGTGACCGTTTTGATAGCCTCGGCAACAAAAATGCGCTTTTTGGCATCATTCAGGGCAGTGTTTACGAAGATTTACGTGATATCTCCGTCAAAGGTCTGGTAGATATCGGCTTTGATGGCTACGCTGTCGGCGGTTTGGCTGTCGGTGAGCCGAAGGAAGATATGCACCGCATTCTGGAACATGTTTGCCCGCAGATTCCGGCAGATAAACCGCGTTACCTGATGGGCGTCGGTAAACCAGAAGATCTGGTTGAAGGCGTGCGTCGCGGTATCGATATGTTTGACTGTGTGATGCCAACGCGAAATGCCCGTAATGGTCATTTGTTTGTGACTGACGGCGTGGTAAAAATTCGTAACGCGAAACATAAAAGCGACACCAGTCCGCTCGATGCTGAGTGTGATTGCTACACCTGTCGCAATTATTCGCGCGCTTACTTGCATCATCTCGACCGTTGCAACGAAATATTGGGCGCGCGTCTCAACACGATTCATAACCTTCGCTACTACCAGCGTTTGATGGCGGGTTTACGCAAGGCTATTGAAGAGGGTAAATTAGAGAGCTTCGTGACCGATTTTTACCAACGTCAGGGTAGACCAGTTCCACCTGTGAACGTTGATTAATTTTAATAATGAGGGAATTTGAATGAGCTTTTTTATTTCTGATGCGGTAGCGGCAACAGGTGCTCCGGCGCAGGGCAGCCCGATGTCTCTGATTCTGATGCTGGTGGTGTTTGGTCTGATTTTCTACTTCATGATCCTGCGCCCGCAGCAAAAGCGTACCAAAGAACACAAAAATCTGATGAACTCCATTGCGAAAGGCGATGAAGTGCTGACTAACGGTGGTCTGGTGGGTCGCGTGACCAAAGTAGCAGAATCTGGCTACATCGCTATCGCGCTGAACGACACCACTGAAGTGGTTATTAAACGTGATTTCGTAGCTGCCGTTCTGCCGAAAGGCACCATGAAGGCGCTGTAATTTATTGTTTTCCCAAAGGGAACTGCCGTGTTAAACCGTTATCCTTTGTGGAAGTATGTCATGCTGATCGTCGTGATTGTCGTCGGTCTGCTCTATGCGCTTCCCAACCTGTATGGTGAGGATCCGGCTGTTCAAATCACTGGCGTGCGCGGTGCCGCCGCCAGTGAGCAAACGCTGATCCAGGTCCAGAAAACGTTACAAGAAGATAAAATCACACCTAAGTCTGTGGCTCTGGAAGAGGGTGCTATTCTCGCGCGCTTCGACTCCACTGATACCCAACTGCGCGCACGTGAAGTATTAATGGGCGTACTGGGCGATCAGTACGTCGTGGCGCTTAACCTTGCTCCGGCAACCCCGCGCTGGCTGGCTGCCATTCATGCAGAACCGATGAAACTCGGCCTTGACCTGCGTGGCGGTGTTCACTTCCTGATGGAAGTGGATATGGATACCGCGCTGAGTAAGTTGCAGGAACAAAATATCGATAGCCTGCGCAGCGATCTGCGTGAAAAAGGCATTCCTTATACTACCGTTCGCAAAGAAGATAACTACGGTCTGAGCATCACTTTCCGTGATAGCAGCGCCCGTGATGAAGCTATCTCTTACTTGAGCAAACGTCACCAGGATCTGGTTATTTCCAGCCAGGGCAGCAATGCACTGCGTGCTGTAATGACCGATGCGCGCCTGAGCGAAGCCCGTGAGTACGCGGTACAGCAGAACATCAACATTCTGCGTAATCGTGTTAACCAACTGGGTGTTGCTGAGCCGGTGGTACAACGTCAAGGTGCTGACCGCATCGTGGTCGAACTGCCGGGTATTCAGGATACCGCGCGTGCGAAAGAAATTCTGGGCGCAACCGCGACGCTGGAGTTCCGTCTGGTAAACACCAACGTTGACCAGTCCGCTGCAGCATCGGGTCGTGTTCCGGGTGATTCGGAAGTGAAACAGTCTCGTGAAGGTCAGCCTGTTGTGCTGTACAAGCGCGTGATCCTGACCGGTGACCATATCACCGATTCCACTTCCAGCCAGGACGAATATAATCAGCCGCAGGTTAACATCTCGCTGGATAGCGCGGGTGGTAACATCATGTCCAACTTCACCAAGGACAACATCGGTAAGCCGATGGCGACCCTGTTCGTGGAGTACAAAGACAGCGGTAAGAAAGATGCTAACGGTCGTGCAGTACTGGTGAAACAGGAAGAGGTGATTAACATTGCCAATATCCAGTCTCGCCTGGGTAACAGCTTCCGTATCACCGGTATCAACAACCCGAACGAAGCGCGTCAGCTTTCTCTGCTGTTACGTGCCGGTGCGTTGATTGCGCCGATTCAGATTGTGGAAGAACGTACCATCGGCCCAACCCTGGGTATGCAGAACATTAAACAGGGTCTGGAAGCGTGTCTGGCCGGTCTGGTGGTGTCTATCCTGTTCATGATCTTCTTCTATAAGAAGTTCGGTCTGATTGCGACCAGTGCGCTGATTGCTAACCTGGTATTGATTGTCGGTATTATGTCGTTGCTGCCGGGCGCTACGCTAAGTATGCCGGGGATTGCGGGGATTGTCTTAACCCTTGCCGTCGCGGTCGATGCGAACGTACTGATCAACGAACGTATCAAAGAAGAGTTGAGTAACGGGCGTTCGGTGCAGCAGGCCATCAACGAAGGTTATGCGGGCGCATTTAGCTCCATCTTTGATGCGAACATTACGACGCTGATCAAGGTCATCATCCTGTACGCAGTTGGCACCGGGGCAATTAAAGGGTTCGCGATTACTACCGGTATTGGTGTGGCGACGTCGATGTTTACCGCGATTGTCGGTACACGTGCCATCGTAAACCTGTTGTATGGCGGCAAGCGCGTCAAAAAGCTGTCAATCTGAGGAGTGCGAAGTGGCACAGGAATATACTGTTGAACAATTAAACCACGGTCGTAAAGTCTGGGACTTTATGCGCTGGGACTACTGGGCTTTCGGCATTTCAGGTTTCCTGCTGATTGCGGCCATCGTGGTGATGGGCGTACGCGGGTTTAACTGGGGTCTCGATTTCACCGGTGGTACGGTTATTGAAATCACGCTGGAAAAACCGGCCGATATGGACGTGATGCGCGATGCACTGGAGAAAGCGGGCTTCGTTGATCCGCTTCTGCAGAACTTCGGCAGCAGCCACGACATTATGGTACGTATGCCGCCAACTGAAGGTGCAGACGGCGGTCAGGTGCTGGGCAGCAAAGTGCCGCAGATCCGCACCATTGCCAGCACTTACTTTGAGGATGGCACGTCCCTGCCCTATGTGCAGGAATTCGGTGTGGCCGATGACGGCATCGTCGAGGCGCCGCGCATCGTCTCCGGCGGCATGGTGGGAGATTACATGCGGCTCGCCGCAGAATCCGAACTGAACATGCATTTCGTCAGCACCCACTTCATGCATCCGGACGACATGCTCGACCCTGACCGTTGCGCGAAAGAAGGCTGGGCGGTCTACAGAAAAGGCCTTGAGAACTATCTCGACTGGCTTGAAGTGTCCGCACCGTCCATCCGCATGCAGACAGGCACGGAATGCGCGTCCGCGGTGCAACGCTTTTCTGGACTGACTGTCAAGATGAGGGAATCCGCCAATGAGTGGGAATTCGACTTGGGCAATTTCAAGGACCAGGCTTGGCTGCTGCTCCGCGCGAACCATGGCACGCCCGGCAGAATCCAAGGCGGAAGCATGATCCGGATGACGGGGAATCTGTACCTCATCAAGGCCACGGACTCCACAGTGCACGTCGAACGCAAGGCTGGAGGCGCGGCATGAGAGTCTGCCTGGTATTGGAAGGTTGCTACCCGTACGTGCATGGAGGCGTGTCCACATGGATGCACAGCTACATCACCGCCATGAAGGAACACGAGTTCGTGCTGTGGGTGATCGGCGCGAAAGCCAAGGACCGTGGCAAATTCGTGTACGACCTTCCATCCAACGTGGTGGAAGTGCATGAGGTGTTCCTCGACGACGCGTTGCGTCTGAGCGGTGAACATGCGAAAGTGATCTTCACCGACGAGGAAGTCAAGGCACTGCGTGAGCTGGTGAATCTGAGCGATCCCGACTGGGACGTACTGTTCAACCTGTTCCACAACAAAGGCGTGCATCCGCTGTCGTTCCTGCAAAGCAACGAATTCATCGACCTGTTTACGAAGATCTGCATGGAGGAATACCCGTACGTCGCCTACGCGGATGCGTTCCACACCGTGCGATCCATGCTGCTGCCGGTGCTGTACCTGATGACGGGAGAAGTGCCGAAAGCGCAGATCTACCATGCCATCTCCACCGGTTACGGCGGCCTGCTGGCATGCTTGGGCGGCAGTATCAACCACGCACCCGTATTACTAACCGAACATGGCATCTACACGCGCGAACGCGAGGAGGAGATTCTTTCCGCCGAATGGGTTGCGCCCGCGTTCCGGCAACGGTGGATCCGTTTCTTCGCCATGCTGTCACAGGAGATCTACCGTAGGGCATGGCGTGTGACCAGCCTGTTCGGCCGCGCTCGCCAGACCCAGATCGACATGGGCGCTCCGGCAAGCAAATGCCTGGTCATTCCCAACGGCATCCAATACGAACGGTTCTGCGACATTCCGCTCAAGCCTGAGGACGGTTGGGTGGATATCGGCGCCGTGGTGCGTCTGGCTCCCATCAAGGACGTGAAAACCCTCATCCACGCGTTCAGCGAACTGTCGAACCGCGTGGACAATGTCAGGCTGCACATCCTCGGTGGTGTGGACGACCAGGACTATGCCGACGAATGCTATGAGCTGGTGAAACAGCTTGAAGTGAAGAACCTTGAATTCACCGGACGCGTGAATGTGGTCGAATACATGCGCAAACTGGATTTCACGGTGCTGACCAGCATCTCCGAAGGCCAGCCTCTGTCGGTGTTGGAATCGTTCGCGGCGGCCCGCCCTTGCGTGACCACCGACGTGGGCTGCTGCCGTGAACTGCTGGAAGGCGAGGAAGGCGACGACCTCGGCGTGGCCGGCTTCTACGTGCCTCCGATGTACCGCGAGGGCCTTGCCCGCGCCATGGAACGCATGTGCGCGAGCCGCAAGCTGCGCGAAGCCATGGGCCAAGTGGGACGCGAACGCGTGAAAACCTACTATCGGCATGAGCGCATGCTTGACGAATACCGTGCGCTGTATCTCGATACCGCCGACCATTACGGGTTGGAGCACTGATATGGCGGGAATCGGATTCGAACTCAAGAAACTGTTCCACCGCAAGGGCCTGGTCGCCATGGTGCGCGCCTACGGC
>OJSN01001965.1_pt1 | contig 12895 bp, 7 predicted proteins | sample 1599421 | NCBI WGS metagenome assembly OJSN01 (sample SAMN04168659, study PRJEB22393) | human gut metagenome | biome: human gut microbiome; feature: stool | host: Homo sapiens | collected 2014-05-12
AACCATTCTCCGATATTATTACTCTTTTTCCGCATTTTTTAATATAGTTCGTAATTTAAGATATTTGTTAAATGCAATGCCGAAACTCGATACGGACTTACATCATCACTGTCACACAACCATCGCCTAACGTATTTGGCATTGTCTTTTTAATAGAAAAAGGGATGACCAACCACGATTAGTTAACAGACAATCGTTATTTTATTGCAATTACAATTCGGTCGTCCCTTTATTTTGTATTCTCGAAGTGCCTATAACCTTTGCGTACGTTTAAGAATTGTTCTATAAACCCATAACTACTGAACCATGCCACAAAAATCCTATACGCTGGGGAATCTGCTTCAAGACTGTTTGGATTGCGACATCCGCAAAAGCGACATCCGGCAATTTTTCGATGATCTGAAAAAGAAGGCGCATTTTGTCTATGCAATCTTGTGCGGTGCTCCGAAATCGGTATTTTGGATTACGCTGGACGATGAAGAAAGCCATCCCGACGAAAAGACATTTTCAGTTGCGGAGTTTAACGACAATTACGAAAACTTCGACAGCCGCATCGATTCTTTCCGGGTTAATTTCAATGCCTATTTTTTTCGCGAGCAATGGGCCACGAAGTTTCCCGAATGGGAATTGATGGAGAACCCTTTCAACGGGGAGGAGCGTTTCTGCGCTACGAGCCGCAAGGAGCTGACGGTAGAAATTTTCGTAACGGAATATCCGCATTTGTTGGCTTACCTGTGCCGTCGGGCGGTTCTGGAAAACGCGCCCTTCGAACTGACGCGCGAAACGATTAAACATTACGGATTCAGCCGCGAAGATGTAAAACTCCTGCGCGATTGTATTGCAAGCAACAACCGACGGATCATCGACGAGTTGCGCGAGGAATACGAGCGGCTGAAAGCCATAGACTGCCTGCAGGTAGTGCCTCCAAAAAGGCGGGGGGGGGCGGAAGCCTAAAGCCGAAGTGTCTGCCGAAATCCAGCCCATAGCCAAAAAACCGAGGACGAGGATCAGTCGAAAGAAATTCGTGCCGACACGAAGCGTAAAAAGTTAGGCGTAAACCATCGGAAAACGCAGAGTACTCCTCACCAATTAGCGGAGATGGTTTTCAATATAACAACGAGAATAATTTGCAAATATGATTATCCGTATAACGTCCGTTAATATTTTTAACATAACACGAAAAATCATGCGTAAAATTTATACAAAGACATTTGTGTATTTTGCTGAAATTCAATATATTTATAATGAAATAAACAATCGAAATATCATTATGGACATACTGAACTTCACGTATTATTTTTTAATATATAATTTGATATTTAATTAAAATATATTTATCTTTGATTTCATAACACTACTTTTTAACATTAAAATATGCCGCTATAACACTGCTTTTTCTATCAAACCAAAGATACGGCGTCACTCCGGAATCTTTACTCTTGTTCAACTAAAACCCACTTATTTATGAGGAAATTAACCAACCGAGCACTTTTCATCTGCTTTGCTCTGATGACGTCCTTTTGCCTCATTGCGCCGGCTACCGCTCTGCGTTCCTACGCGCAGGAGGGGGGGGGCAGCACCCTTGAAGGCCTGATCAAAGACGACTCCGGGCCGCTTCTCGGAGCAACGGTGATTGTGAAGAACACGACGCGCGGAACGACAACCGACATGGACGGCAAATTCCGTCTGGAAGGGTTGCAGCCCGGCGACGTACTGCAAGTAACCTACGTAGGATACGACCCCTACGAGGTGACCTACACAGGTCAGACGACACTGGACATCCTGATGACGACGACCGCCAACCAGCTGAACGCAGTCGTAGTGACTGCCATGGGTATCGAACGTCAGTCGAAAACACTCTCCTATGCTGCCGAAACGGTCGGCGGCGATGACGTGGCCGACATCAAGTCGGTCAATATGATCAACGCGCTGCAGGGCAAGGCCGCCGGTCTGCAGATTACCCCGAACTCGACGGGCGCGGGCGGATCGTCGAAAATACTCTTCCGCGGTAACAAGTCGATCAACGGCTCGAACCAGCCGCTGGTCGTCGTCGACGGCGTCCCCCTGATGATGAACATCACGTCCGAGCAGGTCGACAGCAACTGGGGCGCCCAGCGCGACGGCGGCGACGCCATGTCTACGATCAACCCCGACGACATCGCCTCGATCTCCCTGCTGAAAGGCGCGTCGGCCGCCGCCCTCTACGGTGCGGTAGCCGCCAACGGCGCCATCATGATCACGACCAAATCGGCCATGGCAGGGCGTCTGGCGGTGAACGTATCGAGCAACACGACCATTGACACCCCGCTCTCGCTGCCCGAATTCCAGAACACATACGGGGCGAACGGCCAATACAGTTGGGGCGACAAACTCGCGTCGAAGGCTCCCGATTACGCCGAGAAGTTCTTCCGTACGGGCTGGACGACCAACAACTCGATCTCGATCAACGGCGGCGCCGAAGACCTGCGAGCCTACTTCTCCTACGGCAACGTAACATCCGGCGGCATCACCCCTGAAAACGACTACTCGCAACACACGCTCAACGCCAAAGTCGGTTTCGACCTTTTCAACGACCACATCAAGGTCGATTTCAACGCCAAATACGTGAACCAGCACATCTCGAACCAGCCGGCCGGCGGTTTCGTCTTCAACCCGCTCGTCGGCACCTACACTTTCCCGCGCGGCGGCGACTGGAACGGCTACAAAAGCAACTTCGAGACCTACAACGGCGAGCTCAACGCCAACGTCCAGAACTGGGTGACTACCACCGACGAGACCAACAGCAACCCCTACTGGCTGCTCAACCGCGAACGCCCCGTCGTCGAACGCAACCGCTACGAATTCGGCGGATCGATCAAATACCAGATCATCGACGGACTTTCGCTCACGGGCCGCATGCGCTACGAGCGCGCCGACGAACACTACGTACGCAACCACTACGCGTCGTCCTACGGCAATAAATACACCTACGGCAAAATGGACGACAACCGCTACTTCAGCGAACAGCTCTATGCGGACCTGCTCGCCCAGTACAACCATACGTGGGACGATTTCTCGCTCAACGCCACCCTCGGCACCAGCATGATGCAGACACGTTCGAACAACGTGAGCCTGCTCTACGAGCAGAGCAAGTTCGTCGCTCCGGGCAACGGCGGCGCCTACTATCCCAACATCTTCAACCCGTCGAATTTCTACATGAACGGCACGACCATGGGACTGGAGCGCAAACGGCTCAACTCGGTCTTCGGAGCTGTCACGTTCGGCTTCAAAGAGGCGCTCTTCCTCGACGTGACGGCCCGTAACGACTGGTCGTCGGCCCTCGCTTACACCGACGGCTACTCGTTCTTCTATCCTTCGGTGGGCGCCAGCCTTCTGCTCAACCGTTTCGTGGACATGGGCCGGAATATCGACCTGTTCAAATTCCGCGGTTCGTACTCCATCGTCGGCAACGACGTCCCCGTCTACAAGACCAATCCGCGCTATACCTACGGCGACCAAGGCGCCATCAACCCGCCCGAATCGGTGCCGTTCCGCACGCTGAAACCCGAAAAGACCCACTCGTTCGAGGTCGGTTTCGACGGAGAGTTCTTCCAGCACCGTCTGCACGTAAACGCCACCTATTACAAGACCAACACCAAGAACCAGTACTTCGAGGTGACGCTGCCGTGGGAGAGCGGTTACAAATCGCAGTTCGTCAATGCGGGCAACGTCCAGAACCAAGGCTTCGAACTGACGGCCGGCTGGTTCCAAGACTTCGGCAACGAATTCACATGGTCCACCGATCTGAATCTCTCGTACAACGACAACAAGATCATCGAGCTTTTCGACGGTATCCAAGACGGCGTAACGGTCTCCAACTTGGGCGGCGCCAAAGTGATCCTCTATGAAGGCGGCCAGTATGGCGACCTCTACGTCCGCACGCTCAAACGCGACGAGAGCGGCAAACTGGTGACGGAAACCCCCGAAGGCGCCGACTACCAGATCCCCGTAAACGGCGGCGAGCAGAATTCCGACCTGAAATACATGGGCAACATGAACTCGAAGTGGAACATGGGCTGGAACAACACGTTCCGCTACAAGGACCTGACACTGAGCATGCTCATCGACTTCCGCATCGGCGGCAAGGTCGTTTCGATGACCGAGGCCACACTCGACGGATACGGCGTATCGGAACGCACGGGCCGGGCGCGCGACCGCGGCTACGTGATGCGCGAGGGCATCAAATTCTCGAACGTCAAGGCTTACTACGACGTGGTGGGCGCGACAAGCTTCAACTCGGTCTACAACGTCGAGGATTACGTATACGACGCGACCAACGTCCGTATGCGCGAGATTTCGCTGGGCTACACTTTCCGTAACCTGTTCGGCCAGTCGAAGAACCTGACCCTTGCGTTCATCGCCCGCAACCTTTTCTTCTTCTACAAAGACGCCCCGATGGATCCCGACGTGTCGATGGGTACGGGCAACGGCCTGCAAGGCTTCGATGTCTTCAACCTGCCGACCACGCGCAGCTTCGGTCTGAACGTGAAACTGAATTTCTAATCAAAAGCGTTTACACATTATGAAACTCAAGAATATTCTTAGAAACGTTACCGCAATGGCGCTTCCCCTCGCACTGTTGGGAAGTTGTACGGGAGATTTCGAAGAGCTGAACACCAATCCCTACGAGATCGACCCCGAAGAACTGCCGTTCGAAGCGCAGTTCTCCACTCCCCTCTCGTTCAGTTACCCCACCCACCAGAACCTGTTCCAGTACTGGACCTCGTTGTCGATCGACAACTACGGCGGTTATTTCGAGGTGCCGCACAGCAACTGGACGATGGCGCGTTACGACCTCGCCCGCGGGTTCTGCGGCGGCATGCACGAGAACTTCATGCAGAAAATATTCAACAACACCCGCCGGCTGATCAAACAGTGCGACGCCGCCGGACAGCATGACTTCGCAGCCGTAGCCCGCATCGTCGAAGCGTATAACCTGCTCCAGTATACCGACACCTACGGCCCGGTTCCCTATTCGTCGGTCCTCGCAGCGGACGAACTGGCCGAACGCCCCAGCAGCTACGCCTACGACAAACAGGAAGATATCTACAAGGCGATATTCGCACAGCTGGACAAAGCGCTCGAAGGACTGGATACGGAGACCGCAGGTCTCGCATCGTTCGACTGCTGGTGCAACGGCGACCGCACGCTCTGGAAGAAGATCGCCAACCAGCTCAAGCTGCGCATGGCGCTGCGCATCGTCAAGGTAAACCCCGTCGATGCTGAAAAATACGCCAAGGAAGCCATTCAGGCCGGAGTCCTCGAAGACAAGGACATCCTTATCAACAAGTCCTACTCGAACGAACTGCGCCGCATGATGGACTGGCTGGATTCGGGCATCGGTTCGTCGATCGTAGCGTTCATGAACGGCTACAACGACCCGCGCCGCCCGCTCTATTTCACCACCAACGTCCGCCATCTGGTCAAGAAGACCGCCGAACCGACAGGCGAGAAAGACCAGAACAACGAGGACATATACAACGAAAGCGACATCCTGATCCGCAAGGGAGCGCAATACATCGGAGTTCCCGTAGGCTGCGAATTGGGCAATAAGAACGGCGGCAACGACAACCAGCGCGTCTACTACTCGTTTCTGGCCGGCGGATATGCGACGCCGCAGCCCATCATGTTCGCCGCCGAAGGCTGGTTCCTGCGCGCCGAAGCCAAACTTCGCTGGACCGACGCCGGGCAGCAGAGCGTAAAGGAACTCTATGAAAAGGGTATCGAGGTTTCCATCCGCAACCAGAAGAGCTACCGACAGTCCGACGCCGCGGCAGCATGGACCGAGAAGAAACTGACGGCCCCCGACTGGGCGGTTATCGACGATGCGGCTATCAGCAGCTACATCAACGACGATACCTCCTCACCTGAGGGTTATACGGACCCGTGGAAGCCGGAATACAACTCCGATCCGACCACCAGTATCACGGTGAAGTGGGACGAAGGCGCTTCGAATGAAGAAAAGCTCGAACGCATCATCACCCAGAAATGGATCGCCAACTTCCCGCTCTCGACCGAAGCGTGGGCCGATTACCGCCGCACGGGCTACCCCAAACTCTTCCGTCCGAAGCAAAATCTGGCCCCCTCGATCATCGACACGCAGCTCGGCCCGCGCCGCCTGCTGTACAACGAAACGGAACTGAGCTCCAACACCGTCGAGGTGAACAATGCCATCCAGCTGCTGAAGGCTGAATCTTCCGAAGTGAAAGGCGACGGCGACACCGGTGGCACCCGTCTGTGGTGGGACCGCAAGGACAAAGGCAATTTCTAACCCCGCCGATCCGTTTCACTCATAAACCGGGACTCCGTCGTATAACGACGGAGTCCTTTTTTCCATCCGACACATCCGAATCGGGCTCCGGCGCATTTCCGACCACTATCATGCGGCATACCATTTTTTCATGCCCCCGAATGGCTCGTACCGGAAACGGACAGATGATTTGCAAATATCAACTATTTTGTATTCATTTGTAATGAAGATAAAAATTAAGGTTAAAAACTTGTTTTAGTTGTAGCGGTAGCGACAGAGTTGTGAAACACCGTCGCTACATTTTTATTACCGGAAAATAGGCTATATATCAATTATTTTTCGTAATTTGCAGAAAACCATTTTAATCTTATTGCCCATTCGTCATCAAAGCCATCTAACACGGTAACAAGAAATAAAAGGGAAGAAGGTACGAGGCTCATAACCTCGTGCCTTCGTTTTGTATTTAGCACTTAAATCGAATATTTTTGCAAGTTCAAAGAAAATTCCTACCTTTGTTTTTGACAAGGGTTATTTGACAAGATGATTACGCAAAGTAGCGAATTTCGCACATTCTCCAAATCGTTACTAAAACCCCTGTAAAATCTTCTTAAAAGTCTGTTTGTCAGATTGATATATTTATCAACTGATTTATTAAAATAAGCAACAGCCCCACGCCTATATCCACGAATGGATATGACGCGAGAAGATGTCGGCCTACTCCTTCTTCAGATTGAATTTCCTACGTTCACTCTAAAGGAATAAACTTACACTTTCCGTGTTTGTCGTATGTCCCACAAAGATAGACAAGACAAACTAAAAAGCAAAACATCTTTTCGATTTCTCGGAACTGTTGCAGATTGAATTATAAAGAATAAGCCGAAAGATGTCTCCTCTTTCGGTAAATCAAAGGACAAACTTGGTCGCAGGGTATTAAAATAGCCCCCTCGTCCAAGTCTGTCCTTGTCGCTGGTATTTGACAATGATATTCCGCATTTCTTCCGTCAGCAGAAAATTGATAGGTTTGCCCGTTTTCTTGCGAACGTATTGCACCCGACCGTCCCGTACATTCCCGTATTTCAGCAGGGCGATGTCTGCAAAGTTAATCCCTGCTCCGAAATAGCTGAACACGAAAATATCCCGTGCCAATTGTTCGGAGGGATAGCCTTGCGACAAATCGAGTGCAATAACCTTGCGCACGTCCTCTTTCGTGATGGCCCGTTTCTTCGTTCGCGTATCGAATTTGCTGACTTTATAGGCATCGAACGGGTAATAATCCCGTTTCAACAACTGCAATTCTACCGCCTTGTTGAACACGCTACGCAACGTTCGAAAGAGTTGGCTGATGGTTGTATCACCGCAACCACTCGTCCGTAACCAATTCTCGTAACGACGCAACCACACGGCGTCAATGTCGCTGAACGGAATTTGCAACCGCTGTCCCGTAAATTTCAGCAACGATGTACGGGAGTATTTGTAAACGCCTGCATTGCCGAGTTTACCGCCGCGTTTCATGTCGTCAATCAGTTTATCGTACAATTCGACCACCGTAGCGCAACGGACTTGGTTATGAAAATGGGACACGAGCGTTTCCACCGTGTATTCACGTTGCTGGGCGGTCATTTCGACAATCAAATCGTTGTATTCCGCTGTTTTTGCGGCTATCAGCCGTTCGATTTGCTCCTTGTTGGGACAATTCCGTTTGGGCTTGCCTTTCTCGAAATCCCAAAACTTTTCGTGCAGGGAAAGGCCGAGCGAAACGTATTTGCGTTTGCGGTCTTTCGTAACTCGGAGCATTAAAGGAAGCGTTCCGTCTTTGAGAGGTTTGTACTTGTAACAAATGACCTCAATGTTTGCTTTCATGCGTCATTTCGGTTGACACATTGGTTAACACAAACGGGCAAAAAACGTGTAAACCGACCACGGAGGCACACAAAATAAAAACGACCTACATTGCTGTAAGTCGTTGATTTTCAATTGTGGGAGCTGAGGGATTCGAACCCCCGACCCTCTGCTTGTAAGGCAGACGCTCTGAACCAGCTGAGCTAAGCTCCCCTTTTGCTGAATTGCGAGTGCAAATGTATGATAAATAAATCATTCCTGCAAGTCCTCGCTTCATTTTGGGAAATCTTTTTTCGCTGGCTGTTCGTTCGGTTGACACATTGGTTGACACATTTGCATAAACTCAATGCTGGTTAAACAATAGTGAATTAGTTGATAATCTTATATTTGAATAAGAGAGGACAAACTTTACAAAGGGGCCTATAAATATACCCCTTTCGCAAAGTCTGTCCTCGTATCAGTCGAGAAAAACGCGCGGGAAAATCTTACCCTTTCCCCTGTTCCCTCCTTTTAAGAATGTTGTTTTGCTTTTGTTTCTGTAAAATTCTTTAAAAAATTCAAAGAAATTTAAAGGATTTTAATGTTTAATCTACCAACTCTTTAAATTTCATACTCCTTGCATATATGCTTTTTACTTTGTTCACAGGTATAATGTCGACATAGCCAAGTTTTACCAGTCCCTCTAAATCCCCTTTTGCCGTCGGATAAGATACATTCATGCGCGTCTGAATTTCCTTAACAGAGAATGAAAGATTAGGAGAGTCGTTATACCATTTGATAATTTGAGCTTGGCGAGCGTTTATATTACCCAATTTCAAAAAATCAGAAGTTTGTTGTTGGTCATCTATTTTTCGTTGAATATATTGCCGAAGTTCATTATAAGCTAAACTAACCGCCCGTAAATGGTAAGCTACAAAATAACCTAAATCGTTTCCGTCGCATTCCGTATATAAATAGGCTTTTTCGTATTGTCGTTTACTTCGACTGATTATACGAGAAATAGAGAGATATTCTGTCAGCCAATATCCTTTACGAAGCATATACCAGTAGAATATGGCACGGGCAGTACGCCCATTTCCATCTACGAATGGATGAATGAATGCGATTAAAAAATGAATTATGATTCCCTTAACAATGGGATGAATGAATACACCATTAAAATCATCATCATTAAAAAGTCTACATATGCTGTCAATCAGTCCCTCAATCTCGCAGCAATCGGGCGGAGTGTGAATTGTTTCGTGAGTAATCCCGTCTTCAACGACCACATTATTGTCTGTACGGAATCGACCTTCATCATTGCTATCATCCAATGTCCTATAAGTCATCAGTTGGTGAATATGCAATAATGTCTCTTTCGTAAATTCCTCGTCTTTGTGCTGAAGAATGAAACGGATCGTTTCATAATTGTTATGAATCATCTGTTCCCCCCGCGTCCGTGGAGAAATAGATTTCCGCAACATATCTTTTGCAATTTTTCGAGTCGTAGCTGCTCCTTCCATTTGACTGGAAGCAATTGCTTCCTCCATATTGGAACTAATCAGATAACGATTCTTATCTGCTTCGGGGATAAAACTTTGTGTCCCCAAATACCCGCCCAGATTCATGTCAAATTCATGGCACAACTGCTGCATGTGGTCTGTCACATATAATTTGAACCGATAATTGCCTATTTCCAATGTTTTGGCAAACATACGTGACAACTTAACGCAAGCCCATACATCTTGTGCGAGCACTTTGTCTGGAAGATGTTTATATTTAATCTCTGTCCAATATTGGTACTGCCTATTGATCTCGTTTACCACATCGGCAATTTTCGGATCACAACTCAGACGGAGCGCTTTATCGAAATCTTCTTTGCGTATTTTCGGAGGAGATTCTATCATATCTCATATAATTTTTGCATGTACAAATGTAATAAAATTCTTTAAAATACTTAAAAAACTTTAAAGAATCTTAATGTTGGTCCTTACACGAATTGCTCCAAATATTTCTCCTTAAACCCTGCCAACGGGAATTTGAAATCTCTTTGCTTGCCCTCTGTTGTCGTATAGCGGATAATAACCGTATCGCTTTTTATATGTAATTCGAATAGGTTTACCTTATCGTGTCCCCATCCAAGGATATTGGTTATACGCCCTCTGCGCTAAAAGGTTCGTATATCCTTATCTGTATCATCAGGTAGAATATACCTAAAACATCAGGCACATCCCGCAAAAGTTATCATAGGCAACGACTTTTCAAATCATCATGCGCCGTTCATCACTACCCTGCCGTCATTCGGTTTTTGGTGTTTTATACATTTTAGCTAAAATTTACGTTGTCATTAAATCTTTGATTATGATATAAATATAGGGAAATTTATGACTTATGCAAGTAAAATAGAAAGGACAAACTTGTGCAGAGAGTCTAAAAGTTAACCCTTTTGCACAAGTCTGTCCTTTCAATTTGGGAATATGAATCAGATTTTTTTAAAAGTAGTGGTTATTTCTGCTTTATAGCCGTCGCTATCGTCTACTTTGTATAAAAGGACAAGTTTGCTTTTTGTTAATTCTTTAATGTTATACACAGATGTCGGATTGCCTTCTTCAGGTTCTTCATACATCAATAATTGGTTATTAGAAATCGTGTATTCAATAGACCAATTACTATCCAATCTATTATTGTCATAATAATAGTAGCTTTTATATCTCCCCGTTCCATTTTCATTAAACGTATAGGTGAAATAAAAACCGTAATCATCATTTACATCGTCAATCGGATATGTAATATCCTTTTCCATTTTGCCCTCTCCTGGTACAATTTCATAACCGACCTCACGTGTAATTTGCCACGTTCCTGCAATTTGATTTGGGTCAATTTTGTTGTCATCATCATCGGAGCATGCCGAGAATGAAACTGCCGCAAACATAGCGGCCACCAATAAAAACAACTTTTTCATAGTTGTAATAAGTTTAGTTTGTCGCTACGCACCATCGCGACGGTTAATTTTTGGATTTAAGGAAAACAGAAAGCGTGGTGCCGAAAACTTATCTTATTAGAGTAGGTCGTAGGAAACCTTGAAGATAAAATAAACTTTCAGCGGATTAGCAGGATAGCGCAACGAGAGGTGTAAAGTGTTGGCTTGTAATTAATAGCGCGTTAATTTGCGTTATGCGGAAATTGGTTCGATACGGTTTTACAGCCTATCGCCGACAAAGAATCGTTACCAGATCATTACGCGGAATTTACTTCGCTATTGAAGCGTAACACATTCTTTTTCTGTGTTTTGCACAATTTTACATCTTGACAAACGGCCCGACAGGTATTAACTTTGTAACCAAAAATCGGGTTTATTATGCGAAGCACGTTTCGGGTCTTATTTTACGTGAAGAAAGGCAGCGCCCGCCCCAACGGCGATCTGCCTTTGATGTGCCGTCTTACAGTAGATGGCGAGGTCAAACAATTCAGTTGCAAAATGGACGTTCCTCCGCGTTTATGGGATGTCAAGAACGGCCGGGCGACGGGCAAGAGCGTCGAGGCCATGCAAATCAATCTTGCCGTCGATAAAATCCGCGTCGAGGTGAACCGCCGCTATCAGGAGTTGATGCAGTCGGACGGCTATGTCACGGCCGCCAAACTGCGGGATGCCTACCTCGGTATCGGAGTAAAGCAGGAAACGCTGTTGAAACTCTTCGAACAGCACAATGTCGAATACCGGAAAAAGGTGGGTTTCAACCGTGAGGTCGCCACATGGAAAAAGTACTGCTGCGTGTGTAAGCGCGTGCGGGAGTTCCTCGCCCATACCTACCACCGGGAGGACATCCCGCTGAAAGAACTGAACCTTACCTTTATCAACGATTTCGAGTATTTCCTGCGCACGGAGAAGAAATGCCGCACAAATACCGTGTGGGGCTACATGATCGTCTTGAAACATATCGTCGCCATTGCCCGCAACGACGGGCGCCTGCCGTTCAACCCGTTTTCGGGCTATATCAACTCTCCCGAAAGCGTGGACAGGGGTTATCTCTCGCAAGAGGAGATCAAGGCCGTGATGAACTATAAAACGGCCAACAAGGCGCATGCCCGCATCCGCGATCTGTTCGTCTTCTCCATCTTCACGGGGCTGGCTTATGCCGACGTGAAAGGGCTGACCACGGACAACCTTCAAACTATGTTCGACGGTAACCTGTGGATCATCACGCGACGTAAGAAAACCAATACCGAAAGCCGTATCCGCCTGCTGGATATTCCCAAACGCATCATCGAGAAATACGCGGATCAGCGGCTCGACAACCATGTCTTTTATATGCCGTGCAACTGCCATTGCAACGACATCCTGCGCGAGATCGGCAAGCAATGCGGCATTAAAAACAAACTGACCTTCCACCTCGCGCGGCATACCTTCGCCACAACCATCACGCTCTCGCAGGGTATGCCTATCGAAACCGTCAGCTGCCTGTTGGGGCATACGAACATCAAGACCACCCAAATCTACGCGAAGATCACCAATGAAAAGATAAGCCGCGACATGTCGGCGCTCACCGAACGCCTCGGCGACAAATACCGTCTGGCGGAGTAACAGCCCTTCCGCCCTTGTGCGCCCTTCGGGATTTACGGAGGATCCCTCCGGGCGCACAGGGGCACGGGCTTCCGGGCCGTCGGTTCGCTTTCATCGGCTTCCCCTGCTGACGGACATGACGGCGGCACCGTCGCCCACCCATCGGCCGCTTCGCGCCCGCGCCTTTTTACAAAAGGCATAGCCTATTAGGGCATTTTCTTTCCGCA
>OJSN01002018.1_pt1 | contig 12593 bp, 7 predicted proteins | sample 1599421 | NCBI WGS metagenome assembly OJSN01 (sample SAMN04168659, study PRJEB22393) | human gut metagenome | biome: human gut microbiome; feature: stool | host: Homo sapiens | collected 2014-05-12
TTATTAAAGTGGCGCGAAAAGCGTTCCGGGTCGATAGTCGCGGAAGTGATAATGATTTTTAGGTCAGGACGCCGCGGCAGCAACTCTTTCAAATAGCCGAGCAGAAAATCGATATTCAGGCTGCGTTCGTGCGCTTCGTCAATAATGATGGTGTCGTACTGCATCAGCAGGCGGTCTTGCTGGATCTCCGCCAGCAGGATACCGTCGGTCATCAGCTTGACCATCGTGTTATCACTGACGTGATCGCTGAAACGCACTTTGTAACCGATGCAACCGCCCGGCTCCGTTTTTAGCTCTTCCGCAATACGGTTCGCCACCGTTCGCGCCGCCAGCCGACGCGGCTGGGTATGGCCGATCAGCCCTTTAATCCCGCGCCCCAGCTCCATACAGATTTTCGGTAGCTGAGTCGTTTTACCGGAACCCGTTTCCCCGGCGACGATCACCACCTGGTGGTCACGAATCGCTTCGAGAATGTCCTGCTTTTTCTGACTAACCGGCAAATTGTCCGGGTAAGTAATCTCCGGTCGTGCCGCTTCACGCAGCAGGACTTTCCCTGCCGCATGGTCAATCTCTTTCGCCATCTCCTGGAAAATGGCCTGTTGTGCATCAGGATTTTTAACCTTCTTCACACCGTGCAGACGGCGAGAAAAACGCAATCTGTCACGCAGCATCAACGAATCCAGCCGCTGCTGCAAGGCAGTAAAGGTCAATTTTTGTTGTTCTGTCATAACGTTAGTGGGCAGTAGGCTGCCTGATTAATTTTCTTTTAAATGATAGATATAGAGTACCACATCGCAGCTTTCTATGCGTTGTTCAATAAATTCGAACATAGGCTTCGATTTATTGCGCTATCTCTGTGGCAGGATTGTGAATAAAGTGTCAACAAGCAACGGGGCATTGCCCATTCAAATATCTATAAGGAAACACCATGAGCAAGGTATTAGTTCTTAAATCCAGCATCCTGGCAGGGTACTCTCAGTCTAATCAGTTGTCCGATTATTTTGTTGAACAATGGCGCGAAAAGCACTCCGCTGATGAAATCACCGTGCGTGACCTGGCTGCAAATCCGATTCCGGTCCTGGATGGTGAACTGGTTGGTGCACTGCGTCCGAGCGATGCGCCGCTGACTCCGCGTCAGCAGGAAGCTCTGGCGCTTTCCGATGGGCTGATTACCGAGCTGAAAGCCCACGACGTTATCGTTATTGCGGCACCGATGTATAACTTCAATATCTCGACCCAGTTGAAAAACTATTTTGACCTGGTTGCACGTGCAGGCGTTACTTTCCGCTATACCGAGAAGGGTCCGGAAGGCCTGGTCACCGGTAAAAAAGCCATCGTTATCACCAGCCGCGGTGGGATCCATAAAGATGGCCCAACGGATCTGGTAACGCCATATCTGTCCACATTCCTGGGCTTTATCGGCATTACCGATGTGAAATTTGTCTTCGCCGAAGGGATCGCGTACGGCCCGGAAATGGCAGCGAAAGCACAGTCTGACGCAAAAGCAGCCATCGACAGTATTGTTGCTGCATAAGATTTATGATGCCTCCCACGAAAGTGGGAGGTTTTTTATTTAACCCGCCTTTTGCGCAATACTGTCCAGCGTTGCCAGCACGTCATCCGTTAGCACTAATTCATCGGACGCCATATTCTCCCGCAGATGCCCCACCGAAGAGGTGCCAGGAATCAGCAAAATATTCGGTGAACGCTGTAACAGCCACGCCAGCGCCACCTGCATTGGTGTCGCATTAAGGCTTGTAGCAACATCGGAAAGCGTGGAGGATTGCAGCGGCGTAAAGCCCCCGAGCGGGAAGAACGGCACGTAGGCAATGCCATCACGAGCCAAAGCATCAATCATTGCGTCATCAGCACGGTGGGCAATGTTGTATTCGTTCTGCACGCAGACGATTTCGGCAATCTTTCGCGCCTCTGCAACCTGCGTCGGTGTGACGTTACTCAGGCCAAGATGTTTTACCAGACCTTGTTGTTGCATCTCCGCCAGCACTGTCAGGCTGGCCTCAATCGATCCTTCCGCTGGGCCATGACCATCCCCCATCATAACGCGCAGGTTAACCACATCCAGTACGTCCAGGCCGAGATTACGTAGATTATCGTGTACCGCTTTTTGCAGCTCTGCCGGAGAAAATGCGGGTAACCAGGATGCGTCCTCTCCACGCCGCGCACCAATTTTAGTGACAATTGTCAGGTCGTCAGAGTAAGGATAAAGCGCTTCGCGGATAATCTGATTGGTGACGTGCGGACCATAAAAGTCGCTGGTATCAATATGATTGACGCCCAATGCCAGCGCCTCGCGCAGCACGGTTATAGCGACGTGGCGATCTCTTGGGGGGCCAAAAACCCCAGGACCAGCCAGTTGCATCGCGCCATAACCAAGACGGTTAACGGATTTTGTACCGAGAGTAAATGTGTTGCTGCTCATCGCACCCTGCCCTGTAATAAAACGGATTAAGAAAAATCAGTATAGAAACGAAAAGAGATAAATAATGCGAGGGTGTAAACAAGATTGCGGGATGAGTTGTACTGTTGCCCTGAAAGACACGAAACCCCAGGCAGGTTAAGACACGTCAAGCACCGCATCCGGCAATAAAAAAACCGCAACCTGTATCAGCGTTGCGGTTTATGCATTACATGCTAAAAATTAGAACGTTTTCTTGAAGTTTAGCATCACACCTTTATCACTGATGCCGTCTTCTTTCCAGTGGAATGCATCTACCTGCAACGCACTTTCCTGGCTGCTGTATTTCACACCCATTGTCGCCAGGCTGTTGAAACCACCACCATTCTGACCATCATCAATGTTGAAACGCTGGCTTCCCGCGCCCGAAACGCTCGCAGTTCGCTGGCTTTTCACATAGCTCAGGTTCGGGCCGCCTTCCAGCGTGGCGTTCGCACTCCAGCCGTCCTTACCGGCATAGTCCAGTTTCAGCCCAACAATGCTGTCCACTGCCGTTTCGCTACCGCTGTTCATGCTCAGGTTAAAGTCACCCGCATTGCGTTCCTGATAGCCACCCTCCAGTGTGTGACGCAGTTTAACCCCGGCATATGGCGTGACGTTCAGCCCTTCACGCAGCTCAAAGGTTTTCGCCCCTTCACTACGGAACTCCAGGTACTGTTGTTTCACATTAGCATCGGCTGTTTTATTGATATCGCCGTACGCTACCGAGCGGCTGCTGTCGAGCTGGTGCACATCATAACGCAGGGCGTTATTCCAGTTCATACCGTTGTCAAAGGCCATCTGGTGTTTCAGACCGAAGAACTGGCTGTAACCGCCTGTCACTCCGTTATCGCCTGCGGTATCTGAACCATTACCCTCCAGACGCGCAATCCCGTATTCCAGACTCAGGTTCTGATGTTCAGTCAGCGTCAGAGATTTACGCAGCGCCATCATGTCGTACTGTGTGTCGTTACCCAGTTCAGCACGCGGGTCGCCTTTCGCTACCACGTTGAAGGCCAGACCGTTTGCGACTTCCGGTGCTGCATCGGACAACATGCTGAAGCGGTTACTTAACACTCGTGCTTCATTGAATACCGTTGTTGCCTGGCTGCCGCTGACCTGTTTCAGCGCACTGTTCAGTTCCGCCGTGGTGCCTACGTTCAGGCTGCTGTACAACTCGTTGTTGGTATAGCCCGCATCCAGTACCTGCGCGACGGTGTTAACAGATGAATCTGTTGCTACATCGGTGTAGGCATTTTTAGTCATCGTGACATCAACGTTGCCGCTGGCGTCAGTAGTGCCTTGCGCGTTCCATACCACAGAGGTCGATGTAATCGTCTCTGCGTCGGTCAGATTACTGCCCTGAACGACGTTGTCGAAGGTCACGGAGGTGGAGCTGGTTCCAGCCGTAAATCCGGTGTTAACAGAAACCCCTTTCAGGCTTGCATTGTTCACTTTCAGCTTGCCGGCACTGCCGTCAGAACTGGTTCCTACAACATAACCATTCAGTTTGTTCTGGCTTCCGTCACTGGACGGGGTGCTGGCCGCAACAGAAACCGACGAGCCAGGTACATCAGGCAAAGTGTAATCAGCATAATGCACTTCGCTATTGTTACCGTTATTGCCGTTCACACCTTCAATGTTAACGCTGTCACCTTGCTTGATTAGCCCGGAACCTGTCACTCCATCGGCAATAGTCACTGTGCCGTTGTTCACGAGGTGGCCTACGGAACCCAACATGCTAAATGCAAAGGAGTTGTTGGCGTAAATGTTGATGGCGCCATTGTTCTCAATGACCGCATCAGCTGTCGTGCCGCTGTCCAGTTGCATCCCGATCATGCCCGTGTCGGTCGTGCCCGACGTTCCGAGGTTGATCGTGCCGTTGTTAACCAGTCGTGCGTTTTTATCCCCTTCCATCGCAATAGCGTTATTACCGCTAATATTCATGGTGCCGTCATTCTGCGCAACGTAATTGCTGTGAGTGAATTTCACTGCAACGCCGCTGTCTTTATCAAAATTGACGACCCCATTGCTCTGGTTCCAGAAGAAGGCATTGCTGCTCCCGGCATCACTGGCGCTTACGGCCAAAGATTTCGCCGTGACATCCGCAATACCGCCGTTAATAAAGCGCCCATTCCCACCCCAGAAATTTAGTACGCCGTTATGGGAAGAGTTGGATAGCAACATTTTCCCGGTATTGTAGAACGTACCTGACTGATTCAGATGAACAGCGTTTTTGCTATTATCCAGAATGAAGTCACCACTGTTTTTGAACACGGCATTATTATTAATTTCCAGCATGCTGGCATTACCACCACTACTCGTATCGCCAAGGGACCAGATCCCCATGTTATTAGCAATAGCGCTGTTGGCCAGTCTGGAGCCGTTCTTCACCGTCCCGCCCTGTTGGTTATTGAACGTTCCTCCTGTCTGAGTCATACGACTGTTAACCGACCCTGTGTTATTGAAAGTACCGGCGTTTTGCGTCACCTTCGCCACAGAGCCTTCGTTACTTAACGCACCGCCGTTGATAATTATTGCGTTATTAATCGTACCCGTTGATGTATTAACTAACTTACCGCTACTAATCGCAATATCAGCACCGGAAAGCGCACCACTGTTAACAACATTACCGTCTTTTTTGTCGCTAATCGTGGCTTTTTTGGTCAGACTTTGTGTTTCACTCTGTGCAGTGATGACATCGCCACCCGTGTATAATATCGAGGTATAGGAGTCAGTATCATTATAGTCATTGCCCGTCAGGCAATTAGTGTTAACACAAATGGTGCCATAGTTAAGAATGACACCGTTACCAGTGCTATAAAATGCCTGCCCATTGTCAGCATTAATATTGATAACACCGGTTTGATCGTTAATGGCGGTACCACTGTTATATGCAGCCATACCGATAAGCGAATTCACGCCCAGGCTACTATCGTAATTACCGTTTTTCTCCAGATTAATGGTGCCCTGGTTAATAACCGTATTACCAGCGCCGTAGGCGGCCATACCAATTCCGGCGTTATAAACGGTGATAACACCACTCTGTTGGTTGACTGCTGTGGCGTTCTTCCTCGGTCCACTGCCAGCATCTGTCCCAACGCCCATACCAACAGAATATCCTCTGGCGTCGTTACCAATATTGTCACGCAAAGTTGTTGTATCGTTTACATCAACCCACAGTGCATCCAGTGTAATCTGCCCCGCGTTTTCTGCCGTACTTTCATCGATGGCCAACATACCGACATTGCCACGTCCGAACATCTCGATTTTGCCGCCGTTCTCATTGAGTACATAACCATGAGTTTTGGCGCTAAGGCCCGTCATACTGTTCGCTGCGTTATAAAAGACTAAATCATTAAAACCCAGTGACGCGCCAAGGTTGATTACGCTCTCTTGTTCCGCCACTTTCGTAGTGATAGTGCCTGTGTTCACGACACTGGCCCCTTTGGTGGCTAAATAGCCATACCCTCCGTTTGCAAACAGCCCATCGAGGTACTGAGAAAGCGTGAGATTGCCAGTGTTGCTTCCGAATGAATCCTCACCAGTAATAGCGGCAAAACCGATGCTTCGGAGATTAATATCACCGTTATTGACCAACTGAGAGCCAGACGATGCATCAATGAGGTGATCGGCTGACATAGCATAACGCTCGTAAGTATCAACCTGCATGTTGATCGTGGCATCCGCACCGACATCCAGCATGGCACCATTCCGCAAATCAATGATTTGTGTATTGCCGAGCAGCACATCACCGCTAATAGTGGAATCCCCGTTCAGATGAACGGACGATTTTCCATCAACACTGATAACAGGAACCTTGCCACTGCCTTTTCGCTCGGACGCAATAGTGGAACCGTCAGTTAGCTTGTTCGCCTCACCAACCAGTTGAATACCGCCATTCAGACGGAAAGTATTACCATCGCCTGCAATGCTGAGTCCGGTAATATTCTCCTGGCTACCATCAAATACAACGACGCCAGCAGAATTGCGTGTAGTAAGTTCACTGTCAGCAACAACCGTTAACTTACCGTCCAGAGTGACATTGTTATTACTGCCGCTGACATTAATCCCCACAGACGGGTCGTAGAAATAATCTGCCGCGTTGTCAGCCGTTTGATCTTTATCTACCAGAACATTACCGGTGATATTAATAGTGTTGGCATCGCCGGATACATTCACGCCTGTCGCCTTCTGACCGGTGACGTTCAGATCTTTTGCCGCCAGCGTGACGCTGTTGTTATTACCGTTTAGATCCATCCCGGTAGAGAAGTCGCCCACCTGCATACTGCCTGCCAGCGAAATATTCCCTTCATTAGTGGTAATGTCAAAACCTGTCGCGTTATTGCTGACGTTAACATCACCCGTGTTAGATACGGTTGCTTTTTCACCGTTGATGAGTACGCCAATTGAGCCCTCATCGGAAACCGAAATATCTCCTTCATTGTTTAGCGCGGCGCTGTCGCCAGCGATCTCCACGCCATAGGCACCACCCGTCACAATCAGACCACCATCCAGATTTACAGTGCCGTTATTGCCCGTAATTTCTGTTCCGGTGGAGTTTTTGCCGTCTACCGTGGTGTTGCCAGTATTGTTGACCTGAGCATCGTTGCCGTTAACCTGCGTGCCCGTACCGCCGTTAGTAATGGTGCTGTCTCCGTCATTGCTGACGGTCACTGCATTACCATCAACCTGAATACCGACAGAGTCCGTATCCGCTACAGTGATCGCTCCTGTCGTGTTTGCAATGGCGCCGTCTCCAGTGATATCAATCCCGTGAGCACCGCCGCTGACATCCAGCGTGCCGTCCTGATTCACCACCGCGTTGTTACCCGCGATTTCCGTGCCGGTGGCGTCTTTGCCATCAACAGTGGTGTTACCGTTATTATTCACGGTGGCTTCATCGCCGTTAATTTGCGTGCCGGTGCCGCCGTTGCTGATAGCATTGTCGCCATCGTTGTTGACGATGGCTTTATCACCGTCGATCTGGATACCGATGGAATCCGGATCGGTAACCGTCATACCGCCTTTGTTATCCACTTTGGCGCTGTCGCCGGTGATATCAATACCGTGACCGCCGCCGCTGACATCCAGCGTGCCGTCCTGATTCACTACAGCGTTATTACCTGCGATTTCGGTACCTGTAGAGCCCTGACCATCAACGGTGGTGTTACCGTTATTGTTCACGGTGGCTTCATCACCGTTAACCTGCGTGCCGGTGCCGCCGTTGCTGATGGCGTTGTCGCCGTCATTGTTGACGATGGCTTTATCACCGTCGATCAGAATACCGATGGAATCCGGATCGGTAACCGTCATACCGCCCTTGTTGTCCACCGTGGCGCTGTCGCCGGTGATATCAATCCCGTGACCGCCGCCGCTGACATCCAGTATACCGTCCTGAATAACTTTCCCGTTATTACCGGCGATCTCCGTGCCAGTGGAATCTTTACCATCAACGATGGTTTTGCCATTGTTGTTTACTGTGGCATTATCACCCGTAATAACAAGCTCACCGTTATGATTATATTGCCACTTCGTTGCGCCATCTGCGCTCACCCCGTCAAGGGCAACCGTGTTATTCGCTTCATCAATTTGCCAAATATTAATAGTTGCCTTACGGCCATTGCTATCTTGTAGAGAAATAGTCCCGTCAGCATTCTCGGTATAAGTAAAAACTGAATCGCGAATAGTTAACGTTTTTGCTGTTTTATCGAGGATAACGTCATTATTAAACGAAATTGGTTTGGGAGGCGTCGGGGTATCATCCGAACCGTCGTCTGGTATTATCTCATCTCCGCCAGGAGTTGGGGGAACTGGAGTGTCGTCTGAATTATCATCAGGTGGAGTTGGTGGAAGTGGAGAATTATTGCGATGATGATGATCATCATCGTCGTTTAGTTCCACTATGGCTAAGGCTGTGATTAACGCAGTAGCAGCACCTGTGGCAAGCCATGGCATCAGGTTCTGTTCGACTACAGGGGAGCATTCAGAGGGTAAGCGTTTAAGCTCTTCTGGACTGAGTTTTCCAGGGTCTGCCGGACAAGTCACATTGGTATTTTTCTTTTCACCTGTGGTGGTTTCTATCTCTGTGATATCTGCCGCCCAGCCCTGACCACTCAGAGCCAATGCAATACAGGCTGACAATAGAGTTTTCCTTTGCATAATAAATCCTTCTGGCGAATATAAAGAAGGTCGGATGCCTTAACCCAACCAATTAATCAATCAATTAAAACATAGAGGACATTCAATATTGCCAGTAGATTGGCACCTAATCAAACATATTCTCTGACAATCTGTAATTATAATTTGAGTGAATGAATACACCTGCATAATATACAACTTGCGTATATTATATGAATTATAGATTTAAATGGCATCAGATAAGCATTCATTTGATAAAAAACGGTACAAATCAATACTCAAATAAATAAATCAGAGCAGAAGCATAATTCTGCTTTATAATTAAAGGGAAAAATAATTATATAACTGTTACTGTTTCGGTCGCAGATTCTCATCAAACACCAGGCGTTTCCTGCCAGGTTCAACTTCCCGCAATGGCTCGACTTGATGCAACGTCTGCTTACAACGAGTCACCAGCACCTGATGCCCTGCTTTCTCAATGCCAGCTCCTGCTCGCTGAGTTCACGAATCGCTTTCGCCGGGCTGCTGACAATCAAGTAATTAGTCGGCATTTCTGCTTTGGCTTTCACAAATGCGGAAACACCAACAATACTGTTCTCACCAATCACCACACCGTCCATCACTACCGCGTTAATTCCCACTAATGTATGGCGGTGGTTAATGCAGCCGTGAAGAATAGTCGGAGATACAGGTATGTCAGTACGTAGTTTGTACCGAATGTTTGCCGATAAAGGTTTGGTGGTCGCGCAATATATTCGTAACCGTCGTCTCGATTTTTGTGCAGATGCGATTCGCCATGCCGCAGATGATGAAAAACTGGCAGGCATTGGCTTTCATTGGGGATTTTCCGACCAGAGTCATTTTTCAACGGTATTTAAACAACGCTTTGGGATGACGCCAGGCGAGAATCGGCGTAAATTCCGCTAACTAATTCGCGTTGCATGTACAGCAACGCGAATTAGTTAAAACAGATATTTGACTATGCATTTTTCAGGGCGAAAGGCAATTTGACAGGCGTTTTTGAATAATCATCTTGTTTCCGGAAAATAGATTAATCGCCTTCTCCTGTAGCGTTATCCCGATATTGCGGCTTTACTATTAAAATTTTCGCACCCATTTACCGTTTATCCCTTGTACATATTCCCCGGGTTTGGCCCGTTCTACGAGCTTTTGCCCGGCGAGTTTCGCGATATCATCTACCGACACATTATTTTGCTTTGCCAGTTGTTGATAGCTCGCTTTACGTTCGGCATTAATGTCGGTTACTAATTTCTCAGTTTCAGCATCTGTTTTCAGCGCAACCAGATAACCATAAAATGTTTCGCCTACCCGCCCCTGAGTTCTGGCTTCATCCAGAGTCAATGCCATTACATTGCTGCTTACCAAGCCAACAAGAAATGCACAAAGAAGTAATGTTCTTTTCATCATCACCTCAAAAAAGATCGCTACGGGTCTCAAGCAGCTCTTCGACATCTTTGTCTGCCTTGATGATGATCTCATGCTCAATTTTAACGTTCATATTGATAGTGATCGGTTCCTTAGGTGCAGCGACTTCAATACGAGGCGTACAGCCAACCAGCATAAAAGATGACGTCAACGCAGCCAGTAAAATTTTCATTGTTTATCCTCACACTCTTTTCCTTGCGGACAGTCATTTCCCGGCAGACGCGCGTTCTGCTCCAGCCATGCCTGGAGATTATCGCCAAAGCGTAAACTGCGCCACAGCGTAAAAATATTCTCTTCATGATGGTAATTAAGATTTACCGTACCGCTTTTACCATCAACGCGACTGGTACCTGTAATATTGGCCTGCATGGTTAATAAACCGAGATTATCTAAATTAATTTTTGTCGATGAACGGCTAATTTCCATATAGCGCAACCAGTTAATTGCTGAACCCGCGGTCATATTGTCTTTCACCACCGCATCTGCGGTGTCTTTATCCAGCCGCAAGGTCATTGGTCCGCTATTTGCCAGCCAGCCGTCTTTCACTATCCATTTTTCATTGTTTAACCATAACGGCAGTGCACCACTAAATGCCCCGGACATGGCGAATTGTTTCGGATTAACGGCGCTAACCAGTTCGCTGGATGAGAGATTATTCAGTCGCAACAGTGCCGGGTCATGTTGCGGCATACGTAATTGTTTCATCAGCACGTTACCGCCTAACACATCGACACTAACATCAGTCAACAGCAATGGTTCTTCTTCAGTCCACGGATAACGCCCTTGCAAATCAGCCGTAATATTTTTCGCTGTCACCAGATTAATCACTTCGGCAATTCGCAACGTAACGGGGCCGCGAGTCCCCAGATGCCAGGCTCCATCGGCAAAACGGAAAGGCAGGACAAAATCGACACCGTTAACCTGATTATCTGGCATCCAGGCACTACCGCCTTTCAATACGCCGTGCCCCCCCGCGCGGAATCCTTGTTCGGGCGCTGCTGAAAATGCGACCTGAGCATACAGTTCACCATCGCGTAAGTTCATCTTCCAGTCGGGTGGCGCCAACGGCTGGAATACAGTCAGTGATTGTTTAGGCCACCAGGCGTTACCGCGCAGACGAATACCGTCCCAGCGACCATTTACCCGAACCGGGCCAATCTCACCAGCATGTAAATCGCCTTTAAAGAGGAAATACGTCGGATCGCGCCCATCGACACTAAATTTTAAGGTTGATGGCGGTAACACACTGCCGCCAGTGAACAGCGTTTGCCCGGCGTCCAGTGACAGAGCGCCGCTGAAGGAGGGATGCTGTGCGTCACGTCCCCAGACGACGGGCTTGTCGAGAATTAATCGCGGCTTTTCTACCGTCATCGTACCGTATTGTAACTGGTCGAAACCGGTGGAGAGATCGGTCAGCGTAATCGTGCTGTCATGCCACTCACCTTTTCCTGCGACATCCCAGGTGGCATTCATCGGTGTAAAACTCCCTTTTCCCCAGTAGCGCCACTGCCAGCGGCCAGCGTCAGGGAGAAAATCATTCGCCAGCCCATCCATATGCAGCACGAAATCGCCCAGTTCATTTTCATGCGCCTGCAAAATGGCCTGCAAACGTCCGTCAACACCACGTTGGGTGACTTTTACACCCGCTAAAGGCCAGCGGATTTCATCGATGTCCAGCGAATCAATGACTCTTCCCTTTGAACGAAGTAACGCGCCAGGCTCAAAGGTCAGCGTTGGGTCAGACAGACTTCCACTTAGCTGCGCAGGTAAACGGGCATATAAAATGAGGTCCGCCTGTTTCGCTTCACCGGTCAGCTGCAGAGGCAGCTGGCTGTTATCCATGCTTAATTTTCCTGGGCCAAAATTTAACACCGCGTTGCCTTTACCCGCTTGCCCCTGGGTCAGCACACTCAGTCGCCCGCTGACCAGAGCGTTCTCGAGCCCTGCCTGCCAGTTGTCGACTTTGACACCCAGTCGGCCACTCAAAGGAAAACCTGCATACGGCCAGCTCCAGCGACCATCGCTTACGGTCAATTGTTGACGAGTAATTTGCCACGGCAAATCGAGCAACGGATCGCCGTTATCCCGTGCCAGCACAATCAATTGCCCGCTATTTTCCTGCCAGTCCAGCTCGGCATCCACCAGTGAAGGCTCCTGCGGTAAGTTTAACGTCGCAGTAGCATGACCACTTACAGGAAGTCCATCCGGCACGAGCGGCATAGTAAATTCCCCCACCAGTTTTACCGGCGGCTGATTTTCAAACGCGACGACATCCAGTTCGCTGACTGTAAGTTGTTGCCCTTTAAGCTGGCCTTGAAATTTAACTTTTTCGCCCTGATAACGCAGTTGCTGGATATCGGAGGTTAATGCGAGAGAGAGTTTTCCCTGCCATTCCTGCCAGGGAGAAAAAATCAGTTTATCGATATTGATCCAGGTGTTAGGCAACATGGCCTGCCACTGCGCGAGGGTTTTGGGAGCGGCTGGCGATTGCTCCGTCTGCGGCAATTTCGCCAGACAAGCAGAATCAAGTTCTACCGTGCCGACGTTCAAT
>OJSN01002060.1_pt1 | contig 12393 bp, 7 predicted proteins | sample 1599421 | NCBI WGS metagenome assembly OJSN01 (sample SAMN04168659, study PRJEB22393) | human gut metagenome | biome: human gut microbiome; feature: stool | host: Homo sapiens | collected 2014-05-12
CCATATGAGTATTACACAATAGAGTGAAATAAATCAATCATCAAAACAAAGTATGGATGGTTTTATGTAATGTTTTTTTACATTATCATGGTTTAATTTTAAAAAAGTTATTATATTTGCCTCGAAAATTCTCAATTGTGTTTGTGAATTCAATGATTGTTAACCTAAAAATTAAGTAATTATGCAACGAAAGAAAATCTTTGATTCTTTCAAACACTGGAATGTAGCCATACTTTCCGTGTTAATGTCTTTTTGCATGACAGCCGCTTTTGCCCAGTCAGGCGCTGTTAAAGGAAAAGTTCTAGATGAACTTGGTGAACCCATCATCGGTGCGAACATCGTAGAAAAGGGAACTACCAATGGTACTATCACTGACATGGACGGTAACTACAGCCTTACCGTAAATGATTTAAAAAAGGCTGTTCTTCAAGCATCCTTTATTGGTTATAACACGATCGAAGAGAGTGTTAAAGGACGTAGCACGGTAGAGATTAAGTTATCTCCATCCGTAGTAAATTTGGGTGAGGTTGTTGCGATCGGTTATGGTACGCAGACTCGTAGGGAGATTACCGGTTCCGTAGCGAACATTTCCGAGGAAAATTTTAATAAAGGAGTGAATCGTGACGCGTCCGACTTGCTGCAAGGTAAGGTAGCGGGTCTGACTATTACGTCTGGTTCCGGTGATGTAACTCGTAGTTCCCAGATTCAATTACGTGGTACTTCTACCTTGCAGAACGACCAAGGCCCGATGATCGTGATCGATGGTGTTCCGGGTGGTGATATGTCTACTGTATCACCTTCGGATATTGAGTCAATCTCTGTATTGAAAGATGCTTCTTCTGCCGCTATTTACGGTTCTCGTGCCGCTGGTGGTGTAATCTTGATCACAACGAAGAGAGGTTCCGGTTCCAGAACCCAGATCAATTATGATGGTTATCTTACCGCCTCTACCATTGCGAACAAGCCCGACATGTTGAACGCTTCTGAGTGGCGTGCCGCTAATAAGGCGTTGGGTAAAGATATCTCTACTTATGATAAGTACAACTCGGACACGGATTGGTTCGATGAGATGACTCGTGTAGGTGTTTCTCAACAACACGCTCTTTCTTTGTCGGGTGGTTCTTCTAAGAGTAATTATCGTGCTTCTGATACTTTCTTGGATCGTAACGGTGTGGCTCGCGATAACTACATGACTCGTCATAGCTTCCGTTTCCAGTTCCAGCAACGTGCTATCAACGACCGTTTACGTATTGGATTAACGGGTGCCGCAACGCTGACGGATATGCAGATGCCGTTTTCTGATGACTATATCTTGGCTTACAATATGCTTCCGGTTTATCCGGTTTATAATGCGGACGGCTCTTATTTCACGGATGCCAACCACAATTATGATCAAGGTAACCCGGTTCAGAACCAAGATCAGAACTATAAGAAAGCAGCTAATAACTACTTCTATGGACAAGGTGATGTACAGTTCTCTATTTTGGATGGACTGACAACCAAGGTGAACCTGTATAAGAGCCGTTTCTCATCTGACTATAGCGAATGGCAAGATCCTCGGAACTCTCGTGGACAGGGTGATACGGGTAAGGCAATCCGTCGTAATAGACTATGGGATCGTAACTTGTTAGAGTGGACCGCTAATTATACGAAAGCTTTTGGCTCGGCAGAGGAGCATAAGGTCGATGCTATCGTTGGTTATTCTTGGGAAAATAACTTGTACGCCGACCAGAAATCGGAGGCTACGAATTTCGCCGTAGGATCGATGGGCGCTGATAATATCCAATCCGGAAACTTGCTGAAGATCGGTAATGTTACTTCCAGCCGGAATGAATATAAACTGATCTCTTTGTTCGCTCGTGCGCATTATAGCTTTAAAGAGCGGTATATGATTACGGCTACGGTTCGCCGAGATGGTTCTTCCAAATTCGGTGCTAACCATAAGTGGGGTACTTTCCCTTCAGTTTCCGCTGCTTGGGGTATCAGCCAAGAGTCTTTCATGAAAGATACGAAGTGGATCAATGATTTGAAATTACGTGCAGGTTACGGAATTACCGGTAACCAAGATGGTTTGAGACCTTATAAGTCATTGGATTTGTATTCAGCTTCTGGTACTTATTATAACAACGGATCTTGGCCGACAGCTTTCCGTCCTTCACAGAACGCGAACCCGAACTTGAAATGGGAGCAGACTGCTATGTTAAATATCGGTTTGGACTTCACCTTGTTCAATAGTCGTTTGAGCGGTACGATCGAATGGTACGACAAGCGTACGAAAGATATGCTTTACAACTATGAGGTTTCTACTCCTACTTACGTATACAATCAGATTCAAGCGAATGTAGGTGATATGAAGAATACAGGTGTTGAGATCTTATTGAACTTAGACGTGATCCGTAATAAGGACTTTACGTGGACAACCTCTCTCAATCTTGCTCATAACAAGAATGAGATCACAAAACTGTCTAATGAATTGTTCTCTACGGGACGTGTTTACGTGGGTGATCCTTGGATTCGCGGTGCTTCAGGTGTGACTTCACACGTAGTTGAGGAAGGTCGCCCGGTCGGACAGTTCTTCATGCTGAAATGTAATGGCCTTGATGAGAATGGTAAATTTATCATTGAGGATATAAATGGTGACGGACAGATCACGGATGATGACCGTACGTATGTTGGTGACGCTCAACCTGATTTGACATATGGTTGGAATAACACATTCAACTGGAAAAACTGGGACGCAAGTTTCTTCTTCCGTGGAACAATTGGCAATAAGGTATTGAACAACCCATTGGCAGCTTACGGTAATAATACATATATCGATGGAACGAATGTAATGGATAACGATAATCTGTTGACATTAAGTGAAAACTCTCGTGTATGTTCTTATTATGTAGAAAACGCTTCATTCTTGCGATTGGATAACTTATCGATTGGTTATACATTCAATACGAAGAAAATCGATTGGTTGGATAAGGCTCGCTTATATGTAGCCGGTCAGAATCTATTCGTGATTACAGGTTATAAAGGATTGGATCCAGAAGTTGAGAATTTCCGTGGTGAGGCTAGCGATGACAACGCAGGTTTGTCTCCGGGTATTGAACCTCGTAACTACATGCCGAAGGCACGTTCATTTACATTTGGTGTTAACTTAACATTCTAATTAAAAAGATAAGCTTATTATGAAACGGAAAACTATATTATCATTTATAACTGGATTGTTTTTATTAGGAGGACTTTCTTCCTGTATGGACTTGGATGAAACAGTATATGACAAGTTGCCCGCTGATGATTTTGGCCAGTCAACGGCCGAGTTGAATGCTTTGATCGGTAACTCACATAATACGATGAAGAAGTTTTGGACAGAGTATATGCATTTGTCCGAATGCTCCGGTTCTATGGCTGTGACTCCGACTCGTCGAGGTGGTGACTGGTATGATGGTGGTCAATACCGGGAAATCTATATGCATACATGGACCTCTCAGACCTCAAGAGTTAAAAGCGCATGGAAAGCGGCCACAGAAGCGATTGGTACTTGTAACGAGGCTATCCGTAAATTGCAGAACTCAGAGATCCTTACCGAAGAGGAGAAGGCTCAAGACGTGGCAGACTTGCGTGGTGTCCGTGCTTTCTGGATCTATGTGATGATGGATTATTGGGGAAATATTCCTTTGCTGACGGAGTTCCACCCTACGGATAAAGTATTCCCGGGGAATTCTTCCCGTCAGGAAGTATTTGATTGGTTGATTCAGGAAGTAGAGGAAATCAAGGATATCTGTCCTCCGGCTACAACTGAGAATTATGGTTCATTTACGCAGGGTGCCGCTTATTCATTGTTGGCAAAACTGTATCTGAACGCTGAGGCTTGGGGGGTTACGTTCTCCGGTAACGCTTATCAGAAAGTTATCGATAACTGTGATAAGGTGATGGCTATGGGATATATCTTAGAGCCTAATTGGAAAGACAACTTCTCCGTGACAAATGAGAATTCAAAGGAGGCTATCTTGGCCGCTACGTTCTCTAGCAGTGATACGGGTAATGATGGAAACGTGAAGAATGAGTTGCACAATAATACGTTGCATTATAAAGATTATCTGTCTTTGGGTATTACCGCTAGTGGTACTTGGAATGGTATTTGCGCTCAACCGGAGTATGTACGTTTGTTCGATGAGGAAGACGCTCGCTTGGACGGTACGTTCTTGACTGGCTTGATGATAGACAAATCAACAGGCAAGCCGATTATGACCGATCATAACAACGAATTGAACCATACGATCGATGTGAACATGATTCCGGGCATGGAATATGATGGAACCAATTGGAGTGCCGTGGAACAGCATGATGGAGCTCGTTGCTTCAAGTGGGAGTTCGCTTCGGATTTGACAAGTTCTATGGGAAATGATTTCCATATTTTCCGTTTGGCGGATATCTATTTAATGAAAGCTGAAGCTTTGTTACGCGGAGGGGGAAGTGTTAGTGAAGCTACCGCTTTGGTGAATACGATTCGTGAGAGAGGATATGGCAATAGCGACCATAATTATGCGACTGTAACTTTGAAGGAAGTACAATTGGAACGTCGTTTGGAATTAGCGTGGGAGGTTTATTCCCGTCAGGATGATATCCGTTTCGGATGTTTCACTACAGGAATGTGGCCGCAATCTAATTGTGAGCGTAAAGCTGATGACTACTTGAAGTTGTTACCTGTATCGCAGGATGCTTGGCAGGTGAATCCGAACTTAAAACAGAATCCGGGTTATGCGGCATTCTCAAAATAAAAGAATCGGATAACTAAGAATAATTTAGGCCATCTCTTACTGTAAGGGATGGCCTTTTTATTGATTTACCATTCACTGTATAACTCCGCTTTTTTGTATACCTTTGCGCCATGAACAAACAAGCGCTACTTTTTTATCCGTTATTAGGGGTGGTTCTTTTGGGGCTTTTTGTTGGGGGGCTGGCGTATGGGGCCGTACCGATTCCTTTGGATCACGTGATGGATATTTTGCTGGGGAAGGGATCTGATAAGATCGCATGGCAGAATATTGTGTTGCAATCTCGTTTGCCTCAGGCTATAACCGCATTATTGGCGGGGGCTTCCTTGGCTACCAGCGGGTTGCTATTACAGACATTGTTCCGGAATCCGTTGGCGGGACCTTCCATATTGGGCATTAGTGATGGCGCTAATCTTGGAGTAGCCGCTATCATGCTCTATTTCGGTGGTACGTTGGAGCAGTTCACGGATTGGCCGATCAGCGGATATATGGCGGTAATCCTCGCGGCCTTTGTGGGGGCTTGCGTGATACTGGGACTGATTATCTATTTTTCGGCAAAAGTGAAGAATAATGTCATGCTTCTGATTATCGGAATCATGATTGGCTATCTAGCTTCTTCGGTTATTTCTATCTTGAATTATTATTCATCTACAGACCGGGTACATGCGTTCGTGATGTGGGGGCTTGGTAATTTTTCCGGTGTATCCTTGGAACAATTACCATTCTTTGGAACTTGTGCGTTAATCGGGCTGTTATTAGCAATCTTGCTGATCAAGCCTTTGAATGCCTTATTATTGGGAGAAATGTATGCTGCTAATTTAGGTATCCAGATCAAACGAACACGGATCGTGATTCTTTTGTGTACGGGAATATTAACGGCTACAACTACTGCTTTTTGCGGCCCCATTTCCTTTGTCGGATTAGCAGTTCCACATATCGCCCGGTTGATGTTAGGCTCTTCCAATCATAAGATGTTGGTGCCAGTTACAATGCTGACAGGTTCCTGCGTTGCTCTTCTATGTAATATGCTGATGGTGGTACCGGGCAGTAATACGATCCTGCCATTGAATGCCGTTACCCCTATGCTTGGGGCGCCTGTTATTATTTACGTAATCGTGAACCGGAAAAATATTCAATATTTTAATTAGTGGCTATGGAACGGATCCCTGTGATAAAGACAAGTGATTTAAGTATTGGGTATATATTGAAAGGCGGACAGAAAAAGCGCGTGCATGATGCGTTGGATCTGAATCTATATCCGGGTGAAGTGACCTGTCTTCTCGGATTAAATGGAGCGGGAAAGTCTACCTTATTGAGGACATTATGTGGTTTTCAACCTCCTCTGGGAGGAGAAATCGAGCTAATGGGGAAGCCGCTGAATTCTTATTCACAAGGTAATTTCTCACGGTTGGTGGGAGTTGTCTTGACAGAGAAGACAAATGCCGGTGGAATAACGGTTTACGAGTTGGTCTCTTTAGGAAGACATCCCTATACCGGCTTTTTCGGACAATTAAGGCAGGAAGATCGCAGGATTATCGAGGAATCGCTTGCTGCCGCCGGTATCGCTCATAAGGCTTATAATTATGTGTCGGAACTTAGTGATGGCGAGCGTCAGAAAGCCATGATCGCCAAAGCGCTGGCACAGCAATGCCCCATCATATTGTTGGATGAGCCGACGGCCTTTTTAGATGTGACAAGTCGGATAGAGACTATGGTCTTGTTACATACTTTAGCGGTAGAGCAACAAAAAGCGATTCTGCTATCGACGCATGATCTTGATTTGGCGATCCAGCTGGGGGATTGCCTGTGGCTGCAAGAGAAAAAACGTCCGATGGCTTGCGGAACGCCGGAAGACCTGATTATGGGAGGAGCGTTTGAGACGTTCTTCAGTAAGGAAGGAATCGTGTTTGATCCGAATACCGGGAAATTGAATACGGTAGCTCCAACAAAGCTTATTGGGGTTGCGGGGGATTTTATGACTTCTTATTGGGTTGGGAATGCCTTGATCCGGAATGGCTTTAAGCCCTCGTCGGTTAGCGAGGATTATATAAGTGTTTATTGTAATGCTCCGGATAGCCTGCGTATTCAGTTCCCTGCGGAAGAGGGCACGAGAATCGTAGGAAGTGTGGCGGAGATGATCTCAATCATAATTCATAAATCATAAGTTATATATGTCAAATGAGATTACATGGCGGCTGGAAAATGAGAATATAGGCCGTTTGTTGGTACATTATGCGATTCCCGCCGTTATCGGGACCATGGTTAATGCTCTTTATAATATCGTAGATCGTATATTTATCGGACAAGGAGTGGGTGCGCTAGCTATCTCCGGATTGACTTTGACTTTCCCGATACTACTCTTTATGCAGGCATTTGGAATGTTGATCGGTGCGGGAGCCGCTACAAGGGTCTCCATTCATCTAGGCCGTAAGGCGAATGATCTGGCAGATAACGTATTAGGAAACGCTTTCACTTTGACATTCATTATCGGAGCCTTGACGATTATCCCCAGTATGATTTTCTTGGATGATTTGTTAATGTGGTTCGGAGGAAGTGAGCAGACGATACCTTATGCGAAAGACTATTTATATATCGCTATCCCGGGTAATTTGCTGGCTACATTAAGCTTTAGCTTTAATGCCGTGATGCGTGCTTCTGGATATCCGAAAAAGGCGATGTTCACGATGATGATCGGTGCCGTATTGAACGTGATCCTAGACCCGATCTTTATCTTCTGGCTGGATATGGGGATACAGGGTGCCGCTATCGCTACGGTGATCTCCATGGCCGCCGGTGCCGCTTTCGTGATGAGTCATTTTATCAGCAAGGATAGTATTGTACGTTTCCATACGAAATATTTCCGGTTGAAAGGTCCCATTATTTGGAATATATTTACGATCGGCATGTCTCCATTTTCCATGCAGCTGGCGGGCAGTGTGGTTGTGGTGATCATGAACCATGCGTTGAAAGAGAATGGAGGCGATTTGGCGATTGGTGCCAGCGGTATTATTTCCAGTATCGCCATGCTGCTGGTTATGTTGATTATCGGTATCGCCCAAGGGATGCAACCGATTGTCGGGTTTAATCATGGCGCTGGGCATCATGACCGGGTATTGGCTACCTTGCGGTTGTCTATTATAGTATCGACCTTGATTACAGGGGTAGGATGTATCGTCAGTTTATTATTCCCTAGACTGATCGTTAGCGTATTCTCGACGGATGCCGAATTGGTGTCGATTACGGACAATGGATTACGTCTGACGATGCTGGTCTTTTTCGTTGTCGGTTCCCAGATTACGATCAGCCAGTTTTTTCAAAGTATCGGTGTCGCATGGAAAGCGATGTTTCTGAGTCTAAGTCGGCAGGTTTTATTCCTGATACCGGCTATCCTGCTATTTCCTCCGATCTGGGGATTGGATGGCGTTTGGCTAGCGCAACCTTTCTCCGATTTCATTGCGGCGGTAACCGCATGGGGCTTTTTATGGTATCATGTTAAAAACGTGAAAAATAAGGGTTAAAGATGAACTTATGTCGATGTTAATTGTATTTTTATTGTATGTATAAAAGTACTTTTATAGACAAACCTTTAAAAATGAGTTAATATGAAGAAGATTGTATTATTGCTCGCCGTTTTATTATTTGGTGCAGGGTCGATGATGGCACAGCAGGACAAGTCAGCGGAGAAAGCTGCGAAGCAGGCTGAGAAAGAAGCAAAGAAAGCAGAGAAGGCAGCGAAGAAAGCTGCGGAGGAAGCCGAGGCTAACGCATTGTTTGAACAAGCGGTGCAAGCTTTGAAGAATAAGGATTTCGTATTGGAAGCGGATCGTATAGAGTTTAAGCGCGGTAGTTTTGTTTATGTTACTCCGAACACGAACTTCGTTTCGGTGAAGGGTGAGAAGGCTACCATTCAGTTAGCGTTTAATACTCCGGCGGCCGGTCCTAACGGAATAGGAGGTATAACGGTTGATGGAACAACTTCCGGTGTACAGATGAAGACTGACAAAAAAGGAAACGTTATGTACGAGATGAATGTGCAGGGTGTAGCGGTATCCGCTAGGGTTACGTTCCGTATGGCGAAAGGTACGAATAAATGTACTGCCACGGTATCACCTAACTTTAATAGCAACCGTATATCCTTTACGGGAAATCTCTATCCTTCGAGCGAGTCGAATGTGTTCAAGGGACGTTCTATTTAATGTAGATACAAAGAATCGTGAAGGCGGACTTTCTTTCGGGAAGCCCGCCTTTCTGTTTATAAGAAGGATGAGATTGGACTATTTCCAAGCATCATTTTGTACCAGATAAGCTTGGCCGTTCTCATCGTTTCCTGCGGTCTGGATCTCTGTCTCGGGAATCGGGAACATCGTCTTAGAAGCGGTTGGAGCGGATACACCATAGAATTTAGTTAGGTATTGCTTCTCATAATTTATATATGCCGTCAATTCCTTGTTCATATAATCACCTCCCCAACGAACCAGATCGAAAAATCGTTGTCCTTCCATCGCAAGTTCCAGCTTACGTTCCATATGAATCGCCTTGATACAAGTTTCCTTGTTGCTGAATGCGGCGTGACTGGATGGATAAGGTTTCACCAAATAATTGGCGGCAGGCGTTCCGTCTTCCAAATAAATGATATTGTCCGGTTTGGCTGCACGTTCACGGATATCGTTTACTTGCTGCATGGCGGCACTTAATTCTCCGTCGTTCGCTAGGCATTCCGCATATAACAATTTACAATCACGTAGGCATAGATATTGTAAATTCATGGCAGAACCGGGAGCCCAGCCGGATGAATAGGTGGAGCCAGCTAATCCGGCATCCTGTTCCGCTTTGCTATAGACATGCTTTTTGGGTAGGAATACCCCACCGCTGCTTACATTTCGTACCCAATCATTAGCGGGCAATCCCCAATCTTTATAAGGAATCTCCATACGTCCTACGGCGAAATCTAGACGAGGGTCTACGGCGATCGTCTTATCATTCTTAGAGATGTAATCATAATCGGTAACACGTTCTGTCACGGATTTTTTATTTCTGTACTCTCCCTCAAGATAAGGAAGCCCATTTTCGTCTACTTGGAATGAGTTTACCAATTCGTAAGAGGGTTGATAAAATCCGCAACATCCACCGGGGCCTGTGTTATGAGGATAATTCAGTAAAAATCCGTAATTCCCGTTATTATTGGCTCCGACAGAGAATTGTACCTCAAAAATAGACTCTTTCCCATTTTCGGTAGTTGCGTTAAAATTTGCGTCCAGATCATCTTGTAAGGCCAATCTCTCTCCTTTAGGACTTAATCCGTTTGCGATAATATCGGCCAAGATGGGTTTGGCGGCTGCCATATCACCTTGCTGCATCAGTATTTTAGCCTTTAACGCTTTTGCCGCTGTTTTCGTAGGACGTGCCACTTCGGTCTGTTTTTCGGGCAATCCTTCAATGGCCGCTTCTACGTCTGCTAAAATATTAGGATAGATATCCGTACCGTTATGAACTTTCGGATCGTTTTCTTCAGCGGCGATCGTCTCATCGATATAGGGCATGCCGGTCGGTCCGAAAATCTTTACCCCTTCGAACATGAATAGGGCACGTAAGAATTTTAGCTCCGCGGTCCGGTAGGCCTTGGTTGTCTCATCCATGTCTGCCGCTTCTTTCATCACATTGAGCGCTAAGTTGCAACGTTGTGCTCCATAATACGCGTCTTTCCACTTATTCAGTAAATAATCGTTTGTGGCGGTGACAGCATACGTCTCTACGGAGTTCAATACGGATTGGTCATTGGATTCGGAGCCTTTATTGGCGTCACCTCCGTATACACCGCCGAATACCCAGTTGAACATATTGTCATATCCGGTCGGCCGGGTCAAACCGGCATAAGCGTTGACCACCAATAACTCAACCCCTTCAGCATTTGTTAATGCTTCTTGGTCAATACTGCCTTGAGGAGCTTTATATAGAAAATCCTCACCGCAAGAACTCAAGGTAAATAAAGCAACTGCGCTTACTATTAATATTTTATGTCTCATAATAGTCGTTTTTATAGTAAATGGATTTAGAAAGTAAAATTCACGCCCAATAAGAATCGCATAGTTGTAGGCCAGCCTCCCATATCGACTCCTCTTTTTAAGTCTACACGTCCGGCTCCGTCGGTGTCAGAATCGCTTTGCCGTAAATAGGCGTTGGTAAACTCTGGGTCCAAGCCTGTATATCCGGTGATCGTAAGGATATTCTCGGCTTGTAAATACAGGCGAAGATTCTGGATACCAGCCTTCTTGAGTAATTCCTTAGGCAAGGAATATCCCAATACGAGATTTTTCAGGCGTAAGAAGGAGGCGTCTTCTACGTAATAAGAGCTAGAATAAGCTCCGGAATAGTTATCTTCCGTATTCAGCATAGGAAGGATAGCATTACTGTTATCGCCATTCAATGTCCATGATTGATCTCTGAGGCGTGAGGATTTATTACCGTTGAAAGTCCAGAAATCGGTAAAATATTTTGTGTTATTATATAAGTCATTGCCGATAGAGAAGTTCCAGAACATAGTAAAGTCCCAGTTTTTCCATGTTAACGTGGCGTTGAGGCCTCCGGTTAAGTCCGGATGAGGAGAGCCGATAAAGGTCCGGTCGCTATCATCCAATTTGCCGTCTCCGTTCAAGTCCTCGAAACGGAAGCGGCCGACATAAGCGGCAGCGTCTGCCTCTGTGATATCACTTTGTCCGAATGGCTTGGTTGCCATAACATCGGCTACGGACTCATAAAAACCATTTTGCTTCAACCCCCAGAATTCAGACACGGCATGTCCTTTTGTCGTACGGGTTACGTATCCTTCGATACGCGTACCGCTAGCCCATAGAGAATAATCGTCAGCTTCCGCGAGTTTCAAGACCTCATTTTTATAATGGGATAAATTCAAGGATAGATCCCATGCCCAGTCTCCTTTTCGGTCACGGTAATTAAACATGAAGTCGAAACCAGTGTTCTTTATATCTCCGAAGTTGATATAAGGGCTTCCGGATTCTCCGGCCATCGAGGTGTAGGCCGCTTGTATCAACATATTGGATGTCTTCTTCGTATACCATTCGAATGAACCGCTGAATTTACCATTCAGGAAGGTCGCGTCCAGACCCAAGTTGACCATCTTGGTCATTTCCCATTTCGTATCAGTGTTACCGTAGGTACTGAGGCGGAATCCGGTTGTCTCGCTATTGTTCGCTCCGGTCATGTCGTAATTCGTATAGGAGGTGCTGGTCGTGAACAAATTAGCGAAATTAGTCGCGACAGGAATCTCTGAGTTACCCGTGACGCCGTAACCCAGGCGCACCTTGAGGTCGCTGATCCAGCCGACGTCGCGCATGAACGCTTCGTTCGAGAGACGCCAGCCGCCCGAAACGGCCCAGAAATTACCCCAGCGGTTGTTCACGCCGAACTTCGAGGAACCCTCGCGGCGGAAGCTCACCGTAGCCATGTAACGGTCTTTATACGAATAGTTGGCACGCCCGAACATCGAGAGCAGGCGCTCGCGGGGATCCTTGTTCGAATCCATCGAGGCACGGCCGTCCGTGAGGTACGAACCCACGCCCATGTCCCACGGGCCGACGCCGTCGACCGGGAAGTCGTAGTTCGACAT
>OJSN01002079.1_pt1 | contig 12277 bp, 10 predicted proteins | sample 1599421 | NCBI WGS metagenome assembly OJSN01 (sample SAMN04168659, study PRJEB22393) | human gut metagenome | biome: human gut microbiome; feature: stool | host: Homo sapiens | collected 2014-05-12
CGTGGAGAGTGGGCGGATCGAGTACGTAAACCCGACCTATGCCCAAAGTTATTTCTTCGGGACATCCGGCGAGAGCGCTATCCGCCAATTCGAATATGGAATGCGGCTAATCCGGAAACATTTCCCTGAGGCGGTATTCACCACCTATTCGGCGGAGGAGCCTTGCTTTACCAGTTGCCTGCCCTATATATTGAAGTCATTCGGCTTCTCGTATGCCTCTACTAAGAACCCGAATACGATGTGGGGTGGCTACGTAAGCGCCTACGGAGGTGAGTTGGTGAATTGGGTAGGGCCGGATGGTACGAGACTTACCACCGTCCCCCGTTACGCCTGCGAGGATTTACAACCCGGCTCTTGCTGGCAATCCATCTCGTGGTTCAATACGGAGGACTACATCCATAAATGCTTGGATGCCGGCATCCAGCACCCGGTCGGCATGTGTATCCAAGATGCCTCATGGAGCCATGGTTGGGATAAAGGCCCTTGGCTGGGACAGGATACGACGGGCTATTATACGCCGACCGCCTATAAGACTTGGCGGAATTACATCCAAGACTGTTCCGTCGGGACTACTCGGGATGATTGGCATTTCTCGCAAGAGGATGTCCTAGGTGGCTTGATGTGGGGAACGCAGGTCATGCAGCGTTTGGCCGGAGAGGTACGGGTAGCCGAGAACGCTATCGTGCGTGCGGAGAAAATGGCGGCTTACGCTCGCTTATACAAAGGCATGGAATGGCCGACTGAACGTATCGATGAGGGATGGCGCACGCTTCTATTGTCCCAGCATCATGATTGCTGGATCGTTCCTTACAATCAACTACAAGGGAAAAAGACATGGGCGGAGACGGTTACGGATTGGACTGGGGTGACCATTCAAAACAGCCGTCAGATAATTGATAACGCCTTGTCCTTATTGAAAGAAAAGGAAGGTGAATCCACGGTGTACGTATATAATACCTTGGCTACCGACCGGAATGAATTGGTGGCGGTGGAAGTCCCCGTCTCATGGAGAAACTCGGATTGGGTGGTTCTTGATAAGCAAGGAAAGAAACAACCGGTTCAATGGTTGACGGAAGACGGCATTTCAAAACTCCTGTTCCGTGCGCAAGTCCCCTCGGCCGGTTATGCCTCTTATGCGATCCGGAAGGCAGAGGATAAACAGTCCGGAACCTTGAAGGCTGAGAGACAGAAAGACGGTACGTTTCGCATGGAAAATGATTTATACACCTTGGTGCTAACCCCCTCTAAAGGAGGTGTAATAGAAAGCTTGAAAGCGAAAGCCGTACGAGGCAAGGAATTCGTGGATAACCGGAATGAACGTGGGTTCAATGAGCTTCGGGGATATTTTATCGATGAGGGTGGTTTCCTTTCCAGTATGGATCAACCGGCTGAGGTGAGCGTGTTGGAGCAAGGGCCCTTATTCGTGAAGGTAGCTGTGAAAGGCAAGATCGGAAAGTATTCATTTACCCAAACGATCCGGTTAACGCAGGGAGAGCCTCGCATCGATATGAATGTTAAACTGGATTGGACAGGAAACCCTCGCATTGGTGAGCCGGGTATCGAATTCCGTGCGGATAATCCTCGTAAGTCATTCTATGACGACCGTTACAAACTTCTGGTATATCTGCCTATCCAGATCGCCAACCAACAGATTTATAAGGATGCTCCGTTCGATGTTTGCGAGAGCCGGTTGGAGAATACCTTTTTCAATCGTTGGGATAGTATCAAGCATAATATCATCTTGAATTGGGTGGATGTAGCGAGCAAGGATAACTCTTGCGGTCTGTCATTATTCACGGATCATACGACCAGCTATGCGCATGGTAAGGATTTCCCATTGGCCTTGAACGTACAATACGCTGGTAAAGGCTTGTGGGGCCGGGATTATATCATAGACCGTCCGACCGAGATCTCGTATGCCGTCTTCTGCTTGAAAAAAAAAAAGGAGAAAAGCCGTATTTGGACACAAAGCGAACGACGCAATGAGCCTTTGGTCGCAACCTTGGGCGGCGATGCTACCTTGACATCCGGTTCCCTTTTCCGGATAGAGAATAATGCCTACGAGTTGGTCTCCATGGTCTATAAAGGTAATGACCTTTACATCCGCCTATTCAATGCCCAAAGCGATGCCTCCCCTAAAACGATAACCTTCCAAGGACGAGACGTGAAAGCGAGCTTGGTGGAATTGGATAACCGTCTGGTTGAGGACTTAACCGTCACCGAGAAGAAAGGCGCCAGTTCAATGCGTCTTTCTATCCCTCGTTACGGGATAAGGACATTAAAAGTAAGCTGTAAGAATATCTAATGTAGAGACGGGGCATGCCCCGTCTCTCTTTATCCCTAATTAATCCCCGTTTCTCTTGCCTCTTTCGGTGGAAAGATGTTATTTTGCATCCCGAATTAAAAGAATAGGCGTTATGTTGAAATTCTTCAAGACATGGACACTCCCTATCTCCATGTTAGCGGGTGCGATAGGGTATTTTGTTTTCGCCAATGTTACTTTTCTGGAGCCTGCAAAGCCGTTCATGTACACTTTAATAGCGTATCTGACGCCCTTTTTGATTTTTGCGCAGTTGCTCTTAACCTTCTGTAAGATCTCTGTCCGGGAATTGATGCCCAGCCCTTGGCATGGTTGGCTATTGCTTATCCAAGCGGTTTCCAGTTTGGTGCTTGCCGCCTTATTGCTCTGGCTGCCAATGAGAGAGGAATACCGGGATGTGTTCGAGGGAGCGATGGTCTGCCTGATTTGCCCAACCGCTACGGCGGCCGCCGTGATTACGGGTAAATTAGGGGGAAGCGCCTCTAGTCTGACTACTTATACCTTATTATCGAATCTATTGGCAGCGATTGTCGTGCCGCTGGTCTTTCCATTAGTGGAACCGCATGCCGAGATTACTTTCTTCGCCGCATTCTTGAAGATCTTGGGAAAAGTCTTCCCATTGCTGTTATTCCCGTTTTTCCTCGCTTTGTTCTTGCGTAGATTCATACCACCTATCCATCGCTTCCTTGCGGGGCTTCGGGATATGGCCTTTTACCTCTGGGCCGTCGCTCTAGCTATCGTGACCGGGCAGACCGTGAAATCCTTGGTTAATAGCGAGGCGGAGATTTATGTAGAAATCCTGATCGCTTTAGGCGGCTTGATAACCTGTATCGCACAGTTTTATTGGGGAAAGCGCATCGGCAAGAAATACAATGACCGTATTAGCGCCGGACAAGCCTTGGGACAAAAAAATACCGTGTTAGCGATCTGGATGTCTTACACCTATTTGAACCCCTTGTCTTCTGTTGGCCCGGGAAGCTATGTCCTGTGGCAAAATATTTTCAATAGCTATCAGCTGTGGAAAAAGAGGAAAAATGAGCTAGAATAATAAATGCGACCCGGAAAAAGGCGGCACACCGAAATAACGATGGAGCCGCCTCATTAACTTTCTTTCCTATCCTCTTATCAGTAAATTGAAGCAAATCCCAAATATGAAATAAGCTATATAGCAGAAAACGGAAACACCTAGAGAAACAAGCAGTTGTTTCATGAAAGACTCTCTGTAATATGATAACAACAATCGCCCCATGGGATATGAATTGTTGATTTGGGTAAAACGTGGTGAATTACATGGAACAGCGTTCGTTACGCTTTGAAGCTATAACCATCATATATTTATCTTAATTGCAGGATATACATTTACGGGGAAAACTTATTGGCTCAAAGGTGATCAAGTTGTCTATTTCAGTATAATAATTATTCATACTTATGGAAAAGGAACAAACGAATGAAAATAGTTGGGAATTTCATCTGACAGATAAGATCGCCCAGCTTTCCAAAATGACCTTGGAAATGCATACGGAGTTTTGGCTTAGTACACTCCAGACATGGTTTCATGGCTATCAAACACCCGAAGAGTATAAAGCGACGATTTGGGGGAGGGAGGTAGACCTATGCATCTCCATCGCTCCCTTGGAGACACCGACCGAGAAATTACCTATCATTGAAGAGAAATCGGCAAAAGGTAAGAATGAGCTGCTTCCCCCGGAACAGCAAGCCTACGTAGACGAACTCAAAAAGAAGATAAAAGCTCTCAAAAAACTCCTGCCGCCTAAGGTGGACGAGGCGTTAGAGCAACGCTATTTGGATTACATGAACGCCGAGAGGATTAAGGCAATCATTCAAGACTGTACCAAGATATGGAGCAATCCGGATTTGCCCGTTGAAGAAAAAATCAGTCAGCTCATTCCTTATAAAATTGAATTATATGACCTTGTGCGTAATGTCCAACTGCCGGATGATTTGATGCGTGCGGATACGAATATTTCAATTACAATGGCCACCATTCAATTCTTTGCGCAAAGCGTAGAGAAAAATGCGAAGAAAAACAAAATAAAAACACCCAAGCAGGTACGTCAATTAGTGAAATTTACCAATGACATCATTACTCGCATGGATGAGGGTCAGAATAAGCTAAACGGCGTTGAGCGAGATATGACTAAGGAAGAGTCTAAAGCCTATGATGCTTATCTTGATATAAAGATTGGAGCAAGGTCTGCCCTTCACTCGTTTGAAAAACGATTGGAGTTATACGAGCGACTTTGGGAAATGCCCTCGGTTTCTATCGGTACTAAGATTGAATGTTTGAATGAGACCATTAAACTAATTAGGAAGCAATGCGGTAAAAACTTGGAGCCCCGTTGTCCGCACGAATCCCTTATCCGGAAACATCTGAAAGCTATTAGTGGCTATATGAATAGGCTGGAAGAGGAAGGGGAAGCGATATGGCAATTGCGCATGGCCGACGAATTGCTCCCGACAGCAAACGCATGGCGGGAAGATTGTGAACTTCCGGCATTGTCCAGAGAGGAGTTTGCCCTCCAAGTAGAATTGCAATCTGTTCATATAGAGACCAAGGAGAAAGAAAACGGCTCCATCCATTACGAACTGGAGCTTTTTTTCCAAGACACGGAAGACACTTTCGCCGGCCACTTCCTATATGCTGATATTGAGGACCATGAGGTGAAGGAGATAACGTTAATGGGATAGTTACATTCTATGTTTGTCCACAAGGATTTGCAAGGTAAAGTCTCTTTACGATACTTTTGGGGCCCGTTCGATTGTAAGCAGGCTCCTTTTTTTGTCGATACCTCCGGCGTATCCGGTTAGGCTGCCATCGCTGCCTACGACACGGTGGCAGGGGATGATGATACTGATCGGGTTATGGCCTACCGCTCCTCCGATCGCTTGCGTAGACATGCTCGGGATACCTTTTTGCCGGGCGATTTCGCCGGCGAGCTCCTTGTAGGTTACGACTTCGCCATAAGGTATTTTGCTCAATAAGTCCCATACCGCAAGTCGGAAAGGCGTATCCTCCAGATGGATAGGAGGGGTGAAGCTGGGAATCTTACCCATGAAATAGCTATCCAGCCACTCTTTGGCTTGCTCGAATATCGGCAGTTCTCTTTCTTGGTGTTCCGCCGATAAAGTGGCGGCAAAATATTTTTGCCCGTCGAACCATAATCCTGTCAGGTGGTCGCCATCGCTGGCTAGGGTTATTTCTCCCAAGGGAGATCGATATTTGTCGGTGTATTGCATGATGTTTATCAAATAAGGGCGTAAGTTAGAAAAATTTTCGAAAGTAGCCAATATCTAAGGGCGGAAATGAGATAAGGAATCCTACTTTTATTTATATTTGCATAGTGAAATTTCGTGAACGGATAATACTTCAACATTTTTAAACAATGATAAAATTATGATCTTAAGTAGAAATTTATCAGAGGCGTTCAATGCCCAAGTTAATGCGGAGATGTGGTCTTCGAATTTGTATTTGTCAATGTCCGTGTATTTCCAGAAAGCAGGGTTGAACGGTTTCGCCCATTGGATGAAGAAACAAGCGGCTGAGGAATTGGAGCATGCTCATAAGTTGATCGATTACGCCTTGGATCGTGGCGGCGATATTACGATCGGCCAGATCAACGTGGTTCCGACAGGCTGGGGAAATCCGTTGGAGGTATTCGAGCATGTTTACAAACACGAGTGCTATGTATCAGAGTTGATCGACAAATTGGTTGATATCGCCGAGGCTGATAAGGATCATGCTTCCCGTGATTTCTTGTTCTGGTTCGTACGCGAGCAAGTAGAGGAAGAATCTACGGCTAAAGAGATCGTGGATCAATTGAAGAATTATGGGGAATGCCATTACGCCATTATGGATCATAGATTAGGAAAGAGATAATAAATTTCCGTCGAGAAATATAAAAAGGCTGTATCTTCACCGGACGCAGCCTTTTTTGTCGTATTTTTACCCGGTAAAGTCAGTAAGGAATACTTATAGATAAATAGAAAATATAAATATGAGATTAAGCGATGTATGGTTTACGGCTCTCTCGGAAAACGAGTCAGGGCAAATGATTACCGTTTACGGGCGGGACGAGTTGAATGAGTTTACCGAATCCGGTAAGTTCAAGGAACGTATCGAGATCACTTGGAAATACGAGGGAGATGGGAGAGGCCTTCCTAGCGATGACCTTGGCGAGAAAATGGAGGCCGTGGAGGAAGCGCTTCGTAAGGCGATGGAAAAGAAAGACAAGCTGGCTATCCTGACGGGTGTCTATACCGGAGGAGGAGAGAAGGTCTGGGTGTTTTACACACGTACCGTGCGTGTATTCGGCGAACGCTTGAATGAGGCCTTGGCTCCTTTCGAATTACTGCCCATCTCTATTTATACCGAGATGGATCCAGATTGGGAAGAATATAAGGATATGTATGAGATGAAAGAGTGGGCGGTGGATTGAGATCCTGTGCTTCGAGTTTGGCGTGAAAGGTATCTTTTTGATTGAAATACCTTCTTTTTCACGACACGGCTCTCTGGCTATAAAAGCCAACGGGCGTAAACGGGGAGCGCGAACAAGCTGCCACCACCGCTTTTTAACACGATAAGCGTCGCTTTTTAACGAATATATACGTATCAACCTACACATATGGCTGTATCAACTCACACATATAGCAGTGTCAACCCACACATATAGTCGCGTCAAGCTACACATATAGTGGCGTAAGCCTACACATATATAGGCATCGGCCCTCGCATGCGGTAGCGTTGGGCATTATTACCGCCTTACGGCCGTAAAACATGAACTAGGGTGAATTATTTCGGCTGGAACGAAAGGCCGTTTTTCAGCAAACAGCTATCAAACAGAGAATTGCTGTTTTTTTCTCTCGAATTTGGAAGCGAGACGCACTTGGGTACGGAATAATCGTTTCTCCGGGACTTCAGATTACAAGTTGTCAAAAAGACAAATGGGCCACTTGTATCTATAGTTCCTCTGCCATTTCCCGATAACCATCGGGGGAGAGACGGTTAATGTATAATTTATGCCTTGTCAGGTGAATAACTTACGGCTTGTCAAGTGAATAACTTACGGCTGGGGGTAGCCGTAAGCTTACGAGTCTGGAAGTGGTTAGTTATTCACTTGGGAAACCTTTCTCAAGTGAGTTGGCCTGTTGATTAACAGGATATAAGACAGCGATTTATATGGCAATGGTTATCCCATGATCTCATCTGTTGGCCGACTTCTATATTTCTGTAGGTCGACTTGTCTTAGGTTGCCGGCTGAAATATAGATGAGCCTGAAGATACCCCCACTGATTATCAGGTGAGCCGAATTTTCTTCTGATAAGGCATTGGACACAAGACTTATAGGCAATAAAAAACCTACAAATCAGCGATTTGTAGGTTTTTGTCCACTTACTCTCTTGTTTTGTTCAGTAGGTTCTGCGGAAAGACAGGGATTCGAACCCCGGGAACCTCTCGGTTCAACGGTTTTCAAGACCGCCGCAATCGACCACTCTGCCATCTTTCCAATATGTTTTGCGATCAAACGTTTCGTTTAATTGCTTTGCAAAGGTAGTCATTCTTTTGGAATATACAAGAGTCTTATGCGCTTTTTTTCTTTTTGTTTATTCTTTTCTTTTAAGAATAGAATGTGTGGGAATCCCCTTTTTATTGCTATTTTTGTAGCAAATAATTTATCAATCAAGTAAAAGGTTTCTATATGAGAAAGTTGAAAAGTTTATGGCTGGTTTCGGTTGTGCTGCTATTAGTAAGCTGCTCGATGTCCGCTAAATCAGATAAATCAAGTGAGGCTGGTACCGCCTCCAAGGGAGAGGTCGTTACTTTGAACAAGGCAGAGTTCTTGCAAAAGGTATTCAATTACGAGAAGAACGCAACGAAATGGGTATATGAAGGTGATAAGCCTTGTATCATCGATTTTTATGCGGACTGGTGTGGTCCCTGCAAGCAAGTGGCTCCTATTTTAAGGGATTTGGCTATCCTGTATAAGAATGATATCGTAGTTTATAAGGTAAATGTGGATAAGGAAAAGGAGTTGGCTGCCGCTTTCGGTATACAAAGTATTCCTACGTTCTTGTTTATCCCTAAGGAAGGACAGCCTCAGATATCGATGGGAGCTCTTCCCCGTGAGGAGTTTGTGAAACAGATCGATACTTTCTTGTTGAAGAAGAAGTAACACGACTTAGTTAATCATCATTTATAGATCGGAAAGCCGTAGAATTTTAGATTTTACGGCTTTTTTAATTGGGAGGGATGCTTTATGAAAGTAGGAATTATCAGATGTATGCAAACAGAGGATTTTTGCCCCGGTACTACTGATTTTAGGATGATCCGTGAGAAAAAGGGAGCCTTTGAGGGCGTAGAGGAAGATATTGAGATCATCGGGTTTATCAATTGCGGAGGTTGTCCCGGAAAAAAGGCCGTATTAAGGGCGAGGGAGTTGGTGAATAGAGGGGCGGATAGTATCGCTTTTGCTTCCTGTATCCAAAAAGGGACGCCGATAGGTTATGCCTGTCCTTTCGCCAAAAGGATGAAGGATGTTATCCAGAACGATTTAGGCGATGGCATCCGGCTGATCGATTATACGCATTAGGAAGATCCGGTAGCTGGTGGAAAAGGCATAAAAAAAGAGGGCATTGAAAAATGTCCTCTTTTTTATTTTGGCATCGCACGAATTATTCAGCGCTTTCAGTTGCCGGAGCTTCTTCAGCGGGAGCCGCTGCGGCTGCTTCCTCAGCTTGCTTAGCAGCTTCAGCTGCTGCCAATTCTGCTTTCTTTTTAGCTACGATTTCTGCTTTTGCCTTGTTTGCTTCTTTTTCTTCTTCCAGACGAGCTTTTTCTGCAGCTTTTGCAGCTTCGCTATCTTTGTCCTTTACAGCCTGAACAGAAGCCTGTTTGTTTTTCAACCAAGCCTGAAACTTAGTTTCAGCAGTAGCTTCGTCGAATGCACCCTTCTTAACACCTTCCAATAAGTGTTTTTTCAAGCAAACACCTTCACGAGAAAGAATGTTACGAGTGGTATCTGTAGGTTGTGCACCTACCTGTAACCAATACAAAGCTCTTTCGAAGTTCAAATCTACTGTAGCAGGATTAGTGTTCGGATTATAAGAACCTATCCTTTCAATAAATCTTCCATCACGTGGAGCCCTGCTGTCTGCGATCACGATTTGGTAGAAGGCGTAACCTTTACGACCGTGTCTTTGCAATCTAATTTTTGTTGCCATGTTTGAATAATTAATTTAAGCTGTTTGTATTAGCGGGTGCAAAGATAGGAGTTTCTGTTTATAAAACAAGCGTTTTGTTGGAAAATATGTGGATGCTTCTGCTTTTTTTAAAGGTAGTTTAAGGGATTAGTCCCTTATGCAATTGGTTGCCGACACCGTCGGCAATAATGCTGACGCTGTCGGAAATATTGCTGACGGCGTCGAAAATATTGCCGACGGCATCGGCAACCAATTTCTTCCTAGTCTTGCCCCGGAAAGATCGTATGAAATCTCCTGTACATCCCTAATGAAAGGGATTTTTCTTATCTTCGCGGCTTCATTATATTAATGTATTAAAATAAACATATGATTTCAGTTGACGGACTAACAGTAGAGTTTGGTGGAAGCGCCCTTTTCTCGGATGTTTCTTTTGTGATTAACGAGAAAGATCGTATCGCCTTGATGGGTAAGAACGGTGCCGGTAAATCTACCTTGTTGAAGATATTGGCCGGCGTGCGGGAGCCAAGCCGTGGAAAAGTGTCCGCCCCTAAAGATACCGTGATCGCTTATTTGCCGCAGCATTTGATGACGGAGGATGGCCGTACCGTTTTCGAGGAGACGGCGCAGGCTTTCGCCCATCTGCACGAGATGGAGGCGGAGATCGCCGAATTGAATAAGCAACTGGAGACTCGTACGGACTATGAGTCGGATAGTTATATGGAGCTGATCGAGCGGGTCTCTACCTTGAGCGAGAAATTCTATTCCATAGAGGAGATCAATTACGACGCCGATATAGAGAAAACCTTGTTGGGACTGGGTTTCAAACGGGAGGATTTCGACCGGCAAACCAGTGAATTCAGCGGTGGCTGGCGTATGCGTATCGAGCTGGCGAAACTACTGTTGAAGAAACCGGATGTCCTTTTGCTGGACGAGCCGACGAATCACTTGGATATCGAGTCTATCCAGTGGTTGGAGGATTTCTTGATCGATAACGGTCAGGCCGTAGTGGTGATCAGCCACGACCGTGCGTTCGTGGATCATATCACGACTCGTACGATCGAGGTGACGATGGGCCGGATTTATGATTATAAGGTAAACTATAGCCAATACTTGCAATTACGGAAGGAACGTCGTGAGCAACAACAGAAGGCTTATGACGAGCAACAGAAGATGATCGCCGAGACGAGAGAGTTCATCGAGCGTTTCAAGGGCACGTACTCCAAGACCTTGCAGGTGCAGAGCCGTGTGAAGATGCTGGAGAAACTGGAGATCTTGGAGGTGGATGAGGAAGATACCTCGGCTTTGCGCTTGAAGTTTCCGCCTTCGCCTCGTTCGGGCTCTTATCCGGTGACGATCGAGAATGTCTCGAAAGCGTATGGCGATCATACGGTTTTCCGAAACGCTAATCTGATGATCGAGCGAGGGGATAAGATCGCTTTCGTCGGGAAGAATGGCGAGGGTAAGTCTACCTTGGTGAAGTGTATCATGAAAGAGATCGAGCATGAGGGGACGTTGACGCTGGGGCATAACGTGATGATCGGTTATTTCGCCCAGAACCAAGCCTCCCTGCTGGATGAGAATCTTACGGTTTTCCAGACGATAGACGATGTGGCGCAAGGCGATATCCGTAATAAGATCAAGGATCTGCTGGGTGCGTTCATGTTTGGCGGCGAGAACTCGGCGAAGAAGGTGAAGGTGCTTTCCGGTGGCGAGCGCACACGTCTGGCCATGATTAAGCTATTGTTGGAGCCTGTGAACTTGCTGATTCTGGATGAGCCGACAAACCATCTGGATATGAAGACGAAGGATATCTTGAAGCAGGCGTTGCTTGACTTTGACGGGACGTTGATCGTCGTATCCCACGACCGTGATTTCTTGGATGGGCTGGTCTCTAAGGTCTATGAGTTCGGAAACCAAAAAGTGACGGAGCATTTGGAAGGCATCTATGAGTTTATGCAGCGCAAGAAGATGGAGAATCTGCGTGAGCTTGAGCGGAAGAATTAAATCCTCCACCCAAGCGTCAGCATAATATCATACGTGGAGCTATCTATATCTTTATGATACTTATAATGGGTACGGCGGGAGAAATAACGATTTCGCAACGCAATATTCCATTTATGCTTGGACATATAGGCTAAGGTGGTGGAAAATACCGTTAAACGTGCGTTGCCGGCATCGCCTTGTACGTTTAACTTTGTAGGGTCCACCGCATTCCAGTCTATATCCGGCTCGTATCCTTTCCATGTGAAGATATGGTAGTTCTCCAAATCGATCAAGAACGCCCAGCGTTTATCGTAGGCCAATCCGGTAAACGCTTTCACGCTATAACCGCTTCCCAGATTATAATCTCTCTCTTCCAGCCGGAGGTAATCGGAGATGCTTGCGCCCAAGGCGACTCCTGTTCCGTATAATTCGGCGTAAACATCTACCTTATTGTCCGGCGTGCCTCTTTTGTAATAGATCAATCCACCACCGACCGCCGCCGCTTCCGATATGCGGTAGGGAGCTACCGTTTGGGAACTATTGGATTTTAACTCGGAATCATAGTAGTCGAAATGCTGAAAGATTCCAGCGGCCAGACTACGAGGGCCTTTACTCCAGACCTGTTTCCCCCAGATAGCCCCAACGGCATTGACTTGGCTGATGAGCGGCTGGCTCGAAAAGAAATCGAACCCGGCCTTCAACTGAAACCATTCATAGGGCGAATAGAAATCATCATTGAAAGGATCTCCATCATCC
>OJSN01002092.1_pt1 | contig 12217 bp, 11 predicted proteins | sample 1599421 | NCBI WGS metagenome assembly OJSN01 (sample SAMN04168659, study PRJEB22393) | human gut metagenome | biome: human gut microbiome; feature: stool | host: Homo sapiens | collected 2014-05-12
TACACACCCTGTGCCGTAAATTACGCAAAAAACTGTGCAGACGAACGGTGTGAGAGCTGTGCAAGGGGAAGCTTTACGCAAGAAATAATTGACGATTCGGCAAAAAACGATTATGATAAAAGTAAATACATATCGGAGATGAAAAACCATGTCACCTTTGCCGAAGAACGACAAGCCGATCGATATCACGCAAATCGCGCAGGCGCTTGGCGTATCCAAGGCAACCGTGTCCCGTGCCATATCCGGCAACGGGCGCATCAGCGCAGCAACCCGCCAACGCGTGCTGGACTATGTAAAAGAGCATAACTATACCCCCAGTATGATGGCGCGCGGGCTGGTGAAGCGCTGCTCCTACAATATTTCGCTGGTGATTTCCACGCAATTTTCCGACTTTGAGCTGCCCTTTTTGCGCAAGGTGATGCGCTCTGTCTATCAGGTTGCCGGGGATTCCGACTACGATGTCCTGCTGACACTGGTGGGCGAAAACGAAACCCGTCCTGTGGAACGACTGCTGGATAACCGCAAAATCGATGGTCTGATCTTGACCCGCACACTGGAGCGTGACCCCTTGATCCCGCTGCTGAAGGCGCGCAAGGTATCGTTTGTCGCCATCGGTCAGCCGGAGGACGATCAGGTACTTTCCGTTGACCATGACCAGGTGGGCGGCTGCCGTGAGATGACTAGTCTGCTGCTGATGAAGGGCATGAAGCATATCGCGCTGCTGGGCGGCAGTATGCTGTACACCGTCAACCAATCCCGATTGGAGGGCTTCCGGCAGGCTTATGTCAAGATGGGGCAAAAAATTGACGAAAGCCTGCTGTTTTTGGAGCTGGAAAGCGACGATTTGCGCATGGAGGCTGTGCAGCAGGCTGTAGAGCGCGGGGCGGATTGCATCCTGTGCATGGACGAACGGCTGGCACAGCTGACGCTGAATATGCTCAAGCAGCTGAACCTGCGCGTGCCGCAGGATATCCGGCTGGCGTCGCTGTATGATAATGAGAATCTGGTCAATACCGTGCCGCCCATCTCCGCCGTGCAGTTTAATGCGGATATCCTCGGCTTAAAAGCAACGCAGCAGCTGCTGTGCGCCTTGCAGGGGCAGCCTGTTGAAACCCGCATGGAGCTGGGTTACCAGGTAAGCCTGCGGGAATCGACGCAGACGTGAAATCCGAGCGCATACCGAGGGGTGTGCGCTTTTTTGTCTGACCCATCAAACCGTGTACATTTTCAGGAAAATGTACAAAACAGGGCAAAATAAAACAAAAAGTCCCGAATTGCAGATACAAGCAATTCGGGACTTGATAGGATTTATAGAAGAACCTTAACTGTCAGGTCTTTCCAATTCCCCGGCCAAAGTACGTAACCACGCGAATTTCGATAGGCGCGAGCCTGTTCGTAATTCAACTTAATGGTTATACTCGCTGGCAAATCAGCTGCGAGGCGACTTGATGGCTGCCTGTGCGGCACTATAAAAAAGGAGTGCAATGGAAGCAATTCTAATTTCATAAAAATAATGAGCTAAATATAAACCTCCACTTTCAAATCTGTCCATGCTGCCTCTCTGAATTGTGTAGGCATTTTGTTGGCCTTTCTGTATGCCTTTGCCTGATCGAATGTAATGGTAAAAGTGAGGATTGGCGAGGTTCTAATATTGCACAAATCCGATCTTTCATTTCTCGTGACCTTTTCACCAAAGTTAAGCTTCCAGCGATAAGAATAGTCTTCAAACGGTGTAACAACTTCAACGAAACGATCAATAAGGTTGTCTGCAATCTTCGGTGTCGATATATCCACAAGTTCTTCCAGTGCTTTTTTTATATGAACGACATTCATTTCTTTTCTTGCTTCGCCTATTCCCGGTGCTCCATTGAGTTCACTTTCCAATTTTTCTATTTCTTTATCAAGCTGTGCGACCATTTCCTTATATTCATCACGTGTCAAATCGCCGTCTGCATACATTATGCTAAAATTTTTCTTGCGCTTTTTAAATTTCTCGATTTTTTCATTTAGAGAACGACGCCTTTCTTCATTATTACCTGTCATACCCTTTTGTGCATTTTCAATCATAACACAAGCTTTCAACACGGCTTCTTTTTGATCACCCCAAAAGCGATCAAAAATCATCTTTGCCATCAATTCAAGTTTCCATTCTGGAATACTAATTGCATCACAGTAATTTGTTTGCTCCATACTATTCTCAATAACAAATTGTCTTGATGGATTTTGAGTCCGCACAACACATTGATAGCCGAACACTTTTATTCCATTTGCTAATGTTCTCCAGCAGAATCGCTTATATGCACCGCCGCAACGACAACGAATTTTCGTTACCCATAACAATCTTGGAGATTGTGTACCTTTGCGCCGTTCTTCACCATTTGGCATCCTAAACTTTGTAATCTTTCCTTTTCTAATGCTCTCGCATTTTGTCCAAAGTTCCTCACTGATAATAGGTTCAAAGTCACCCTTCACATATTCAATATTATCCTCATTAAGATTATTGATTCGCTTTTTCTCAAGATAGTTATTGACTGTTGATTTTCGATAGCCAATCATTCCCATATATGTTTTATTACGCAGAATTCGGCTCACCTTTGCACAAGACCAGCAAACCTTTCCCCGTCCATCTTTACACCCAAGTTTCCCCAACTCATTGACTATTTTTTTCTCGCCGTATCCTTTCGAATATAAATTGTAAATTGTCCGAATCGTCTCTGCCTGCTCATCATTAATAACATAAGTGGCTCCCACCCTGTCGTAACCGATAATATTACCATTTCCATAAAGGACATGATTGGCACGACTGGTTGCTTGGCCTGCCCGAACACGTTCAGATATTTTCCGGCTTTCTTCCTGCGCCATTGTTGCCATTATGCTTAACCGCAATTCGCCATCGCCATCCATTGTACGAATGTTATCAGACACAAAGAAAACCTCTACGCCATAATTTCGCAAATCTCGCGTAATCATCAAGGTGTCGACTGTGTTTCTGGCAAAACGGCAGACTTCACGGGTAACAATCAGATCGAATTTTCCATCCTTTGCATCCTCAATCATGCGCATAAATGACGGACGCTTTTTTGCCAGTGTACCCGTAAGCCCTTCATCAATATAGCGGTCAATTACTTTCCAGTTTGGATGATAGTTCAGCTGATCCTCATACCATTGCATTTGGTTTCCAAGTGCGTCAATCTGTGCCTCGTGCTGTGTAGACACACGGCCATAAATCGCCACCTTTCGTTCCCTCTCTGGATCAAGTGCAGTGTTACCAAATAAGTATGTCTGTGCAAATGAATTCATATCAGCACCTCCTTTCCGAATAGTATAGCCTTTGTCAATCTTTAACTGTAGGCTGACAAATCAGCTCTCATCAGACTTGACAACCGCCTTATTTTTTGCTTTTATCCTGTTGTATAAGTGGGCATCAATAGTTCCTTGGTCATACAGCATATCAATCAGCGCTAATGCTATATCCGTACTGTCAATTTCAACTTCCTGCATTAAAATTTCTCCTTTCTGTTTCACATTTTGATTTCACAAGCATAGCGGCCACTTGTGGAAAACAAGTGACCGCCATAATCTGAAATCAAATTGTACGTCCTATTCGACACTACTTCCCGGACATACGAGGGCGAACCACCGACCCGGCTGCTGGAAACAGCTCCCACTTCCTGTACCACATTGTTGGCAGTACCGCCGACGCCTTGAGAGCATCGCCACGGTGCGTATCATGATTGCTGACCCTTCGCTTGAGGTATGTGTTCCACGCCCCCTTTCCTGCCTTTTGCACTTGTGCAAGCTACACAAAACCACAGCCGGATTCTTTTGCAAGATGTAGAAAGTAGGCGGAGAGTGTTGACAAAACAGGGGAATTAGAGTATAAAGAAATCACAGCAAAAACGTTTTTGGAACACAGCGGTATACACGGTACCGAAAACGGTTTTGGTTGAAAAGAGAATCGGGAGTGAGCAGGCATGGCAGTTTCGATCCGCGACATTGCACGGGAAGCCGGAGTCACGGTCGGTACTGTTTCCCGCGCACTCAACAACTACCCAGATGTCAGCCCTACCACACGGGAGCGCATCGTGGAGACCGCGCAGCGGCTGGGGTATCGCCCCAACCAGATGGCGCGCAACCTTTCCTCCAAGCACAATCACAATATCGCGCTGGTGCTTTCCGGCTTTCTGGAAGAAGAGCTTATCAACGATTTTGATGCACTGCTGATGAAAGGCTGCTTCCACTACACAGTCAACAACGATGTGGAAATGTCCATTCAGGTTATCAACACCAAGATCCAGACCGAAAAAAGTTTTGAACAGCTCTGCTATGAGCACAACATCGCCGGCGCGATCCTGATGGGTTTGAGAACCAACGACCCTTACTGCGAACTGCTGGCGAAAAGCAAATACCCCTGCGTGACCATTGATATTGAGGTTCCCGGTCCGAATGTCAGCTGTGTGATGATGGACGACATCAAAGCGTTTGACGAGCTGACCCAATACCTCATCGACAAGGGACACCGCAAGATCGTGGTGGTACATGGCCGCAAGCTGGCTATGGTCAGTATGCAGCGCCTTGTGGGTGCGTACCAAGCTATGCAGCGCAATGGTTTGGAGCTGCCCCGCGACAACATCATCTACACCAACTTCGGGCGGGAGGAAGCCCGCGACGGTGTGAAGGAATACTTCCGAACCCACAGCCCGGACAGCGCCACGGCGTTCCTCTGCATGAGCGATATGCTGGCCATTGGCACGATCGAGGGGCTGAAAGAACTGGGCTATAAAGTGCCAAAAGACTACTCGGTCGTAGGCTTCGATGGGTTGGAAGTCACCAACTACACCGACCCGGCTATTACCACCATTGACCAGAACATCCAGCAAAAAGGCTACGAGGCTACTCGCCTACTGTGCGATATGATCCGCGGAAAGCGCAAGGCGCAGCGGCTGGTATTGCCCCACACCCTGACGGTGCGCGACAGCGTCCGCCCCCTATAAAACCGAAATCAGCGGTTAAGGCCGCTTTTTTCAGACAGAGATACAAAAACGTTTTTGCAGTAACTTCTTAAACCAAATTTCGCTGCAAATATTTTTTAACCGCGAAACAAAAACGTTTTTGCAATAACTTTTGGAACATTTGGTGCAACCGCACCGTGTTAATAAAACAAAAAAGCACAAAAGTAAAGGAGAAACACTATGAAAAAGAAGCAACTGTTCGCAGGCGCTCTGGCCGCTGCCATGATGACCGCCAGCCTGGCCGGCTGCGGTGGCGCTGCATCCTCTGCTGCAACTTCCACAACCGGCGGCGATACTGCCGGTAGCACGGCATCCGCTGATACCAACAGCGGCGTGGTGGAAGTCACCATTCCCTCCTACAAAACCGGCGAGAACGCCGGTGCGGCCTTCTTTGTGCCGCAGGTCGAGCGTTTTAACGAGAAGTACGCCGGGAAGTACAAAATCAATCTGGAGAGCGTACCCCAGGATAGTATTTTCAATGACCGCTTAAAGCAGCTGGCACAGCAGAACAAGCTGCCGGTGCTGGTGGAGGGCGGTGACCCGGACTGGGTCAAGAACGTCGTTATCCCCAACGGCCTTGCCTACGACTTGACCGACTGGATCGACGCGACCCCCGCCATCAAGGATGTCCTGATTGACGACAGTCGTGAATACTGCTCCAATGAGGATGGCAGAGTCATGACTATGCCTCTGGCAACGGTACGTCCCATCGGCTTCTTCTACAACTCTGATATGTGGAGCACCGATGCTGACATCAGCGCTATGAGCATGGACGAATTTGTTTCCGCGCTGGGCGACCAGAAGATTGCCTTCTCCACCGCCGAGAACGGCTGGGTTTCCGCCTTGTTCCTGACTGCGCTGGTGGCCGAGGAAGACGGTGGCGTAGAATGGCTGAAGAGTGGCACCGAGACCAAGATCACCGACTTCAACCAGCCCTGCTTCATCAACGCTGTGGCCAAGCTGCAGAATCTGCTGCAGAACAACGCAGCCTCCAACTCGGTAGGCGCAGCCTACGCGGATGCCGCCAACGCTTTCATGAGCGAGCAGGCCGCCATCATTGCCAACGGTCCTTGGATGTCCTCTGACTTCGAGAGCTCCAACTCCGACAAGTGGTCCAACGGCTTTGACGGCGCGAAGGTCCGTGCCTCCCTGTTCCCGGGCGACATCGGCATTGCCGACACCGCCACTTTCGGTGAGTGGTGGATCTCTGCTTCTGCCCCTGAGGATGAAATTGCCCTTGCAAAGGCTTTCCTTGAGTTCATTTACAGCCCCGCTGAGCTGGAAGCCTACATGCTGGCCGAGGGTGGCGACACACCGAAGCTGACCTACTCCGACGACTTCAAGGCAAAGCAGGGCGAAACCCAGGTGCTTGCTGATCTGGCAGCCGACACCACTACTGATACCGTGTTTGTCCCCCGCATCCTCGATGTGATCCCTGCCTCCGTTGCCAACACCGAGTTTGGTAAGCTGCTGCCCAGCCTGGCCGACGGCACCTGCACCCCGGAGCAGTTTGCCCAGTGGATGAGTGACAAGGCCGCGGAAGCCAGCGCCGAGTAATCCGCGCAATCCGCGCAAGAACAATATGTAATTCAATGCGTGTCGCCGTCCCGTTGCATACGGCGGCGGCACGCATTTTTTGAAAAGGAAGGAGCTGCAAAGCCATGAAAACCGCCCCGAAAAAAGCAACGCGCATCAAGGCGGGCCGCATCCAGCGTGCAAACTACAAATGGATCTATCTGTTCCTGCTTCCCACCATCGTGATCTTTGCGATGTTCTATTTGATGCCCATTGCGCAGGTATTTGTGACGTCGTTCACGAAATGGGATGGCTTCAACGCACCAAAGTTCAACGGTCTGACAAACTATATCAATCTGTTTACCAACAGTTCGTTCCTCATTGCGTTGAAAAACCTGCTCTGGTGGTGCGTGATTGCCCTGACGCTGCACGTCGGCTTCGGCACATTGGTCGCTTTTGTACTGTACCAGCGCCCCCACGGCTGGAAGTTCACCCGTACAGTGTTCATGATCCCCAACGTCATCAGTGCGGCGGCCTGGGCGATGATCTACAAATTCATTTTCAACAATGATTTCGGCATCCTGAACTCGGTCATCCGCGTTTTTAACCCGAATTTCAACGTCCAGTGGTTCTACAAATCGCCGTGGGCGTTCTGGGCTGTTACGTTCACCTGGCTGTTCTATGCAGTCATCGTCACGTTGGTCGTGCTGGGTGATTTGATGAACATTCCGAAGGAACTGAATGAAGCCGCCCTCATCGACGGCGCTACCGGCTGGCAGCTGATCCGCTATATCCAGCTGCCGCTGTGCCGTGCATCCATCGGCACCAGCGTCATTGCCTCGCTGACATCCCGTATTGCCATGTATGAGCAGATTGCCCTGACGACATCCGGCGGTCCGGGCGACGACACGATGAGCCTGCCCATCATTCTGGTCAAGGGCATCATGGACTACCGTTACGGTTACGCCAACGCGGTGGGCGTGGTCATGTTTATCATCGGTCTGATCGTGCTGGGCGTCGTAAACAAGCTGTTCCGCATGGACGAAGCTAATTACTGAGAAGGAGGCACACCATGAAAATCAAATACAAGCCTTGGGCAAAGGGTTTGATGTACCTTGTGGAGGCCGTCGTCATTATCCTCTCTGTGTTTCCCATTCTGTGGGTCGTTATGTCGTCCTTCAAGACGAACGGCGAAATTTTAAGCTCACCGCTGGCGCTGCCCGCCCACTTCTCGCTGGATACCTTCATTGAAATTTTCCAGAAGTACAGCTTCCCCACCTACTTTTTCAACTCGCTGCTGGCGGCGGGCGTCTCGACGCTGGTTTCGCTGCTGTTTTATGCCATGGGCGCGTATGTCATTGCCAAGTTTGAGTTTCCCGGTCGCAAGCTGCTGTTTGCGCTGTTCACCATCACGCTGCTTGTGCCCAGCCACAGCAAGACCCAGCCCATCTTCTCGCTCATCATGAAACTGAACCTTTATGACAGCATCTGGGGCGTCACCCTTGTTTACCTGTCTGCCGGTATGGCTATGTCCATCTTTGTGCTGAAAGCCGGCTTTATGGCGATCCCCAAAAGCCTGGACGAGGCTGCGACACTGGACGGCGCAAGCTTCTTCCGCACGTTCTGGACCATCAACCTGCCGCTGGCAAAAAGCGCACTGGCGACTGCCGGCATCCTGATGTTCCTCGGCAACTGGAACGAGTACTACTTTGCCTCGCTGCTGACCGTTTCGGACTCGCAGCGCACACTGCCCATCGCGCTGGCGTTCTTCACCAGCGAATTTTCCTACAACTACACCCAGCTGTTTGCCGCGCTTACCATTGTCATTCTGCCCGGCATCATCCTGTATGCGCTTGCACAGGATCAGGTGCAGGCCAGCGTGGCCGCTTCCGGTGTCAAGGGCTGATGGAAAGGAAACCCGCCTATGAAATATGATCTCGAACCCCGCGGCTGGATCGTGGCAGAGGAAACCTTTGACCCGTGCCGCACCGCCAAATGTGAATCCATCTTTGCCCAGGGCAACGGCTATATCAACATCCGCTGCGCGCTGGAGGAGGGTTACCTTGATACCTACCGCGGCGCTTTTATCACGGGCACATTCAATAAGGCTATGCCCGACGAAGTGACCGAGCTGCCCAACCTGCCTGACGTGACTGCTATGGAGTTTATCGTCAACGGTGAACGCTTCGCCATGGATCAGGGTACGCTGCAAAGCTACCTGCGCACACTGGATCTGCACACCGGCGAAGCAACGCGCACCGTGCAGTGGAAAAGCCCTGCCGGGGCAGCGCTGGAACTGACCTTCCGCCGCTTTGTTTCGCTGGATAATGAGCATATTGCCGCGTTCTCGGTGGAAGTCACACCGACGAATCAGGATATCGAGCTGGTCGTCAATAGCGGTATCTCGACCCGCAACAGCAATACCGGCTCTCAGCACTGTGTGGAGGGCGAAATGCGGATGCTGCCCGGTGGCATCCTGCGCCTGATGACCCATACGAATGAGAGCAATGTGCCGATCAGTGTACACTGTCTGCACAAATTCAGCGCAGAACCCTCCGAGTCGCTGCCAGTCATTGAGCGCCGCCGCTTTGTGGGGCGCTACACGTTCCGGCTGGCAAAAGGGCAGACGCTGCGCATCGAAAAGCTGACCTGCTACCACACAGGCCGTGACCTGCCGTTTACGGTCTACGGTCAGCAGCGCGGCACAACGAACCCGGACATCGTTGCCGCTGCCGGTGATGCGCTGGCGGCAAAGTTTGCGGATACCGGTTATGACGCTCTGCTTGCAGCCTCCGCCAAAAAGTGGGCAGCTTACTGGGCAGAGCAGGATGTGCAGATCGAAAGCGATGACAGCTTTGACCAGCTGGGTATGCGGTTTGCGCTGTATCACCTGAACATTATGATCAAGCGCGATGATGACCGCGTTGGCATCGGTGCCAAGGGCATGACAGGCGAGGGCTACAAAGGTCATTCTTTCTGGGATACCGAGATGTTCCTGATGCCTTACTACCTGTTGACTGACCCCGCCGCCGCCAAGACCCTGCTGGGCTACCGCTGGCGCAGCCTGCCCGGCGCGTTCAAAAAGGCCAGCGAGAATGGCTATCAGGGTGCTATGTTCCCCTGGGAGAGTGCATGGCTGGACGACGGCGAAGTAACGCCGCTTTACTGCGGTGCGGATATCGTCACCGGCAAGAGCAGCCCGGCATGCAGCTCAGGCCCGCGGCATCGCTCGACAAGCAGCTGCACGATAGCCAGCTGCACGGCATCGCGTCGTAATGAGACGGCGCTCCACGGCCCGCCGGGGATCATCCGACATGAATTCAGGGTTAAATCAGGGGGCGTGATGCGGGACTTGTTCGCCGATGTTGGATACAGTGGAAGGCATGAGTGAGTTGCAAAGAATTCGGGTGGTCATCGCCGACGATCAGGAACTGGTGCGAGCGGGATTCGCAATGGTGATCGGATCCCAGCCGGACATACAGGTGGTCGGGCAGGCGGGCGATGGCGCCCAGGCGGTGTCGTTGGCCGAATCGCTGCACCCCGATGTGGTGCTGATGGACGTGCGCATGCCCGGCATGAGCGGGATCGAACTCCAGCATGAGATGAAGTTGCGCGGCGACACGCTCCCCATCATCTTCATCTCGGCCCACGGCGACATCGACATGGCCGTGAAGACGATGAAGGACGGTGCGGACGACTTCCTCTCGAAGCCCGTGACGCCCGAGAGGCTTCTTGATGCGATCGAGAAGGCCGTGAAGCGCGACGCGAGGATCCGCACGGAGTCCGCGGCGCTCGAGCAGGCCAGAGCGGCCTTCCGCAGGCTCTCGGCGCGCGAGCAGGAGGTGGCCATGGGCGTGGCGCGCGGGCTTCTCAACAAGCAGATCGCCTATGAGCTCAACATTTCAGAGAAGACCGTGATTGCGCACAGAAGCTCGCTCTGCAAGAAGCTCGGCGCGAGGACAGCGGCCGACATCACGCGCATGCTGATGACGATCGATCCCGACGCGATCACGGGCGCGCCCGCACCCGCCGACGGAGAGTGAGCCCGGGGATCCCCTTCCCTTTCGATTCCTTCGGCTTTGCTGAATCCGGACAAAAAGAGAGCCGCTTCGACGACCTGTGCGTCGAAGCGGCTCTTTGTTTTCGTGGGCCTCCGGTCCTGCCTGCCCGTGAGGCGGGACCGGAGTCAACGGGCCGTTAGAGGAGAATCGGCTCGTAGTAGCCCGCGAAGAGCACCGAGGCGCGAAGGAGAAGCGCACCGACGATGCCGAGCACCGCGCCCACGGCGACAACCTTGTGGCTGCGCGTCGTGAGGTTGATGGCGAACGGGATGAGCGAGCCGCAGAGGACGGCGCCCACGAGGAACATCATGGCCTGCGGACCGGAGAGCAGGGCCTCAGCGCCGGCGCGGGCGGCGGCGGAGGTGGAGCTCGTCGCGACGTGCACGAAGGCGAAGATCGTGAAGAGCTCGGCGGCCTCGACCCAGAGGGACGTGCGGCGGCTCCAGAGGACCTTTTCATGCGGGATGCGGCCCGAGATCGCGAGGAGCTCGATGCAGCCCATGGCGCTGGCCATGCCGGACATGATCCAGAGCAGCGGGATCAGGGCCGTGTTCCAGAGCGTGACGCCGACGGCCTGCGTGAGCAGGAAGCCCGAGTAGATCGTGGCGGCGACGCCGACGGCGGCGGCGATCCAGTTGAACCAGTCGCCGGCAACGAGCTTGCGGCAGCACTCGCCCTTGAAGATCACGCCCGCGAAGACGCAGGAGTAGAAGAGCGTGAGGCAGCACTGCACGACGAGCAGGCAGATGCCGATGAACATCCAGCTGCCGAAGTTGAAGCTCATCTCAAGCAGGGCCGAGATGGCGGCCATCGGCAGGTTGAGGATGCGCGTCAGATGGCTGACGACGAGAAGCGTGCCCACGATGCCCGTGATCGTGCAGACGTAGACGAGCGCCTTCTCGCGCACCCAGTTGTTGAGGAACATCCCCATGCCCGAGAGACCCACGAGCCAGAGGAAGAGCGCAATCGTCCAGCCCCAGTGGGCGGCCTGGACCTGCGCGGTGAAGTCGGAGAGATCCATCATTTCTGCACCACCACATAGAAGTTCGGTTTGGTCCCGTGGCTCTCAAGGAGCGTCTGGGTCTTGGAAGAGGCGATCTTGCGGGAGATTTCGGACTGCGGATCGAGCGTGTCGCCGAAGAGGCGCGCGCCCGCCGGGCAGGCCGTCACGCAGGCAGGCAGACTGCCGCCCTTGATGAGCTCCAGACAGCCCTCGCCCATGCACTTGCTCGGCAGGCCCGTCTTCGGGTTGGACCAGCGGGCGTCGTACGGACAGGAGGCCACGCAGTAGTTGCAACCGATGCAGCGCTTCGGATCGTTGCGCACGAGGCCGTTCTCGTCATAGTAGTTGGCGCCGAACGGGCAGGTCGTGACGCAGGGCGCTTCGGAGCACTGTTGGCACTGGACGAGGAGCTGCATCGGACGGTTCTTCTCGACCTTGACCTGACGGATATTGTTGCACACCGTGTTCCAGGCCGGGATGAACTCGTTGATGAGGTCCGGATAGTTGGTCTGGGCGCAGGCGGTCGTACACGCGCCGCAGTTGATGCACTGGGTCGCATCGAAGAGGTGCGCCAGCTGTTTCTTGACTTTCTTCATGGTGACTTATCCCTTGATGCGCTTGACACG